>Ga0101942_100240_pt1 | contig 30872 bp, 27 predicted proteins | sample DewCreD2012metaG_4_FD_75243 | JGI IMG/M metagenome (GOLD analysis project Ga0101942, IMG submission 75243) | Hot spring sediment bacterial and archeal communities from British Columbia, Canada, to study Microbial Dark Matter (Phase II) - Dewar... ...
CTCTAGCAAAAACTAATAATAATAACAATGGATACAGTTTAGCTACAACAGCTAATGAAAGCATTATAGAACTTAAAATAAATCTATTATCTATAAAATATTTAATTGCACGCACAGCTAAAGCTATAGTAATAAGATCCCAATTGTATATTCCATATACTAGTAAACTAGGCAACACAGGGAAAAGTAATATGCGAGAAAAATCTGCGTTTGTTTTCTTGGATAGTTCATACATGTCTTTTATTAGAAAATATCCTGCAATGAAAATGAATAACGATATAATAATATAGAAAGTAAGCTGACCCTGGGGATTTACATAAGAACCAAAAGCTGGATGCAACAACCAAGCAATCATAGCAGCAATATAAGTCAATACACCGTCAAGAACGGGGTATTCATAAGTATAATCGATATAAGGGATACCTAAATAATTTGTTCCTATGCCTGACCTAGGATAAAAGGAATAAACAATATCGCTATATAGCGAAAAACCAAATGGATTAGCCGAAATAGGCAAATGTAACAAAAAGCTTACAAACATTGCTAATACATAAAAGAAACGCAGAGAAAACCAATCACTTGAAAATTTTTTCGAAAAAAAGCTTGAATAATATCTTATCATATCTGATAGATTCTGCTTTAAACTTGGAATTGACAATTCCAAAAGGTTTACAGGAAATATGGAGTATATCATGGGTATTAAAGCAAATGCATAAAAACTGTACAAAGTAGTATTGCCGAGAATGGGAAGAATTGAATAGCCTAGGAACACTGCTAGTAGCCACAGCGAAGGCAAAGAAAACTTAGGAGATTTCTTCGCTACCAAATAAGGAGTAATAATCAAAAAAACGAAAGTTATTATGTAAATGGGAACAGTTACGGATGCCGAATATGTAGGATTGAAATGAAAGTAAAAGGGATTTTTATTATATAACCATTCCCATGGAAGCGATGTTGGCGGTCCTCCAGGTCTCGGTGTTGTATGCCAACTTAAAGCACTTAAAACACTTTGAAACCAATTTCTTATTCCTAATTTTAAAATAAGAGGAATATTTACGAAAAACCAAGTAAAAAAAGGTATTATATAAGAGAGAAATACTATCCTTTTTCTATCGTAATTTGTATAAAAAGATAAATATATAAGGATAGCAAAAACTAAAAAAATTCCACTCAGTTTAACGGATGCTGATAAACCAATAAATATAGAACTCAAAAGATATCTTTCATATACTGCAAACAACAAAGATAATGCAATAAAAAATGCTAAATAAACATCCAATAATGCTAAAAACCCTTCATTGAATAAAAGAGTATCAAATAGAATAAATAAAGAAGATAAAGCAGCAAATAAATTATTAGAAAATCTTCTAACTATAAAAAATATAATTATTGGTAACGATGCAGTCAGCAATATGGAAGGAAGCCTCCATGCCAAAGGATAATCACCAATAATAAGCATAGAAATATCTATGATGAACTTACCCAATGGAGGATGCTCGAGATTGTAATAACTCATGATCGCATTCACATCAGGATATGGATAACCTCTTGCAATGCTCACTACTCCTTTTAGTTTAAGGTCAAATTTTTCATTCAAAGGCAACTTAATTGAAATTGCCGGAAATGCTGAATAAACATGATCTATTGAACCATTCCTTTCTTGAACGTAATTAAGTATATTATTGAATTGTGCGAATCTTGATGAGTCATTTGAAAATAGAATTGTATAGTAAACATATCCTTCTTTATCTACATAAGTCGAATTTAAACCAAAGAAATCTCTAAGAATATTTCTAGCTGAGTTGACGTACCAAATTTCATCGCTAACATAACCTTTATTCCCTATTAAGGCAGGATCTCGTGCCTCGTTATAAAGTTGTAAAAAGATTACGAAAGAAGAAATAATTGAAACTAGAAGACATGCAATAAACAAATATTGCTCTTTATTCATACGAAACATTTAAGCTAATAGATTATAAACTTAGATTTAAATATCATCCATCAGAATATATTCTGCAGTATGTTACCTAAAATTCAGAGAATTTCTGAAGTAGTTTGGGAAATACCAAAAGGATATAGAAGTGATATGCGTGTTCCTGTTAGGATATATGCTACGGAGAAGTTGTTAAGAGAAATGGATGAAATGGTATTCACACAAGCATTGAACGTTTCAACATTACCAGGTATCATGAAATATTCCTACGTGATGCCTGATGGACATTCAGGTTATGGCTTTCCAATAGGTGGAGTAGCTGCGATGGATGCAGAAAGCGGTGTAATTTCACCCGGAGGAATCGGTTTTGATATAAATTGCGGAATGAGAATGGTTTTAACAAATTTAACATACAACGAAGTAAGACCAAAATTAAGAGAACTCGTCGATATGCTATTTCAACGTGTTCCTGCAGGTGTTGGAGCTACAGGTTTTCTAAAATTGACCCATTCCCAATTCATTGAAGTATTGCAATCAGGAGCCAAATGGTGTGTAGAACAAGGATATGGTTGGGAGGAAGACCTTGAAAGAACAGAAGAGAATGGTAGTATTAAAGGAGCTGATCCATCTAAAATAAGCCAAAAAGCAATCAATAGAGGAATTGATCAAATTGGAACTCTTGGTTCAGGAAATCATTATTTGGAAATCCAATGGGTTAAGCCGGAAAATATAGCTGATCCTGAAATGGCTAAAAGATTGGGCATATTTGAAAATCAAATAGTCATAATGTTTCATTGTGGAAGTAGAGGATTTGGTCATCAAGTTGCTACAGATTACCTACAGGTCTTTTTGAATGTAATGGAAAGAAAGTATGGCATTAAAATATTAGATAGAGAATTAGCATGCGCTCCTTTTAATTCTAAAGAGGGACAAGATTATTTCGCAGCTATGAAATGCGGTATAAATATGTCTTTTGCTAACAGACAAGTAATATTACATAGAATCAGAGAAGTGTTCTCAAAAATATTCAATAGTGATCCTGAAAAACTAGGGTTGCACCAAGTTTATGACGTAGCACATAATACTGCAAAACTTGAAGAGCACATCGTTGATGGAAAAAAAATAAAAGTTTTAGTACATAGAAAAGGAGCAACGAGAGCATTTGGACCAGGAAGTGAAGATATTCCAGCAATGTATAAAGAAATAGGACAACCAGTAATAATAGGAGGAAGCATGGAGACTGGTTCATATCTTTTATTGGGAACAAATAAAGCTATGCAAGAAACGTTTGGAACGACATGCCATGGTAGCGGTAGGACAATGAGTAGAACAAAAGCAAGACAACTAGTTAGAGGAGAACAATTAATTAAAGATATGGAGAAAAGAGGAATAATAGTAAGAAGTGTATCATATTCTGGTGTAGCAGAAGAGTTCGGCGGTGCATACAAATCAATAGATGAAGTAGTAGATGCAGTAGCAAGAGCAGAATTGTCTAAGAAAGTTGTAAGGCTTGTGCCAATAGGCAACATAAAAGGATGAGGATACCGATTATAATTGTTTCTGGATATCTAGGTGCAGGTAAGACGACTTTTCTAAGAAGAATAATAGATAACTTAAACCGTATTAATAAAAAAATAGCTATCATAATGAATGAATTCGGAGAAGTAGCAATAGATGCAGAAATAATAAAAGGAAAAGCTGTGAACATGATTGAGATACAAGGTGGCTGCGTTTGTTGCTCATTAACAGGTGAATTCGAATATGCAATAAAGGAAATTAAAGAAAAAGTTAAGCCAGATTATATAATTGTGGAAACAACAGGTATCGCAGAGCCAGATGCTCTTTTGGTTAATTTAGAAAATATTCAAGAAGTCATCCTTGATAACATTATAACCATTGTCGACGCGGATAGCATGGTGAGATTTCCTGAGATGGGTTATACAGGAAGAATTCAAATAGAAATGGCTGATTTCATATTGATTAATAAAATAGATTTGGTTGGTGAAGAAGATTTAAAGATCGTCGAAGCAAAAGTTAGATCGATAAACGATAGAGCGGTGATATTTAAAACTAAATATTGCAATGGGGATCTCGATTATTCAATGTTTTTTGGTTATTACATTGAGAAGGATATTAAAAAAAGAGAATTTTTAATTCATGACGAAATATATGATAGCATATACATTGAATTCAAAGGTATTTTGGATAGAGAAAAATTTGAAAATTTCTTAATAGGTTTACCCAAAAGAATTTATAGAGGTAAAGGTTTTGTAATATTTCAAGATGGAAGCTTCTTATTCAATTACGTAGCAGGAAGAATAAACTATGAAAAATTCGATTATGATACAAATAAAATTCTATTTGTCGGAGAAAAAATCAAAAAATTGGAAAAAGAAATTGAGAAAAATTTAAAAGAGTGCATTTTAAATGAATGAAGGCTATAAATTCTTAGAAAATATTGCAATTGCAGATTTAGCTTTTGAAGTAAACGCAAAAAGCATTGAAGATCTATTTAGATTTGCTGGAAAAGCAATAACTAATGCAATGGTATTGAATTTAGATTCTATAGAAAAAAAAGAAATAAGAGAATTTGAAGTTATAGCACAAGATTTAGAATTATTGCTTTTTAACTTTCTTCAAGAATTGATCTATTATAAAGATACTGAAAATATCTTATTTTCCGAATTCGAAATAAAAATTTTCATAGATAATAAAAAAGTTGCAAAGGTTAAAGCATACGGAGAAAAATTGGATCCAAAAAAACATGATACATTAGTAGATGTTAAGGCTGTAACAATGCATATGTTTGAGCTAAAAGAAAAAAATGGAAATTGGTATGCAAGGGTTATTTTAGATGTTTAGAAGGGAATACCACAATAGCTTGCTATAACTCCTGCTAAATTGAAGTAGACTATTGCGAGTACGAAAACCCAAACTATATCTACGAAGTGCCAATAAATTGTTGCAGATTCAACCATTGCTTTTCTTTCTAAGCTCAAAAATCCTTTTATCAACATAGCAATCAATGCTGCCATGAATACTAAACCTATTATGACGTGGAAACCATGTAAACCTGTGATGAGATAGAAAGTACTTCCGTATATTGTATCAGATATGGATAAACCAGAATTAATATATTCTATTACTTGTCCTGCTATGAATATTGAGCCTAGTACAAAGGTTGTATACAATAGAATCTTGAATCTTCTTATATTGCCTTTTAAGAAGCTGAGATAAGCAAAGTGCATTGTAAATCCACTAGTAAATAAGAAAATTGAATTTATGAGTACTGGAAAGGTTTCAACCAAATGAACACCTGCTGGAGGCCAGGTTCCAAATCTTGCAACATAAGATGCACGTAGGAAGAAATACGCTATGAAAGCAGTACCGAAGATCATTGCTTCAGAGAATATGAACCATAAAGTTCCAATTAAGGCATCGCTTCTTTTTGCTCTTTCTAGCTTTTCTAATGATAACTCTGCTAAATATCTTGCAAGCTTTGAAAAGCTACTGAGATAATCTTTTGCGAACCAATATACAAGAGGTATTAAAAATGCGGCAATAGCTATGAAACCAAAGGCATAATTACCTATTACGAGGAAATATCCTCCTATTGTAGCTACTGAAGAAAGTAAGCCTACTATTGCAGGATATGGGTGAGGATAATGATATTCAAAAGCTGAACCATTTAATGCTATCTCATGCTTTACAGGAGCAAAATCAGGCATACCTAACTTTGCTCCACCCCATGGATCTTCTTTGTTTGCAACCGGTTTACCATTCCTAATGCTTCTTAGTATATCTATAATGAAAACTAATATTCCAGCTACTATAAAGAAAGTAAAGATTGTAGAAATTTGTTGCCAGAAATCATATTCTGAAGGATAAGAATAATATCTTCTTGGCATTCCTAGAAGCCCTAATTGAATCCATGGTAAATAAGTCCCTAAAACTCCAATTACTAATAAAACAAAGCTTACTTTACTTAATTTTTCACTGAACATTTTACCTGCCATGTATGGGAAGTAATAATATATGCCTCCTATGAAAGCAAATACGATAGGCCATACGACAAAGTGGAAATGAGCTAGTACGAAATAAGTTCCATGAACAGCGTAATTAAAAGGAATCCATGCAAGCCATACACCAGTTATCCCTCCTATGATGAATATTCCTACAAATGCTAATGAGAATACCATCGGTGAACATACTCTTATTCTTCCCCCATAAAGTGTAGCAACCCAGTTAAAGACTTTTATTCCTGTAGGAACAGCTACAGCAACTGTAGTTACCATGAATATAATATTGATAACTAAAGAAGTCGGGGTGGTAAACATATGATGAACCCAAACAAAATAGGATATGAAAGCTATAAGTATTGAGGATAGCGCTACAGCCCTCCTGCCATATAATGGCTTCCTTGCCATTCTAGGGATCACCTCAGAAATCACGCCGAAAGCAGGTAAGACTAATATGTAAACTTCAGGATGACCGAAGAACCAGAAAATATGAGGCCATAGCAAAGAGTCGCCTGTACCCATGAAGAATTGAGCGCCCCAATGCCTCTCCAACACAAGCATAATTCCTCCAATAGCCAGTGGAGGAAGAGCTACTATCATTAACAATATAGTTGCCAAGAAAGCCCAAACAAATAAAGGTAGTGTTGAAAGTTTGAATTCAACACTTGGATGTCTTAATCTTAATATTGTCATCAAGAAGTTTATAGCACTAATTACTGTACTTATACCTACTAAAACTACAGCTAGAATCACTATATCAACACCAGGATCGTTGATTATTATTGAATTAGGCGGATAAAGTGTCCAGCCCAATGGTGCATGACCCACTAGCAAACTAGACCATAGTAATACTGATGCTGAAGCGAACATCCAAAAAGCTAGAGCGTTTATCTTTGGCCAATATAAATCAGGTGCACCTATCATTTTAGGTAAAACATAGTTTGCCAATCCAGTGAAAGCTGGAGGAACAAAGAACAATAACATTGCTAATCCGTGCAAAGTAACTAAGCTATAATAAGTATCTGGAGTCACGATGTCAGTCAATCCTCCTAATTGAAGGCGCATTATCGATGCGGAAGCTCCAGCCATCAAAAAGTTAATGAAAGCTGTCCAGAGATAAAGTATTCCTATTTCAGTATGATGCGTTGTAGACAGCAACGTTCTCCAATTCTTATAAAACTTAAAGTTTTCGTGCTCCATCTTAACTCACCACTGTAATGATTGTAATCATAATATGATGGCCTGTACCGCAATATTCAGTACAGTATACATGATATATACCTGGTTGCGTAATATTAAGCCATAATCTTGTTGTATAATTCGGATATGCATCCTGTTTTAAACCTAATTCTGGAATATAAAATGAATGTATGACATCTACAGAAGTTATTTCAAGTAGATACATATGATTGGCTTTTATCTTAAGACTCGATGCTTTAGTACCATTGGGATATTGGAATTCCCAATAAAATTGATGCGCAATTACCTTAATTGTTTCAAAATTATTATTGTTATTACCTGTTGCATAAGCTAGCGGATAATTTATCTCATATAATATTATCGCTGAAACTATTGATAAGGCTACGAATAATGCAGACGCCCCTATTATTGTAGTCCATTCAAATACTCTAGCTAACCCCATCTTTCTCACCTCTATCCCAAAATCTTATCGTGAAGTATATTAGAGCGCCAACGAAAAGAGAAAAGATTACACCTGCGGCATAATATGTAACCATATATATGAAAGCAATTTTTTCTGTTGCCGGAGATACTGGTCCGAAAATTTTACCAAAGTTACCTAGATATAAGTAAATCAACATTAGTAGAAGAACTGTTGTGAAATATAATATGTAGTCCTTTATATTAAACCCATTATTCTTATCCTTTGACATTCTTAGGTATGTGTACATTACCATTTATTAAATTTTTTGTATCCATCTATATGAAATTTTATATCTTTAAAAACTTAAAAAGGCTTACTCACTAACTATTCTATGCAGAAAAAAATAAGAGTTGCGATCATCGGTGTAGGCAATTCTGCTTCTGCACTAGTTCAAGGTGTTCATTATTACAAGAACGTTGATGATGATAAATTCGTACCAGGCTTAATGCATGTTAAACTAGGAGGATATCATGTTGGTGATATAGAATTTGTCGCCGCCTTTGATATCGATAAGAACAAAGTAGGAAGAGATTTAAGCGAAGCTATCTTTCAACCTCCTAATTGCACTATAAAATTCGCTGAAGTACCTAAATTAGGAGTTGAAGTAATGAGAGGTATGACTCATGATAGTTTAGGAAAATATTTACAAAGAATTATAGAGAAACATCCATCTCCTACAGTAGATGTTGCAGACGTATTGAAAAGTTCACAAGCAGATCTCGTGATCAATTATTTACCAGTAGGTAGCGAATCGGCAACTAAATGGTATGTTGAACAAGCCTTGGAAGCGAGAGTGGGATTTATAAATGCCATACCTGTTTTTATTGCAAGAGAAAAAAGATGGCAAGAAATATTTTATAAAAGAAATGTTCCTATCATCGGAGATGATGTTAAATCTCAATTAGGAGCTACAATATTACATAGAACTTTAGTTAAACTGTTCGTAGATAGAGGTATAAAAATAGATAGAACGTTCCAGTTAAATATAGGAGGAGATACCGACTTTCTAAACATGCTTGAAAGAGAGAGATTAGAATCTAAGAAAATATCAAAAACTCAAGCTGTTACTTCTTTAATCCCATATGATATCGGAGAAGATAACATTCATATTGGTCCTAGTGATTACGTAAAATGGCTTCAAGGAAGGAAATGGGCATATATAAGAATTGAAGGGAGAGGATTTGGTGATGCTCCTATAAATATTGAACTAAAACTAGAAGTATGGGATGCTCCTAATTCTGCAGGCATTGTAATAGATGCTATAAGATGCATGAAACTAGCTTTAGACAGAGGAATAGGAGGGCCTTTAATAAGCCCAAGTGCATACTTTATGAAATCGCCTCCTATTCAATATCCAGATGAGATAGCAAGAACAATGTTAGAAGAGTTTATAGAAGGAAAAAGAGAAAGATGATTACTTTTGCACAACATCTAAGAAATCTTCTATTTGCTTCTTCTTGACCATTTCTTCATATAATCTCCATACTCTTCTTCTATTCAAAAATGAGATATCAAATCCTTCATCAACTAGTGTTTGCATTATATGATCAGGAAAATCATGAGGATGCCCAATATAAAATAGAGATTTCCTTATTGCTTCTCTAATATCTTCGTTTCTAGGGTATTTCTTTTTCAACTTTCTTTAACTACTGTTTGAGCTTGTTCTCTTACATATTGTAAGAGATAATAAGGCCCTCCTACACCTTTTCCTGTAGCACCTGAAGCCTTCCATCCTACAAAAGTTTGCGCTCCAGGCCAAGCACCTGTAGTTGCTCCACCTCTTCTATTGGCATAAACAACTCCGAACTGAATATTGTCAAAGAAATACTTTATCTCCTCTTCTTTTTCGCTAAATATTCCTGCAGTTAAGCCATATTCTGTATCATTTGCTTTAGCCAACGCTTCATCAAGATTATTGAAAGTATCGATCAAAAGAATAGGAACGAATAATTCTTGCTTAAATAAGTAATGATCATGAGGTAAATCGGAAATGATTGTAGGTTCTACATAAAAACCACGAGCAAAATCTCCTTCTTTTAAAACTTTGCCTCCGTAAGCTATTTTTCCTCCAGCTACAATAGCATCATGGATATATCTTGAGTAATTCTCTACTGCTCTTTTGTTTATAAGAGGACCCATGAAAGTTTCTCTCTTTCTTGGATCTCCTACGACTATTTTCTTAGTTCTTTCTATCAGCTTTTGAAGGAAAACATCTTTTATTTCATTTTGCACATAAACTCTTGATGCAGCACTACATTTTTGATTCGAATAACCGAAAGCAGCCCTAACAATTCCTTCAACAGCCTTGTCTAAGTCAGCATGCTTCGTAACGATTACTGGATTTTTGCTACCAGTTTCAAGTATAATAGGCTTTGGATATGGCGAACTCGATGTGAATTTTCGATATAATCTCATGCCCACTTCTCTAGATCCTGTAAAAGCTATGCCTGCTATATCTTGATTCTTTGTAATTTCATCTTCAAAAATAGAACCTGGTCCAGTTAAATAGTTAATAACCCCAGCAGGAATGCCCCCCTGCCTATACATCATGTACAATAATAAGCCACCCATTGGAGCCTCAGAGGTAGGTTTAAAAACTACAGTATTACCTGTTAGAAGCGCACCTAAGCACATACCATTTGCTAACATGAAGGGGAAGTTGAAAGGTGAGATTACAAACCAAACGCCGTATGGCTTAGCTACGCTATAACATATTTCTCCTGGAGCGCCAGGGCCCATTTTTCTAACATAGCCTTCATTCTCTTCATACAATTTGCAATAATATCTAATAGCATCGATTGCTTCGTATACTTCTGCGATTGCTTCTAACCTATTTTTTCCTACTTCATAAGTTATCCATGCAGCAACATGATAGAGATTTTTCTCGATTGTATCTGCTACCTTTCTGAATATTCTAATCCTTTCTTTATAATCGTATGCACTCCAATCTTTAAATGCCTTCTTAGCTACTTCGATTGCCTCTTTTATATGAGTATTATTTGCTTGTTGAAAATATCCAAGTAAAATTCTTGTATCTATAGGACTTCGTTTCTCAAATTCTTCAGATGAATAAATTTCACCGTCGCCAATGTATAATGGATGATGTTTTCCGAAATCATTTTCGATATCTTTCAAAGCTTTTTCATAATTCGGATGTATTCGCTCATCAGCAAGTAAAGTAACATAAGTTATTTTTTCACTCATATACTTTAATATCTGAAGTAACAAATATATTTGAATTACTCTTCAATGATAGCATCGATGAAAGGCGTTGGATCAGCTTTTATATTAATGTAAAAGTTTATTAACTTTAATTTATTTTTAAATTCTCTAAATAAATATTTTATTTTATCCATTATTTCATAGTATGTATACCAATTCTCTAAAAAATTGTCCCAATTATATGCATGGTATGTTTTTGCTTCAAGTATAAATTTTATCTCATCAAAACTTTTATATTTTTCAGGATCCAAATCTTTTTCTGTTATTTTAAAATTATTCTTTATAAAAATAAATTCTTTCGAGTTTAATTTTTTATTAATATTCTTTTTAATAATATTTATCTTTTTTATTTCATCTCTTATTTCATCTCTTAATTTAAGCATTTCATGATATACATCATTAATTATAGGTTTGTTTAGACTAGAGTTCTTTATCTTTGCTTTATAATCTTCGAGGACTTTTTCTAATTCTTGGAATGCCTGTTCAATGTACATCGACGAATATTTCTTAGAGTAGTTATTAAAATTTTACCCTAAGCTCTTTAAGAATTCATATATTTCCCATCCATGATCAGAAGCATTGACTTTATTGAAGACTTTAATTATTTTACCATCTTTATTTATTACAAAGGTTACCCTTGAAGCAAACTTCTTGCCAAATATGTTTTTTAAAACGCCGTAAAGCTCTGAAATCTTTCCACCTTCATCATGAATTAAATCGAATTGAAGATTATGCTCTTTTGCAAACGATTTATGAGTTTCTATGTCATCTAAGCTAATACCTATAACTTCTGCTCCAAAATTTTTTATTAAGGAATAATAATCCCTAAAGCTACAAGCTTCCTTTGTACAGCCCATAGTGAAATCTTTAGGATAGAAATAAAGTATAGTATACTTGTTTTCTTTTAGCACATCGTACAATCTAAAGTTTTCACGCTTAATTGATTTCGCTGTGAAATCAGGAGCTATTTGACCTTCGGTTAGCTTTGTCATAATTCTCAATAGATAAAGACAGATTTAACTTTTACTTAAGTATAAATAAATGATAATAGAAGTAAAATTGAATGCTAAGTAAACATTTTATAGAAGAAATTAAGAAAGATTTCCCTATTCTGAATAGAAAGATTAATGAAAAAAATCTAGTATATCTTGATAATGCTGCTACTACTCAGAAACCTATTCAAGTAATAAACGCTATAAAACATTATTACGAATACTACAATGCAAACGTTCACAGAGGGGTCTATACATTAGCTGAGGAAGCTACAGCGACTTATGAAGAAAGTAGGAAAAGCGTTGCTGAATTCATAAATGCAAAAAGCTATGAAGAAACCATATTCGTTAGGAATGCAACTGAAGCAATAAATTTAGTCGCATATGCTTGGGGTAGAAAGAACGTAAATGAAGGCGATGTCATCGTAGTTTCTCAAATGGAACATCATAGCAATTTAGTTCCTTGGCAAATGCTTGCAAAAGAGAAAAAAGCTAAGTTAGAATTCATAAGTATAACAGATGAGGGAGAACTAAAGGAAGAAGACTTCAATAAAATAAATAAAAAAACTAAGATTGTAGCTATCACGCATGTATCAAATGTATTAGGTACAATAAATCCTGTAGAAAAGATAGCTAAAATTGCACATGAAGAAAATGCATTAGTGCTAGTAGATGGTGCTCAAAGTGTGCCACATATGCCTGTAGATGTTAGAAAAATTGACTGCGATTTCTTAGCTTTTTCTGGACATAAAATGCTAGGACCAATGGGAATAGGAGTTCTCTATGCAAAAAAAGAAATTTTGCAAGAAATGGATCCCTTCTTAACTGGAGGAGAAATGATAAAGAATGTAGATTTCTATGAAAGTATATGGAATGATTTGCCATGGAAATATGAAGCAGGAACACCAAATGTAGAGGGAGCAATAGGACTTGCAGAAGCCATAAAATATCTTAAGAAGATAGGAATGCAAAATATAAGGGAACATGAAAAAGCACTTGTTAAATTTGCACTTAACAAATTATCTGACATTAAAGGTTTAACGATATATGGACCAAAAGATCCTGAGATAAGAGGAGGAGTTATTTCTTTTAATTTAGGCAATATCCATGCCCATGATGTCGCCTCAATATTGGATCAAGAAGGAATACAATTAAGGGCAGGACATCATTGTGCAAAGCTTGTCATGAAAAAATATAACGTTTCTGCAATGGCTCGAGCAAGTTTTTATATTTACAATGACGAAGAAGACGTTGAAAAATTGTATAGTGCGCTATTATTAACTAAAAAAATATTTGGTTTAGATTGAAAGTTTTTCTAATATTTTGCTTATATCAGTGATGGGATAACCTTCTTTATTTGCAATCAATTGCTTACCAGGAGGATATACCTTATAATTCGGTATTCTCTTTTCTAATCTATCTTCATATGTATCATATCTTAAATCTCTATAGAATACTCCAATTGGTATTCTATCACCCCATTCGTTAGCTTTAACTATCATTTCTGCTACCTTTCGCGATATCTCTTCCTCGCTCATTTCATTAGTTATTACGCAATTATAACCAGTACTTTCAAGCTTATAGATCCTAGGTATTTCCTTTCCTGTTTTAGGATCGATATTTCCTTTTCCTGCAAACCAATCTTTTGTATGGATATCATTATAAGTTGGACAAGGTTGAATTACATCTATAACAGCACTACCTTTATGCAATATAGCTTGCTTTATTAATTCTTTAAGATGATTCGTATCATAAGCATATCCTCTTGCAATGAAAGTATATCCGCATGCATAAGCTAATAGAATTGGATTAACAGCTTGACTAATATTGGGTTTGGGTAGAGATTTCGTTTGCATACCTAATTTTAAAGTAGGCGATGCCTGACCTTTGGTCAATCCATAAACTTCATTATCGAAAATTATTACAGTAAAATCTATATTTCTTCTACCTGCATTCACGAAATGACCAGCTCCAATTCCAAGCCCGTCACCATCTCCAACAAGAGCAATAACTTCCAAATCAGGTCTTGCAAGCTTAGCTCCTATTGCATAAGGTAATGCTCTACCATGTAAAGTATGAAAGCCATATGCATTGACATAATGGGGTGTCTTACCTGAACATCCTATCCCTGAAAATAAAAGCACATTACTTGGATCTAACTGAAGCTCATAAAGCGCTTGTTGCAAAGCACTTAATATACCGAAGTCTCCGCAACCAGGACACCAATTATTATGTACAGCAGTCCTATAATCCGTTAACTTAAATCTAAGCTCCACCTTCTAACACCTGCCTCTCAGGGGCTTTTCCTTCTAATACTCTTTTAACAGCTATATAAAGTTCATCCAGCGATATTTGTCTTCCATTGTACTTGACTATTTGATATCTTGGGAATAATCCTGTTTTCTCAGCAATTAAACCTGCAAGTTGTGCTGAATAATTGTTTTCGATAACTAGCCAATTCTTATTAGCCAATACTGAATTAATGAAACTTGCAGGAAGTGGATGGACCATCCTAACTTGTAAAAACTCTATCTTATAACCTTCATTATCTAAAACTTCCATCAAATCAATAATTGTACCTTTTGTAGAACCCCAGCTAACAATTGTCAAATTAGGCTTATCAACCTTGAAATAAGATGCTCTTTCTTCAATTGGAATTTCTTTTTCTATTAAAGAAAGTTTTCCCATTCTTTTTTCCATCATTTTTTGCCTTATTACTGGGTCTTCAGTAATATGCCCTAATTCGTCATGCTCATCGCCAGTAGCCCAATATACCGCATATTTAGTTCCTGCAAAAACTCTTGGAGAAATACCAGTTTCTGTGAATTTGAATCTTTTATATTGCTCTCCGATCTCTTTTGATCTTAATAATTCCTTCTCAGTCATTACAAAACCGCGATCAATCTTTATTCTCTTAGTATCGAGACCGTCTAAAGTTACCACAGAATTTGCTATGTATTTATCGAGCAAAAGTATAACAGGAAGTTGATATCTTTCTGCATAGTTAAATGCTCTTATCGTATCATAAAAAGCCTCTTCGATATCACCTGATGCTAAAACAATTCTTGGAAACTCACCATGACCTGCATGGATTACAAATCTTAGATCTCCTTGCTCAGTCCTTGTCGGTAAGCCTGTTGAAGGTCCTCCTCTTTGATAGTGCACTATAACAACTGGAACCTCGTTAATTCCAGCCCAACCTAAACCTTCAACCATTAATGATAAGCCTGGTCCAGAAGTAGATGTTGAAGATCTAACACCTGTCAAAGCAGCACCTGTTGCAGCTGTTATAGCTGCGATTTCATCTTCTGTTTGGAACACTACAATAGAACCGCTATTATCTAGTATTTTACTTTCTTGGATTAAAGGATACTCATCTAAAGTAGGTTGAAGATCGATTATTTCATTATCTTCTAAGAAGAAACTTTCATCAGATGCTGGCGTAATAGGATAGTAAGTTTGGAATCTACAACCTGCTACTAATTTTCCTAAAGCGACTGTTTGATTACCATTTACTAGCAAAAACTTTCCGTTTTTATTTAATTTTCTCAATTTAATGTTGAATGAATTATCATAACCTTTACTTTTTACTTGCTCATATGTAGCTTCAGCAACGAGCATGTTCAGTTCAACAACTTTCTTCCTTTTTTCAAAGACATAAGCAATAGCATCTTGAAGAGATTCCAAGCTATAGCCCATTAATGCAAGCGATGCAGAAACAGCAATAACGTTATTAGTCCTAGTCAAAACAACCATCGGTTCTTTTGTTTTAGCTGAAACTTTTGAAAGTATTTCGTTATAATCAATAGGAAAGATCTTAATTCCAAGACTTTCCGCTTCGTCAAGAATATCTTGAAGAGTTATATCATTGATTGGTTTCTTAAGTCTTGCTGAAATATCATGAGCAAGTCTTTCTTCAATAGTATGTATCGTCGAAAGCTTTGTATTTCTATGCAATTGATTAAAAATAATCGCTGAACCTTCTAAACCTTCTAAATTGTGTCTAAAAACTGTTTCAACATCATAGGCAGCTAAAATATGATATCTCTCAATATGAGAACGGACAGGTTTTTCATCGAATCTAACATAATAATAACTATGTTCTCCCATTATGTTAGAATAATATTCTCTTTTTCCAAATACTCTATATCCCCATAAAGCCAAAGCTGATGTAAAAATACTTGCACCTCTTTCAATTCCTGTTCCTTGAGCTCCTCCTATTAACCATGAATATCCTCTAATATTATTCATTTCATAAAAATATGCAATACCTTATAAAAAACTTTGAGTTTTATTTTTTAATACCTTCAAGTTGATATTGACCAGAATAAGAACGTTCAACAGATTTTTCTGTCCTTATAAAAATAATTTGTGCAACCCTTGAACCTTTTTCTATAATGATTGGATTATAAACAACTAACAAAGCTCTTGATTTTCCTTTATATCCGCTATCCCAAAGCGCAGTCCTCAAATCACAACCCGATCTCAATAAAGAAGATCTAGGGAAGCATATGCCTACTGCATTATTAGGCACTTCTATCGTTTCGAAAAATTCTATTAAATACGCTCCTTTATCTAGAACAAAAACTTCACGCCCTTCAAGGGATTCTATCTTTACTTCCTCGAGAGAAGGAAGCTTTACTTCGTCGCTAAAAAATGAAGAAAAACTAACAAATTTGTATATTTTATGAACACGTAGATCTATGCCATTTATCTGATATTGCTTATCATCCATTCCTAGCTCGCAAGTAATATATTTTTTCAATTCGTCGACTGGTATAACTGCCATTAGCTAAATGATCTCATTAATCTTATTATACCTTTTTCTGTAATGTAAAACCTACCATTTTCTTTCTTTATATAACCTTCATTCATGAGTTCTAAAAGCGCCTTTTCCATAATTCTTGTATCTTCATTTATTGCATTGATCAAATCATTAAAAGACATCGCCTTATTTGCTTGTATTGCTCCCATTGAATTTAAGAACATCAATATTTTTTCGTGAATTGATAGCTCTCTATACATCTTTTAGTTTATAATAAACTTCTAAGGTTTTTTCTGCAATTTTGGACCAGCTAAATAATTTAGATTTATTTCTTGCATTATAAATTATTTTATTTCTAAAAACTTCATCTTCAAAATATTTATTAACAGCTCGTGCTATAGCTAAAGGATCCTTTGGAGGGACTTTTAAACCATCTATACCATCCTCTATTACTTCTGCTAAACCTCCTACGTTTGATGCGACGATCGGAACTCCTGAAACCATTGCTTCTAAGGCAATTATTCCAAATGGCTCATATATAGAGGGAATTACTATTACATCTAAACTTTTCAGTATTTTCTTGAGTTCTTCATCTCTAACATAACCTCTAAATTTTGTCGCCCATTCCACGTTCAATTTTTTAGCAAGATCTTTCATTTCGTCTATTTGCCAACCATCTCCTATTATAATAAACCTTGCATCTTTATGATAATTAAGAATATGAGGAATAGCTTGAATGAAGTATCTTACTCCTTTCTGTTCAGTTATTCTTCCTACGAAGCCAATCAGCTTGTTTTCTTTTGAGAAACCTAAGGAGGACTTAATTTCCTCTTTATTTATTTCCAATTTGAATTCATCTTCATCGATTCCATTACTTATTACAAAAATCTTATCTGGCGGCAATCTAAAGTGTTCAATTAATTGATTTTTCATAAAGTTTGAAGTCGTTATTACGAATTTTGCTTCATATGTTAACCACCATTCGATGTTATCGATAACTATAGATAAAGGATTAGATAATGATCCTACTCTTCCAATTTCTAAGCTATGAATTGTAGCAATAAGAGGTTTCTTCAAAAAATACTTTGCGTTTATCGCAGAAATAGCTACAAGCCAATCATGGGCATGAATTACATCTATGTCTGAGATTACTGTAGCAATTTTTTTCTCAAAGAAATGATTAAAAGCATAACACCATGTTAAAAAATCATACGAAGCTAATTCAACTTTAACCCTGTGTATTCTCAAATTGTCTTTATATTCATCGAGAAAAACATTTGGGAATTCTAAAGTGATTACATACACTTCATTACCTAATTTAGCTAACTCTTTTGAAAGATAATAAACGTGTCTTGCCAATCCTCCAACAATTCGTGGAGGGTATTCCCATGTTAAATGAAGAATTTTCATCTTCTCAATTTTTTATCTCTCAAGTCTATCATGTCGAAAACGTCTTCGCCTGTACCTATTAATGTTATGGGCACTCCTATCTCAGATTCAATATCTTCAATGAACCTCCTTGCTTCTAAAGGTAATTTTTCATATTCCTTTACCTTATATGCTTCTCTAAATAACCAATCAATTTTTGTTATCGCAACCTGAGTAGCACTATTGAGCATTATGCTTCTTTTTGCTAATTTTTTATTGAAAAGAGCAACTCTTCTAAGTCTTCCAGTGACAGTACCGTATTCAAGAAGATTTAATTCTTTAACTTTTTCGAAAGGTAACTCTCCTTCTAAAGGTCCTCCTCCAACACGTGTTATATATGATTTGAAAACAACTATAACTTCGTCAACTTTTTTTGGACCTACTCCTACATCTGCACAAGCAGAGGAAGATGTAGTGTCTTTAGAAGTTACATATGGATATGTACCATGATATAAAGAAAGAAATGTTCCTTGTGTTCCCTCGATCAATACTTTCTTCTTTTGATCTAAGGCTTCATTTATTTTCAAAGCTACATCTTCTAAATATTCCTTCAATACATCGATATCTTTGCATAATTTTGCAATCCTTCTAACTCTATCCTCCATTGCAGGACCACATCCTGTTCCTGTAGTACCTATTACCTTGGAAAGGTGAGCATCTTCTCTATCTCTATTTTTATGTTCTTCAAGTATGACAGCACAATTATGATCGATCCAAATTCTTCCCTTTAATTTCAAATGTTCAACTTCGCTTAAAAAAACTGTAGGATCAACAAGAACGCCGCTTCCTATGTATAATAATGTCTTTTGATTTATGAATGCAGAAGGAACTTGTCTTAGTTTATAGATTTTTCCATTATATGATACAGTATGACCCGCATTTGTTCCGACGCCCGCTCTTGCTGCAACATCTATATCGTCTTTTAAAGATAAATAAGATACTACTTTTCCCTTCCCTTCATCTCCGAACATTCCTCCTACTACTACGCTGAGCATTCCACAATAAGATAAATTTAGAACGATTTAAAGCTAATATCTTCTCCTCAAAAAGAATATAGCGAGAAGTGCTAGTATGAAAGCTAAGATCGTTATAATAATGATACTGAAATTAGAAGGTTGGGGGGTGACTTCAGTTGATTTGGTACCGGTGGTAGCAGTATAGTTATAGAAACCAACATTTGAACCTAAATCAATCTCGATTTCATTTACGGATTGATTATATTTCAAGTTAATCATTGAATAATCGAACAAGTATAGAAGATTATATTGTGTACTTTTACCATTAATCTTGACATCTATGTTTTCTAAGCTAATTGCTAAATTTGGCTTCCCGTAAAACATAGTTAAGAAGGCTTTGCCTGTTCCGTTTGTTGACATGCTTAGTTTACTTCCTGAAATTAAAATTCTTTGTATAGTTGAATTTGTTATAATTGTAAAATTCACTCCTAAGTTTGTTTTAAAGCTCAATACATTATAATTATTTATTTGTTGATTCATATTATAATTTGTTTGATTTAATGTTAAAGTAAAAATACTATTTGAAAAGATCATATTCTTTGATTCTGGCGCTGTATAGTTTAAGGAAGACGATACTTTAATTTTGGATTCTATGGGGATATTCTCCACAAGACTGAAATGATGATCGCCTACAGAAATTATTGAATAATCTGTTTTTGTTCTACCATCAATAATGGTTCCTGAAGAATTAAATAATGATGAAAGATAAACTGACAAAATACCGTTTTTAGCAACTATGCCTTTATAATTAACCTCAAAATTATAGCTAAAACGTGTGAAGTTATAGGCATTAGTTGTTGTTGTTGGACTCGTTGAAATAACAATCTTCCAAATATCTTTGATTGAGCATAAAATAGTTGAATTTGAGTAATTCAAATCTCTAGAAAGTTCTTTTGAAGTTAAAATCTTATAAGTAACATGCAATTTACCTGAAAAGCTAGAAAGAGTTTGATAGCAACTTGCATTTATTGGTTTTAATTCAATCGTCAATAAGCCAGTTAAATTGCCGTTATATGGAATATTAATTACAAGACCATACTGCGTCGAAGTTACATTCCCGTTGAAATGTAAATTCATAAGATATTTGAAGAATATTAAATCCGAATCGGTACTTAAGGATGAAATTGGAATGGGATATGAAAGTAAGATGATTATTAATATAACAATAGCAAATTTCATGCCTTATTATTTATTTGAAATTTTATATATTTGTTGGTTTTATTTCAAACATTATTATGACTAAATACATATTCATAACAGGTGGAGTTCTTTCTTCTGTAGGTAAAGGAATCATCACATCTTCTATTGGTAAAATTCTTCAAGTTAGAGGATATAGAGTAACTGCGATAAAAATTGATCCTTATTTAAACATGGATAGCGGTTCTATGAATCCTTATATGCATGGTGAAGTGTTCGTGACTGAAGATGGTGCCGAAACAGATATGGATATTGGGCATTATGAAAGATTTTTAGATATAAACTTAACCAGAGAACATAACATAACTACAGGTCAGATATATGAAACTGTTATAACCAAAGAAAGAAGAGGAGATTACCTAGGACAATGTGTACAAATTATTCCTCATATTACAGATGAAATAAAGAGAAGAATAAAGCAATGTAGCTACAAATCTGGTGCTGAAATTGCTATTGTAGAAATAGGTGGAACGGTAGGAGATATAGAAGGACTACCTTTTCTAGAAGCTGCAAGACAAATGAAATTAGAAGAACCAATATCCAATGTTGCGTTTGTTCATGTAGCTTTGGTTCCTACACTTAAAACTACGGGTGAACAAAAAACTAAACCTTTACAACATAGCGTGAACGAATTAAGAAGAATAGGAATTCAGCCTGATATAATTGTTGCTAGAAGTGAAAAGCCCATAACACAAGAGGCTAAGAGAAAAATTGCCTTGTTTGGGAATGTGAAAGAAGAATTCGTATTCAATTCATTCGATCTTGAGAATATCTACGAATTACCTTTAGTATTGGAAAGACAAGGAATGTCTGAAGCACTTTTAAGACTTTTAGCATTAGAAAGAAGAGATCCCGACTGGAATGAATGGAATAATATTCTCAACTTAGCAAGCAATGCCAAACATAATTTAAAGATCGCTATGGTTGGTAAATATTCGAAGCTAGCAGATGCATATGTGAGTATAAATGAAGCCTTAAAACATGCAGGTTTTCATTTGAGGAGTAAAGTCGAATATCTATTCATCGAGGCTGAGAATATTGAGAGAAATGAAATCGAAGCACTAAATAGCTTACTTGAAGCAGATGGTATAATAATTTTGCCAGGCTTCGGTGCAAGAGGAAGCGAAGGTAAAATAAAAGCGGCAGAAATAGCAAGAACGAACAAAATACCTCTTTTAGGTATTTGTTTCGGTTTCCAATTATCAATAGTAGAATTCGCTAGAAATGTTTGTAAGCTTGAAAATGCAAATAGTACAGAAATTGATCCATATACACCGCATCCTGTTATCGATTTATTGCCTGAACAAAGAAACATTACTATGAAAGGAGGAACGATGAGATTAGGAGCTTATGAAATAGAGATAAAAGAAAATACTCTTGCCTATAGAATTTATGAACAAAAAATTGTTTATGAAAGACATAGACATAGATATGAATTGAATCCTAAATACATAGATATCCTTTCAAATCACGGAATGATATTCTCAGGTTTTAGTAGGGATGGAAGAGCAGAATTTGCTGAAATTAATGGACAATTTTATTTCCTGACTCAAGCACATCCTGAATTCAAATCTAGACCAAATAGACCTTCAAGACCTTATTATCATTTTTTAAAAGCAGCTTTAGAATATAAATACGAGACAAAGAGAAAATGATAGACCTAGAAATAATTAGAAAGAAATCTGAGATCGTTGCTGAAGCGCTAAGAAAGAGAAATATAGATTTTCCTTTAAACGAACTCATCGAATATGACAAGCAATATAGGGCAAAATTAAAGGAATTAGATAAGCTAAGACATGAGAAAAACGTACTTACTCTAAAATTCCCAAAAGAAGAAGATAAAGAAAAATTAAAGAGAAACATCGATGAGCTTGACCAAAGAATAAGATTATTAGAAAAAGAAGTAGATGAGATCAAGAATAAAAGGGATTATTTGTTGCATAGACTACCCAACATTCCGCATGAAAGTGTGCCATATGGTAAAGGTCCAGAGGATAATGTAGTAGTGAGAGTTGTAGGGGAACCTAGGAAATTTAGTTTTAAACCTAAGCCACATTATGAACTTGCAGAAGAATTAGATATTATAGATTTTGAAAGAGGAACGAAGTTAGCAGGATCCGGCTTTTATATGCTGAAAGAAGAAGGAGCTATTCTTGAAAGAGCTTTAATCAACTTTATGTTAGATACCCATAAAAAGAAAGGATATAAAGAAATATTCCCTCCTATTTTGATCTTGGGCTCAGGAGCATTTGGTACTGGACATCTTCCTAGATTTGCTGAAGACATGTACAAAATAGAAAATGAAGACCTTTGGTTATTACCTACAGCTGAGCTTGCATTGGTTAACATACATGCAAATGAAACCCTTAATTACAAAGATCTTCCTTTGTATTATACAGCATATACGCCATGCTTTAGAAAAGAAGCAGGAAGACACGTAGATCTAAAAGGAGTATTAAGAGTTCATCAATTCAATAAAGTTGAACTAGTAAAAATAACTCCTCCAGAGACAAGCTATGAAGAATTAGAGAAGCTTGTAAACGATGCAGAAGATATATTAAAGTTATTAGGAATTCCATATAGAGTAGTTCTGCTTTGCACAGGCGACTTAGGCTTTGCATCAGCCAAGACTTATGATATAGAAGCATGGTTCCCCTCTCAAAATAAGTATATTGAAGTTTCTTCATGCAGCAACTGCGGAGATTTTCAAGCTAGAAGAGCAAATATAAAGTTTGTTGGAGGTGGAAGAAGAAATCCAGAATATGTACATACTTTAAACGGTTCGGGACTAGCTATAGGTAGAACTTTAGCAGCCTTAATTGAAAATTATCAACAAGAAGATGGCTCAATTGTAATTCCAGAAGTTTTGAGGAAGTATACTGGTTTTGATGTAATAAAAAAAGATTAGAGTTTTAAAGCAATTATTAATATGTTTTCTCTTAGAAAGCTTTTTCCGAACAAAAAATAACCAAGTATTTTGAATTTTTTAAATAAAGACACCATTTCATTAACAGAAAAAAGATGGAAGAAGCGATTATATTTTTTAGCCCAAGATATGTATACATCACCAAATTCAATCCTTTCTCCTTTAACAAAACTCGATACATAGTACCATAAACTTAAAAGGAAATGCTTAGGCTTGATTATGCTCCAACTTGTCATTATTATTATGCCTCTTTTACTCAAGACTCTAAAGCATTCTTCAATAAATTTAATTCTCAATATTTTTGTTGGGATATGATGAATCATAGCTACACTCACGATTCCTGAAATTGAAGAATTTCTTAAAGGTAAATAAGAAGCATCTGCATTTATTGGAAAGAATAAAAATCTTCCCCTAAATCTTTTGTTAGCGATCTTTAGCAAATTAAAAGAGATATCTAAACCTATAACTGATTCACAATATTTGAAAAGATCTTCGCTATGCCTACCATTACCGCAACCTAAGTCACAAACAACGTTTAATGCAGAAAATAGGCTATAATATTTTACAACATCTTTCCATGGATAAGTTCTAGTAGAACTAAAATCTTTAGAAAAAATTTCATAAAAATTCTTAACGCTTTTTCTTATTTCAATAGCTTCGTTAATAGCTAACTAGGCTGTTGCGGAGGAATATTTACATAGATTAATTTAACATACATAGGATTGGAACACTTTGGACACTTATCTTCTACGGTTTTAGTTACATATTCTCCTTCTTTATAGCTTCTTTCTACACTTTCACCGCATACAGGGCATTTTAGCAAAGATAATGGCTTCATGTTTGCTATTTCTTTAAATGTCTCAGCGATTTCTCTTAAACTCATGCTCCGTTACCTACTCCTAAAGTATTTCCTATTCCAACTATTAAAGCAATTCCTCCCTCAGGAACCATTTCTCTAACCAATTTCTCAACCTTATCAATCACTTCATCCACCTTTGTAGCTATTTGCTTTAACATAGGCGAAATTGCTTCATTAAAACCTTGTTTTATAATTATAGCTATTAATGGTATCCTATAAGTTAATGCAGCTTCTTCGATTTTAAACTTTTCAGGACCAGGATCACCAATAGCTGCTCCTATACCTTGTGCTATAGAACCTGTTTCCTCACCTTCAAGCTTTGAAGCAGCGTCAATCGTTATTATAACTTTAATTAATTCTTTATAGCTTTCTACAAGTTGCCTAACTGCAGCTCCTGGCTTACCAACTCTTCCAGCAGGTCCTTTTGCCTTAAGCAATAATAACCTTCTATTTTCAAATAAAGCTTCGCCCATTATCATTTCATTTCCAACATCAACTACTTCTTTCACACCATATTTCTTAAACATATTCGCTATTACCATAGGACCTATAGCATCTCCTATAGGAATTTGCTGAGTAGTAGCAGGTAAGGCTTTATAATAATTCTTAGCCAAATCAATCAATAAAGGCATTATAAATTCAATTTGCTGAGCGATGTAAAAGTTTTTGAACTTCTTGGCTAAATTGTAATAATGTCTACCTATTTTATTTATCAAATGTAATATATTTGCAACTGCAGCTGTGTTCTCTAAAGTAGATAAGCTTTCTTCATCAGCGTTAGGAGCATACGTCTTCAAAATTGATTTAAATCTATATCTTGATAAATCTAGCATATATTCCAATCTATTTAAAATTCCATACGGATCTCTTTCAACAGGACCGATATCGAAATACTCAACTATTTCTTGAACATATTCGTTCATTTTCTCTACATTACCTCCATATTTTTTCAATTGCTCGGCTAAGGTTTTTCTTCCACGTATATCAAATTCATTTAATACCCTAAGCCTATCTGCAATTTTGCTCAAAGTTCTCAAAGTCATCCAATTTAAGGGTATGTTCGGGAATAATTGCATAATTATAAAAGCTAGAAATATTATAAGCCAAAGTAAACTTATTTGCGTAGGATCGAATACGCCTTGAAATATTATTACTTCTTCTGCTCTATATATTTGCATTTCTATCAAAGATTTTTTATTTTACTATACTTATAAACTTGGCTTATGTTAAAGTTTAAATACATCCTTCATAAAATAATTTTGAGGGAGCTATTCCGGCCATAGGGGGCGGGTACCACCCGATCCCATTCCGAACTCGGAAGTTAAACCGCCCACCGTAGCTACCTTTAGCACAGTCCGAAAGGCGTGCGAAGGTAGCTAAGCCGGAAGGCTACCTCTTAAAGGATTATTCAGTATTTACATTTCATTATAGCACCTTTTTCTAATTCTTCAACAATCTCTTTCTCAAATTCCTTAGGATACAAAATAATTATACAATCGTTTATTGATAAAATATGATCACTATATGATAAGCGGGTTTTTAATATCCAGTTATTTTTCTTCTTTACTGCTAGCACATTGCCTCCATATTTCTTTATTCTTTCAATAACATTATGTAAAGGAATTTCTTTATTTATCGTTACCAAATTATATTTCTCATCGATTGCTTCTTGCAATCTTTTAAAAACTTCTCTTACATCTTTATCAGAAAAGCTTAACAAAGCGATTTCTTCAATGCTATCTGTAATTTCTTCAAGTTTAGTTGTTAACCAAATCAAAGATAAATTTGTGATGTTATTTCGAGTAGGAGGTATTTTGACCATTTCTTCAAGCAATTCAATATGATATTGATCTATCGTAGATTCAATCTCATCGACTTCTTTAACTAAACTTTCATCAGCCATTAAAGTAGTTAGTTGGGAAAGATCAAGAAGTACCTTGGCGGTATCGAAGAGATATACTATTTTATTTAAAATCCTCTTTAAGTTTTCGTTTATAGCAACGTCTTCAATTGGTTGGTATCCGAATCTTTTCAAAAACTCATTAATGGCGCTTCTATAACCACGAATATAAATTATGTCATCCTTTTCGATTTTGCCCGAAAAGAAAAGTTCATATTTTCTATCCTTTACACGAAGAATTATATCAATAGGGAATTCCTCTGAGATATTCTCAGGGGAAGAAGAGAGATTTTCATTAGCTTTTATCTTAACGACAATTTCTTCGCTTAGATTTCTAATGGAATCGGCTACTTCTTTATCTGGTGCATGATCTGATAAACTTATATATGCTATATCAAGCGCTGCATCAATTATTTTTTCGATCGCTACTGCATATCGATAAAGAGCAAGGATATCTCTAGCTTCTTTCAATCTTCTTATTATCAGCGATGCATGCATTGTAGCTACTTCTAGCATTGACTTTGCCTTACTAACCATTGATAAAAGATGATCAACAGTTTCAAGATCTTTAGTTAGATAAGCATAAAAAGATAAATCAATGATAACATCGCATATCCTTCTAGCTTCTCTTAGAAGCTCAAGTAATGAAATTGCTCTATATTCTCTCTCTACTTCTAAATGAGCTGTATGAAATTTCTTATGAATTTCAGGATTTATAGGCACGTGATGCTCAACTATCTAATTCTTAAATTCACTTAAAAAGTTTAATTATTTAAAGACTAAAACATAAGACTAACAAATAATGAAAATATTACATGAGAAGTTCAGTCTAATATATCAAGCAATTATCGAACTCCTTGTAGGATTTATCTACGTCTTTAACTTAGAAAGCCTAAAAGAATTTCCAGTTATCTTATTCTTGATTCCTGCACTAATGAGCCTAAGAGGTGCAATATATGGTGTCTTGGCTCTGAGAATAACAACATTATTGTATTTAGACAAAACTAAGCCCAGTTTTAAGGATGTTTTGATACGAATCGAGATATTTTTCTCTTTTCTTAGATCTATGTTCGCTTCTTTCATCTTGGCTACTTTAGCTTTCTTATTTGATAAGTCATTCTTTGAAGGAGCTTTGAGTTATGGAATGCTTTTAACATTGAGCTTGCTTACTAATTTGCTTACCTTCTTAATCATAGCGATACCTGTTACCATGACGATGTTTTACTATTTTAAGAAAGGAAGAGTATTAGAATTCATCGGTACTCCTTTTGTTTCCTCCTTTGCAGACATCGTAACGCCTGTTATCCTTTTCCTTTCAATTATACCTTCCTTCTCAATTATTTTTCAAACATTTTTCTTAACTTCCCTCTTGATTTTTATCGTAGCTTTTTTGGCTATTCTTTATTCAAGGAAAAGCTCTCGCCAAGCTTATTTCGGTATATTCAAATTCTCTGAAATAAAGGAGAATTTCTACACTATCAGTTTAATGCATACACTATATGCATCTATAAGTGGTTTCGGAGGACTGTTTTATGCAAGAAGCTTGAATTTAAGCCAAATTGAATCTCTATTAGTCATCATTCCCGCTTATAATGCTTTATTAGGAAGTTTAGGGGGTATTCTCTCATCAAAGGTTTCTGTTTCTTTGCATCTAGGAACTGGCCATAGTTTATTGAAGAGTCTTAAGGATACAATACTTGCATATGTATCGTTTTTTATAGGAATAATTATAGTTGCATTGTTTACCAATCCTGTAGGAATTTTGATTGCTTTAATAGCCTCATCAATTACATGCATAGTTATTTCATTGATAGCTTATTATGTTTCAATTGAAGAATTCAAAAGAGGTTTTGATCCTGATACATACACTTTTCCTATGATATCGTCTCTTGGTGATTTACTTGCTCCTGCTTCGGTGATTGTTGTTACTTTGGCAGTGATTAGATAATTTAACAACAATTAAGATTTCTAATTTAAAAAGAAAAATGTAAAGAATATTCTTTTAGAAATTTTATTACCTCATATTTCTCTTTGCTCATAGGAAGACCTATTATAAAACCTTTGATTCCTAATTCTAAAATCTCCTTTATTCTAGTAAAAATTTCTTCATAATTACCAAATAAGGTAACTCTCCTAACTTCTTCATCACTTAATATAGATCTGGCTTTTTCTAATTCACCTTGCTTCAATAATTCCCTTATTTTGTCTCTTTTATTTCGATCAAAACCATAAAACTTCAAGCTAGAATTTGAAAGACCTGCGTATATGATCGTTGCAGATTTCCTTGCTTCATTAATATTCAAAGAAGTTTGAGCTATAGCAAAAATTTCCTTGCTTTTGTTTATTTTTAGATAGTTTAATGCTTTCTTCAAGTCTAAATAACTAGCTAAGTTTATTATTAGACCGTCTGCGATTTCGATTAACTTTAATGTTGAAATTCCTTGTGCACCTACATATATTTTAATTTTGGCATTTTCCTTTTCGAATATCTCTTTTATCTTAATAATGCCTTCTTTTAGTTTTTCAATAGCATTCCTTGGCGAGGTATGCATCATATCTAATAAGAACCAATCTCCAGCACCAATGCCTACGAAAAATTCATTTCTACTTTCTTTGCAAAGTCTAAGAAAGAAATTTGCTATGAATTCAGGTTCTCTTATTAAAAAATTCGTAACGGTAGTACCTATTCTTAAGCCTGAGAAATCTCGCGCAATTTTTTCCAATAATAGGAAGGGATCTTTTGCTTTATAATAATCGCTTAATGAAATAAACTTGAATCCTATTTCAACAAGCTTTGATATCATTTCAATATCCTCATAAAAATTTGTTGGAACAATCGATACTCCAATTTTCATTGTAATAGAATCTTATAAATATTTAATCTCTTAAGATATCTGTAATTTATTAGAAATACAATTGAAATAGGTAAAAATATATATTGAAGATTGATTAATAGATCAATAAAATTAATGTTAACATCAAAGTAACCTGTAAATGCTATTATTTGATTTTTTAATAAATTAGATAGAAATATTAACATAAAATATGATATGGGTAAAGATATAATAGATAAAATAAGAAGAGATAAAGCTATTAAAAACAAAATATCTTTAATCCTATAACCAATTAACATAAATATTGCATATTCTTTATTTCTAGAATAAAGTTCAGAAAAGATAATGATCCATATAAGCAATGCGCTGGATAACGTTAAAGTAATTGTTAAGAAGTTGAGAAAAATAATCGCAATCCTTCCTCCTTCACTTGCTATCATAGTTGATTCATCTTTCGTTCTATAATAAGTAGTAAAACCTTTAGATTTGAGTTCATTTAAAACAGGTTCAATGTTTCCTTTCAAATAAATAGCGAAAGCTTCGCTTCTTCCGAATATCTTTGAGTAGTCTTTATAATTCAAAATAATAGATTCTGTTTCCCTTGTATATAAATAAAACAAAGGAACCATTGCAATACCAACTACTTTAAATGTATAGTTCTTCAAACCAATCGAATAAGAGACCTCGTCTCCGATCTTTAAATTAAGATCTTTTGCTAATGTAATACTAATAGCAGCTTCACCAGCTTGACTAGGCCATCTTCCTTCTAAAAGTTTTGGACTAACATTATTTAATTGTATAAATGATGCAGTTACTACACTTTTATCATAGACTTTAGCTAGATGAAAAGTTGCAACGAGTATTGCCGCATTGTTTATTTTTGGAATTTCCGAATAACCAATTGCATAAATGAAATAATCATAAAAATTATTGAGTTGTTTTACTGAAGAATCCCAGTTATTGATAATAGAATTTACTGCTGCATTAGAAGCAATCAACAATGCTAGTAATATTATAACGAGCATTAATCTCCACAATCTTGTTGAACTTGAAAATAAAACTAGTTTGATTCTCAGCTTCGTCCCTCTTAAGAATTTCGAATCCCCTTTTACTATCGATTCTCTTTTTCTTGAAATGTAAATAATTACAGGAATTAAAGTTAGCAAGAAAATCATTAGCAGAACAGAATAAGAGTAGAGTAACGCTTCAGTTTTAGCTTGGAATATGAATCTGTGGAGTAAAACTTCTGAAAAAGTTATAGGCGTTGATTTTAAGACACTATCGAAGAATACTTTTGATAAAGGAATTGCTATTAAAGTTCCAATTATAGAACCGACTAAAAATATTAAAATCAATGGAAATGCATGAACGATTATTATTTGCCTGTTCGTAAGTCCAATAACTCTCAAATAATCGATTTCCTTATCATTGGTTTCGAGATAAATGAATTGATACGAAGAAAGCGCTATGAATATTACTAACAAAATTATGATTATGAAAATGTTGAAAACATTCTTTGCAGCTTCAATATCTTCTTTTCCAGGAAAAGCATTAGGATCTAATGCTATTATAGAATCGATTTTGGAATTAGTTTTGTTTGCTATTGATTTTAGCTTATTTTCTAAATCGCTGACCTCTCCTTTTAACTTCGCAAATACGTATGTATAGTCATTCTTTCCTAATCCATGCATGAAATCTTTGTTTACTACAAACTCAAGATCAACTAAGCCGAAGTTATAAAATGCAGATGCTATACCTGAGATTTTAAGAGTAGAATTTAAGATATAGATGAATATCTCATCATTTATTTGAAGATTGATTTTACTACCTTTCAAATAAAGCAAAGAATTATTATTGCCTTCTAAAAGTTCATAACCCATTAAGCTATCCGGATTTGAGCAATATACGAACAGTGCAGAATAACTTTGATTCTTAAATTTGATAGTTGAATATACCAAAGAAAGTCCTGTAGCTAATGAAATATAACTTTGAGAAGATAATTCCTTCAAAAATTCTTCATTCAAAGTCCCTGATATTCTTATATCACCCACATAATTTATCCAACTATTTTTCGCGAAATCTTCTAAATTTGAAGTAACATTATTTATAGAATAGAAT
>Ga0101942_100241_pt1 | contig 30812 bp, 35 predicted proteins | sample DewCreD2012metaG_4_FD_75243 | JGI IMG/M metagenome (GOLD analysis project Ga0101942, IMG submission 75243) | Hot spring sediment bacterial and archeal communities from British Columbia, Canada, to study Microbial Dark Matter (Phase II) - Dewar... ...
GATGTGGGTTGGGGTTACCCCGCTAAAGGGGCGGAGGATTATGAAAGGGGCATTGCCCCGCGACTCTGGTGAAGCCCAAGGGCTGAGAATAGAATACAAACTCATGAAAATCCTATGAAGCCCAAACCCCTGTCTCTATGGCGAGGTTTTTGAGGAGAATAGCGATCGAGATTTTGGGGAGGGAGAGGGGTGAGAGAGTCTGGGGAGGGATGGATGTTATAGGGGATATTATTGTTATTAGAAAGCCTTTTGATGTTGAGCTAGATGATCTAAGGATCCTTGCTGATGAGCTTCTGAAAAGAATAGCGTGGGCTAGATCCGTGTGGGTCTCTGTATCGCCTGTTGGGGGAGAGTATAGGCTAAGGGATCTAGTCTGGCTGGCTGGCGAGAAGAGGAGCGAGACAATATATAGGGAGCATGGATGCCTATTCAAGGTGGATATAGCGAGGGTATATATATCCCCGAGGCTTAGCTATGAGCATATAAGGATAGCAAGGCTCGTCAAGCCCGGGGAGCTTATTATAAACATGTTCGCAGGAGCAGGGCTCTTCTCAATAATCATAGCCAGGCATTCAAAGCCCAGAATGGTTATCTCGATAGATCTTAATGAGCATGCTGTGAGACTCATGAGGGAGAATATAGAGCTAAACAGAGTTGGAGACATAGTAATCCCAATACATGGAGAAGCGCTGGAGGTTATTAAGCTATACAGGGGCAAGGCCGACAGGATCCTAATGCCCTTGCCAGAGCTAGCACTAAAAGCACTCCCAGAAGCTGTCAAGGCGATAGCATCTGAGGGGTATGTACACGCATATGAATTCATAGAAGCCAGGGATAAGAGAGAAGCCCTAGAGAGAGCCTCGAGAGTATATATAGAGACCCTTGAGAAGATCGAGGATGTTTCTAGATATAGAATAGATAGCAAGAGAATAGTTAGAAGCGTAGGGCCCAGGAGATACCAGGTGGTGCTAGACATATGGGTGAGGAGGAGCTAGAAATAGCATCCAGAATGGTTAAACCAATCCACGCCTCATCATTCTTCAATGTAACCAGCAAGGGCATATACTACTCCATGATCTTCGACTACATGGATCCCCTGGGATACTATAGAAGGATATATGGGGATAGGTATCTCTTAGGGGAAGAACTTGAGAGACTTAGGAGCAACATGCAGGGCTTCCTGGATGATGAGGAGATTATAATCAACGGCACAGAGAGAAAAGCTAGGGTCTCCCACGTTAGTATAGGCTTCAGAGGAGATCCAGGAAGACCTTATATAGTATTCATAGTTACCATAGATGCTAAGATTAGAAGGGGCCTTAACACGTATGAGAACCACTATGAGCAGGATGTATTTGAGTATGACTACATAGCATACTGGATATTCCCAAGGGGATCCAGGATCCTTGAGGCCTTTATGGGAGGCTCTATAGCTATAGAGGATAACATAATGATCATAAGGGGCTCTAGAGGGGACATAGCGCCTGGCTCTGAGTATATTAGGTTCGAGCTTGGCTGAGGATCAATCACCCCTAGGTCTCTTGAACCCTAAATCCCCAGCTCTCCTCAATAGCTCCTCAACTCTCTCCATAAGCTCCGTGTTTATCCTAGCCTCGGCAACAAGTCTCTCTAGATCCTCTATAGTCCTCCTAATAACATCAAGCTTATGCCTAAAGCCGGGAACCAGGGAGTCTGGATAGTCTAGGTACTTAACCATTGAGTAGATCTCCTCTATAAGCCTAACATAGGGTATAGCATCGCCAACCCTCTTCATAGCCACAAGGTTGATCACATGCCTCCTTATCTCACCACATAGATCCCCAATAGCCAGAAGCCTAGCCTCAGGAGGGATCTCCTCCATACAGAGCCTAGCCATATCCCTATCACCCCCAGCAACGGCTATATATAGATAGACAGCCTCGCAGAACTCAACCATAGCCTGGAGGGGAGCTCCATACCTTACGAGATCCATATCACCCCTAGAGATCCCAAGGATCTTCTCTACATGCTCCCTACACCTAGAGAGCTCCTCAAAGGCTCTCGCATAGTCCAGAGCATTCATATAGGTAACAGCCCTACCCGAGCATCTTGTGAGCTCCCTGGATATAGAGAAGATCTGCTCCCTAACATCATCCCTCCTATCAAGCTCGCTCACAATCCTGCTAACCTCGCCCCTCAGTATCTCCACAAGGCCCTCCGGATCCATCGAGGTCACCATACACCCAAGAACCCGCCCTCAAGGGCTGAGCTCTATATCACTATTGCTTCCCGCCATATATTTCTAACAGCCACAATAACCCAGCCGATGGCCAGCCGTAGAGGGCGGGGTTTGGTTGCATATCCAGCAAGATCTATAGAAGGCCCCACAGGGTTGTGGCATCCCACATAAGGGGGCCCTATAAATAATCTTTGGTCTAACATTAGTTGGTGGACCGAGTTCTCTGAGGTAGATCTGGTTCTGCTTGGGAGGGTGTATACATTTAATAGGGCTAGGGAGAGGGCTGAGGCTATAGCCGTGAGGGGTAATAGGATAGTATATGTGGGGGACAGGGAAGGGGTTACGAGGTTTATTGGATCCAGGACTAGGGTTATAGATGCTGGTGATAGGGGGATAACGCCTGGGCTTATAGATAGCCATGCTCATCTAGCAATGTGGGGGCTGTATAGGACTAGATATATAGATCTAAGCTATCCAGCTGTTGATAGCATTGAGAGGCTTGTTGAGGTTGTTAGAGAAGCCTCTAGGGGGAGGGAGAAGGGCTCGTGGATCCTTGGGAGAGGCTGGAACCACGCACTCTATCCAGAGAATAGGCTTCCAAACAGGTGGGATCTTGATAGGGCTAGTGAGGAGCACCCAATAGTCCTCTGGCACACCTCTGGGCATATGGTTGTTGCTAACAGCCTTGCCCTGAGGATCGCTGGGATAGATGAGAACACCAGAGATCCTGAGGGGGGAGTTATTATTAGGGATGAGAATGGATCTCCAACTGGGATCCTTGCTGAGAAGCCAGCTATAGATCTTATTGCTATTAGAATACCCAGGCCATCTATCGAAGACTGGGTTGAATCAATATATAGAGCTATGAGCGAGTGGATCTCTGAGGGTATAACAGCTGTTAAGGATCCAACTGCCTCAGGATATTCGGGCGATATTATAGAGGCATACAGAATCCTCAGGAGAGGTGGGAGGATGATTATAAGGGTTGTAGCCCTCTACTGGACCCAGAGCCTTGGGGAGCTTCTAAGAGGCTCCAGGCTTATAGAGGGATCCAGGGATCCCTGGCTCAGGATACCCGGGATAAAGATAATACTAGATGGGGCCCTCAGCACTAGGACAGCGTGGATCTCTAGGGATTATAAGGGCTCCCCAGGGGTTAGAGGGCTGCCAACACTGGATCTGAGGGAGTTTAGGGAGATGGTTCTTGAGGCATCCTCCAGGGGCTATATGGTTAGTGTCCATGCGATAGGGGATATGGCTATAGAGGAGCTTATAGGAGCTTATGAAGAGGCTGTGAAGAGGTTTGGGAGGGGTTCCAACATATATACTGTTATCCACTACATGCTCCCAGATGAGGGGCATATTGATAGGCTAAGAATGATCGGTGGCTATGCAGAGATCCAGAGTGGATTTATATACTTCCTAGCAGATGCCTATTATAAGAACCTAGAGCCAGATCTATATAACAGGATCCTCCCCATCAGAAGCATAATCTCAAGGGGTCTTGTTGTGTGCAACGGATCCGATGCCCCAGTAATACAATATCCCCCTAGGTATGGTATCTATGCTGCAGTAACCAGAGAGAGCAGCACAGGTCTCGTAGTAAACCCTGGAGAGGCTATAAGCATAGAGGAGGCTTTCGCAACATACACCTCAGAGGCTTCTAAATGTCTCGGGATGGAGGATCTCATAGGATCCATAGAGCCTGGAAAACTAGCGGACATTGTTATATGGGATAGAGATCCCATCATGGTTGGGGGCGCGAGGGATATACTTGATATGAGACCCCTATACACAATAGTAGATGGTAGGATAGTGTTTCCTCCTCCGCGCTATTCTTAATTGATTCTCAGTATTTCTATCTCTGCGAGGTGGTCGACTCTCGATCCGGGATCAATAGATTTACCAAGACCCCATAGGGCCCCGTTGAAACCAAAGCTACTGGTCTCCCATCTGAGTGAAACCTTAGCTCAATATTGATTCCACAGATAAAGTCTCTATCCAAGTTCATCTCATTGCTTAGCTTGGCTAGTCTTAGCTGGATCTTGAGTACTCCTAACATCTTCCCTCCTATCACCGCATAGCAGACCACAGAGGAGATATAGCTGGGGACTGGTTTATCCTTGAACGGATCTACTTAGGATGAGCATATCTCGAATACCTCGGCTATCTTTCTCACCACCGGTTTATTGGTTCTAGCTAACCCCTCTTATTCAGCTCTCTGAATGGCTTGGTTTTCTTAACAGATTTTCTATAGCATTCCTCGATAATCCTGGTAGGCGATCAACGATATCTCTTCCTAGATTTATTGTAGAAGAACTTTTGTAGAGGGATTGAGACTTTCTATGATCCGCAGCATAGTCATTTCTCCTGTAGGATGCTCCTACAAGCCACAGTAATCTCTCAGAGGGCTTGATCATTCTACATGCTAGTCTATCCCTCTAGAATCATTGTAAGTCTAAGGATCTTCAACCGCCTGCTCATCTGCTCTACCTTTTATTCGCTAAACGTATGTAATCGTAAAATCAGCAACAACGTATGTTATCTCAATATATGTGGGTGCAAAAAGCGTCTATTCTTAGCCAGTCCGGTTTCAGAAATATATTGTTGTATAGTATAATATGGCTGCAAGCCAGGAGCGGGCTAGACCATGTGGTGAAGGGCTTGGGATGCATAGCTGTTGAGGATACGTATAGCGAGTATATAAGGATAGTCTTTCCAAGGCATTCGAACCCAGCTGGCTTTCTATATGGTGGCTATATGATGAACTGGATAATAGACTCGAGTATGATTAGCATTATAAGGGCAACTGGTGGGGAGGCTGTGCTGGGCTATATAGATAATATATACTTCCTAAACCCTGTTACTATTGGGAGCATGATCATATATCGATCATGGCTGGCCAGAGCTGGGAGAAGCTCTCTGGACGTGTACACAGAGGTTATAGGCTACAACCCAGCACAGAATACATTCATGCTAGTGGCTACAGCCAAGGCTATATATGTTAACATAGACAATACCGGGAGACCCTCTCCACACGGGCTATGTCTAGAGACTGGCGAGGATTGGGCTAGAAGGCTTGTGGATTATATGGATAGGTGGCATGAGAAGGCCCTCAGCGTTATAAAAAGGGTTGAGGAGAAGGGGTTCGAGGATAAGGAGAGGGTTCTCAGATATAGTGCAAAGACACTGAGAAGGATCTCTACCGAGGACACCATGACCTCAGAGATCATGTATGCTGGAAGGCTTATGCTATCCTTAGATGAGGTTGCCTCCATAGTTGCCCACAGCTATGCTGAGTCCAGCGTTGTCACAGCCTCCGTGGATCAGATGATCTTTAGAAGCCCAATAAGGGTTGGGGATGTGATAGAGATCAGCGCATCCCTAATAAGGACTTGGAGAACATCTATGGAGATAGAGGTCGAGGTAAGGCCCTACAGGGATAGAGGGGATCTTAAGACAAGATCCTACTTTACATTCGTAAAAATAGGGGACAACAGATCGCCGAGAGAGCTGAGACCATACATTCCAGTAACCCCTGAGGAGGCCGAGGCGTGGGCCGAGGCAGAGGTTAGAAGGATCAACAGGATGTCCGATCTTGAGAGGATGTCTAGATATAGGAGAAAACCTATTGAGTATAAAAAAGGCTCTATAAGCCCCCTATCCCTGGAGGAGACTAGCCCTTAACCATCTCAGCCTCTATATAGACATCCTGTGGAACTCTTATCCTCATAATCTGCCTCATAACCCTCTCATCGGCTGCAACATCAACAAGTCTCTTATGGATCCTCATCTCCCACTTCTCATAAACCTTTGTGCCCTCGCCATGGGGTAGCCTTAGAACCGGTACTAGGAGTCTCCTAGTTGGGAGGGGCACAGGGCCTCTGACATCAACCCCAGCCTTCTTAGCGATCTCCACTATCTGGCTTGCAACATAGTCAACGTTGGAGGAGCTGGTGCCCCAGATCCTTATCCTAACCCTCAACACAAATCAGCCTTCAGGCTACTTTACTTCTGCGGGCTTGACATCTATAACAGTGCCTATCCCTATGGTTTTGCCCATATCCCTCATAGCGAACCTTCCCAGCTGTGGGAAGTCGGAGTACTTCTCAAGAACCAGGGGCTTTATCGGCTTGAACTTAACTATAGCTATATCCCCTGCCTTTATGAACTGGGGGTTCTTCTCCGTTATCTGCCCAGTCCTGGGATCAACTTTCCCCAGTATCTCAACAACCCTGCATGCAACAGATGCTGTGTGGGCATGTATAACCGGTGTGTAGCCAACAGATATCGCTGATGGGTGCCATATTATGAGAACCCTTGCTGTGAACTCGTCAACAACCGTTGGCTTATTATTCGTGTGACCAACAACATCCCCTCTCTTGACATCCTGCTTTGAAATACCTCTAACGTTGAACCCTATATTATCGCCCGGCTCTGCCTTCTGGAGAGGCTGGTGGTGCATCTCAATACTCCTAACATCCCCGCCCTTGTTTATAGGCATTATAACAACGTTATCCCCAACCTTCATAACCCCTGTCTCAACCCTCCCTATCAGCACGGTTCCCACACCACTTATCGAGAGGGCCTCTGATATTGGTATCCTTAGAGGCTTGTCAACAGGCTTCTGTGGTATCTTGAAATTATCAAGAGCCTCTAGAAGGGTTGGGCCCTTATACCACTTCATATTCTCGCTCTTAGACACTAGGTTGTCTCCAAGCCATGCTGAAACTGGTATGAATGGTATCTCATCAACCTTATAGCCTAGGGGTCTCATGAGCTTCTTAAGCCCCTCAACAATCTCCTTATACCTCTGCTCTGAGAACGGGGGTTCTGTGAGATCCATCTTGTTTATAGCAACAACAACCTGGTCTATACCCATGGTCTTTGCAAGGGTTATATGCTCCCTGGTCTGTCCCTCAGGGCTTACCCCAGCCTCGTACTCGCCCTTCTTGGCGGAAACCACCACAAGGGCTGCATCAGCCTGGCTAGCTCCTGTGATCATGTTCTTAACGAAGTCCCTATGACCAGGTGCATCTATTATAGTGAAATAATACTTGTTAGTCTCGAACTTGACGAAGCTCGGGGCGATCGTGACGCCTCTCTCCCTCTCCTCCTTCATCCTGTCTAGGAGCCATGCAAACTTCTCAGTCTCCTTGCCTTTCTTCTTTGCCTCTTCCTCAACCTCTTTCTGCTGCTTCTCGTCAATTTGCCTCAGCATAACCAGTAGGTGGCCCACCAGAGTGCTCTTACCATGGTCTACGTGGCCTATGATCACCAGGTTCATGTGGGGCTTCTGGCTTGACATCCTCTTAGCTCACCTACATATGGTTATCCACACGCCTTATAAGTATACAACTCCTAAAAGGCTAATCCTGATTTAACAATATATTTAAACATTTCTGCTTGTATATGTTTGCTTGGTGGGATATAGAGAGCGAATGTCTATAGAGGTAAGCGAAGGTTAGCCGATAAGGTTGGGAAGAGCACTCTAAGGCATAGGATACGTCAATGGAGTGTAGCAAAGCTAGTAGAGGTGCTTAACAGCAAACTATTGCATGTTGCCGAGGCGTCTGAGACATGCTCGCCCTCACTAGATCCGTTCAAGGATAAACCAGTCCCCAGCTATATCTCCTCTGTGGCCCTCTATGCAGTGATAGGAGGGAAGATGTTAGGAGTACTCAAGATCCAGCTAAGACTAGCCAAGCTAAGCAATGAGACGATCTTGGATAGACTTTATAGGTGGAATCAATATTGGGCTAAGTTTCCTCTCAGGTAGGAGTTCTGTGTGGTTCGGGTTTCATTGGGATTGATATTTTTGCTCAAGCCCTTTTCCCTTGGCTTTATCGCCCTCAGGATCCCTTTTCATTGGGATCGATATCACTTGGCTCTTCCCGCTCTGGGTGACCCCAGCCCACATCTCCATCCTCATAGAGATCTCTGGTTCATCTCTGTGGGGGAACCCCAGCATCCTGGTTTTCTCTCGGTATCTATGTGAGCCTCTCTTGGGTCTCCACTACCCTTATCGAAGGACTGCACAGAGGAATCTGCTAACAAACCTTATAAACCACTATAGAAACCAAAACAGCTTCAGAACGGTGTTGGACTCAGTCGAGCTCAAAGATGTGCAGGCGAAGCTGCGAACCCGTATCAAGGGCTAATCCTACTCATAGAATTAAATAATGACTAAAACCAGCTAAGAGTAATGCTAGAGGTTAGTGGGAAACGCTAGCAGAATTCTGGGCATCTATAGCAGGTCTTATTAACCTTGTGGAGAATCTGGTTATAGGCTATAGTAAAGAGAGGGTATGGGTATTTATATGGGTGAGAGGCTAGAAGACATCCTTGGATCTTTGAGCCGTGAGGAGAGGATAGTAATTGATTATTTTATAAAGAACCTCTCAGTAGGCGAGATCCTTGCTGTCAAGGAGCTCAGGCTTCTCCACAGGCTCGAGGATCCTACGAGGATTATTGACACACTTATCAGAAAGGGGCTCCTTGAGAAGGGGGCTGGCTGTATAAGCCTATCCAGAAGGGTTAGGGATATTATTAGCAAGAGGGACAAGCTCTGAGCATATCTCGCAAAGATCCTTCTTTGATGGTGCTCCGCATATTTTGCATCTATTAATATCCCAGGCTCCGAGGATCCTCTCCAGAGCCTCGGTGGAGCTGTAGATCATCTCAGGAGATCTGAGGAGAATGGCCTCCAGATCTCTGTATACTGGGATCCCCTTATACAGGCCCAGTCCCTGGGAGGATCTGCATGGGGTCTCGTCGTAGAGGTTCTGAACAATAGATCCAGCAAGGATGTCTGCTTCTGTCAACCCATATAGGGGGTTCATGGCAATAGTATTATAGGCTCTCCTAGCCGGCAGGGCCTCGACAGCTAGCAGGGGGTTCATGGCCAGGATCCCTGTTATGCCGATTAGAGAACATAGATTCCTTGGTCTTAGTAGGGCTATCGATCCTATAAACATCCTGTTAGCAGTTAAAACCCCTAGAACGAGCTCTGCTTTTAATATGCATGCAGCCCTCCAATATGGATCCTGGTTCTTCTCCATACAGAATCTATATATCCTCTCCGCATCGCCAAGGGCCATCAGATCAATGGCTATAGTCATAGCCCTCTGTTTTCTAGAAGCAAGCCTCTCGGAGTATGTGCCAAGGATCACCTTGTTCCTATGAGATCTTGTGGTTCTCGATATAATCCTAAGGGCAAACCATATCCACGGAGCCTCTGTGAGCGGTTCTACAACGAGGATCAAGGATCCTGGTGTAAGGTTCCCAAACCTCCCAATAGCTCTCCTAACACTCCTAACAGCGGTTCTCTCTAGACACTTGGGGCAGAGAGGCTCCCCTGAGGATCTTAGGATATAGCAGGAATCTCCACCACACCTAGCACATCTAGCCCTAGACCTTATAGAAGCGCCCCAGATATATTGTCCCGGAGACTAATATCTATTGGATGATGAGCGACTTCGGTTCTGAGCCGTGAGGAGCCGTGTGAGGGCTGATGAAACACTATTATAACCCCCATAGACACTAGAATCGGTGGATAATGCTATCCAGGATCCTTGGAGATATTGCGAAGGCTATGAGATCCTCTGGGGATGTTCTAGGAATCCTTGGCGGCTTCATGGACTCCTTAAAATACGAGAGATCCTTGAGGGAGAGGCCGAGGGGTGTTGTCGAGATAGACGCTAAGAGGTTTTCAAGGGCTATTGTTGTTGGGGATATACATGGCGATCTAGAGACCCTGGCTCAGATTCTGGAGACCCTGGATCTTGAGAGGAGCCTTGACGAGAGAACAATAATGATCTTTCTTGGAGACTATGTGGATAGAGGCGATAAGCAGGTCGAAACACTCCTCCTAGTGGCTAGGCTGAAAAGCATCTATGGCGATAGGATCGTGACCCTCAGGGGGAATCATGAGCCACCTGACACCCTGCCTGTTTATCCCCACGACTTCCCCCGTGTTCTCAGAAGCCTCTACGGCCCCGAGGGAGATAGAATATATAGAGAGGCTAAGAAGATCTTCGACCTTCTACCTTATGCAGCAGTATATAGAGACAAAGCCGTATTCCTCCACGGCGGAATCCCCGTTCTCTCGACAATAGGGTGTGAGAGAGGCTATAGATGCATACTAGACGCTGATGGGAGTGAAAAAACCCTTGAAGAGATACTATGGAACGATCCAACAGAGGATCCAGTTATAGAGTATGCACCATCACCAAGAGGAGCTGGATACCTCTGGGGAGAAGCAGTAACAAGGATCTTCATAGAGAAAACGGGACTTGGCTATATTGTGAGAGGCCATGAGCCAGCATGGGAGGGGTATAAGCTTAACCACGGCTCCAGGGTTATAACAATATTCTCGAGAAGAGGACCTCCTTATTATAATGCATACGCAGCAGCCCTAGTAATAGATTTCCAGAGCTTTAAGGGCTTCTCGAGGGAGCACCTATTGATACTATAGAGAGAAACATGTAGACACTTACAGAAGTACTCAAAACACTATCTGGACACCAGCATTTATGTACAAAAACCCATCAGAGGATATAACACGAACAAGCCAACAAGGGCCAAAACCCCCGGTATCGCAAGCATATGCACCATAATACCCCCAACAATTCGCGCCGGGAATAACCAAAACTCCTCCTCATACTAAAATTGATCCTCTAGCTGGGGTTATCACAACAAGAGAGACTATCGAGGACACATGAACTAGAAGAAACACTTACTAAATAATATGAGGAGTTCATATGCGCCCAGGTGCATAATAATATGTGGGCTCTCAGACCTAGGGAGAGTAGAATTCCAAGTCGGGCACATAGTCTGCCGGACTGTTTTATTTTCATGAATATTTAATTGTGGTTGGTATTAGATTTCTCTATAGATTTCTAGATTCTGAGATCTGAGGAGTTGTTATGTGGAAAGGCTTGTTAAGGGCTCATGGGCTTGTGAGACATGCTCTGTGTTGGCTAAGAATGCGAGAGTGGGAGGAGCTCATAACATGGTATATTAGTGCTCTGAAGAAAGCTATATGTATTAATTATATGGGGTAATATTGAGTGGAGATACAGGTTCTCAGAGATTAGTGGGGATAAAAGGGTTGAGACTGGGGCTGAAGACAAAGATACCAGGTTTATCCTCAAGAACAGTAAGAGCAATAGATTCAAGAGGATGTTGATGAGAAAGCTGATAAAGAACAACCCACACTTTAGCCACAGAGTAGATGCTGTTATCAGAACAGCATACTCGATTATGGAATCCTGAAGGAAAAATTATCTAGAGGGAAAGACTAAGAAAATCAGGCATAGGATCAGGAGGAGATTCGCTAGTTTTTAACGGCTTCCCTTTCAAGCTTCTTGATAGTCCTCACAAGGATCCTCCTACGAACCTCTGGGGATAGTATGCCAAGGTCGATCCAATGAAAATCCAGGCCTACAACCAGAATTTCTATAAAGCTATCTTGGAAATGTCTCTTAATTATTTCATGGCGTCACGCTATATAGTGAAATAGCCCGAGCAACGATCCATAGATCCCGTGTGTACAAATTAGATCCCGAGGATCGCCTATTTATAAATGAGGATCAACTGCTGTGGCGCCGGGGGCGGGATTTGAACCCGCGCGGGGTTTCCCCCACCGGCTTAGCAGGCCGGCGCCCTACCAGGCTAGGCGACCCCGGCCACTTTATTATTTTCTCTCAGTGGTTTTTTAATTTTTAGCTATAAATCCATGTCTATATATTTTTGTCCGCTGTTCTGGATTTCATATAGATTTATAGCAGTTAATATTGGAACTCCTAACAATTGGTATTATATAGGGTTTGTTGCCATAGCAGAGATAGATACCCAGTATATGGAGTTCCCCCTACACCAATGAATTGGAAGAAGCTTTGAAGATGGATGTGCGGGGCCGGAGTCACGCTGAACATGCGAAGACTAGAGACGTGAGAGTGTAATGAAGATCAACTAGAGACCTATGAAGCCAAGGGCAAAGGGCTTGACACGCCTAATGAAACCCAAACCCCACACGTAGTACCACATAACGGCGGCAATAGAACTACCTAAAGCCTGGTAATTATTCTCACTAAAATTCACAAAGATGACTCCACATATCTAGAGCCTAGAGAAATTATATGTGATACCAAGGGCGGGATTTGAAATGGGGGGTTATCCCTATAATGCTTAATGCTAGCTTTCATCTGTTCGAAACATATATGACACCTTAGTTAGGCTGTGTATATAGTGTTCGTTATCATCTAAATTATTTATTATTTCAGGCTTTAAACCGCTGATTATGTTTGCTTAGCAGAGATCCTCATCGTTGCTGGCTAGATAGATAGCTGTCTAGAAGCCTTTTTACATAGGTGTAGACCGTTCTTGCTCCCTCAACGGCTTTAAGTGCGTATGGTTCTGTATATAGCTTTGTAGGTGGTAGGCCGAGCTCCTCGTCTCCATATATGGATGGCTCTCTTTCACGCCTGAGCCAGCGGGATATTGCTGCTAACTCTGGTATTTTCTCCCTAAACCAGTCTGGGAATCTCTCGGAGAACTCCATCAATATTGGGCCAACATCATGCCATTTAGGAGGTTCGATCCCTATAAGTCTTAGCGAAGCCTTGAGAAGTAGTTCTACAGCTTCTTGGCACTGTCTAATAGAGTATGCATATGCCTTTTCCTTCAACATCATCTCAGCTATTCTTATCCTCCTCTCAGCCTCCTCCACATATGCTCTAGCCATCTCCACGTTATTCAAACTCGATCACCTCTCCAAATCGATAGTCACTCTTCAATATTGTGACCCATTTCCTACCTATTTTAACCCTTTTGGCACCATAATCCTCAAGCTTTTTCCTCAACCTCTCGAAGATATTTGACATGAGGCTGACCTTATCATATAGAATCTTGGCATCAAAGACGGCATCTAGATAGAGCGGGCGGATATTCCTCGCCTGATCAACGCTTAGCACTATAGGCGATAAAACGGGGTTGTATCCATATAAGTTAAAACACCTTAGAGTAGGTGCTATCAGCTCCTCAACCCTATCCAGCTCTAGATGCAGTGCATATCTATCTACAACGCTGCTTAGAACAACAATTAGATCTATATCACTATCCTCCCTAAAATCCCCTCTAGCATATGAGCCGTATAGAACAAGAGAGACAAGCCTATCACCGAAAACATGTAGAAAAGACTCTATCAAAACCTTCTCAAATCCTTTAACCAATTCATCTATCGATGGGCACTCCAACGCTCTAACAACCATGATTTATCTATCTATAATTTTACTTATTCAGAACAAATTATAGAGAGCAATTGCAATAGATACACCGCATATTAGATCAATTAGAGAGCTGGTCAAATCTCTTAAAAACCCCTTAAGCATCTTAAGAACCCTCTTCGCAACTGAAAGCCTCTTCCTTTAGAGCGGGGATGAAGATTTATCTTTGATCATATTCACCTCAGCTTCGTAGGATATGTATATATACTACTTCTTATCATCATTATCATAGCATATCTCAGCTCTACCCTACCTCCCAGCTATATGTATTCTCCCTATTATATCTAACCCTTATAAAGCCTATCACCCCTAAGCCCTTGATAACTATATATTCACTCTCAACCCTATACTGATCTTTTCTAAGGACAATCCAAAGAGTTCTAATCCTCCCCTCTTCCTATACCCAGGAGGGCTGATCCTCGCTATAAACATTGGTAGCTTTCCTTATAGTGTTAAGAAGAATGCTCTCCAAGTCTCGCTATTCTTATTCAGAATCTGCTGAGCTGTTGTGAATCCAATTAATCCTTTATACTTCTCATAGAACTCCTTATATAGTTGCCTTAGATTTACCTTCTTTTCTTTGAAGAACATTCTCCCCCTAGCGTAGTTGATCTCGCTCCAAAGCTTAGAGGAGAGACTACACAGAGCTCTTAGCCTAGCCTCGGCATCTCCATCAGGCAGCAGCCTCAGCATCATTGTCCTCTTCAAGATATCACGCTCGAAGTCTTGGCAGGCATAGAGATAAGAGAGGCCATCGCTACATGGCGATCCCTAGAGTGCAGCCTGCCAAGACCCAGGAAATAAAGAACAAAGAGCTTCTGACCTCCTCCCCGCCCTAAAGGGCGGGGCCTTCAGGTTGTAAGGGGAAGAACTGACGGTAAAGAGGTATCCGAGATACTTAGAAGGAAGCTGGAAGCGATTTTAAAAGATCTTAAGAGACCATAGACAGACGCTGGAGATAGAAGCACTGCTACGCTTAGCTTTTACCGTTCACCCGAGGGCGTTTTCAATCCTTGGACTCCCTAAGATCTTCCTGGGTCCTCCTCACTGCTCTGCAGGAGCGGATCTCGGAAACCCAGAGTTACCGGTATTCCATAGGGCTCACCCCTATAAATAATGGGCTGGCTAAACATAGATAGAGATAAGAAGCATTTCTATTAACATGAAAAGGTTTTAGCCTTGCCATGTTATGTCTTAATACTTTCAGAAATGTTCCCCTTTCACCTTAGAGCATTTCACTAAGCTTTTTAATCTTAATATATTCTCTACAACCTGAAAACCCACCCTTTAGGAAAGGGACGGTGTTTATTAGCTTTCTAGGGCTATGATGATATTTGGAGGAACTATATAGTCTCCACTTATTATGATGTGCTAACCCTTTCCATCGAGGCGAGGGTTAGTCCCGAGCCAGAGACTATAGAGCTCCTCAGAAGACATAGGCTAGCCCTGAGCTATGCTATAAACAAGATCCTATGCCAAAATCTAAAGTCTACCAAGGATATTTATAGAGGGCTCTACAGGGAGCTTATAGAATAGTTTAGACTTCCATCAAGGGTTGTTATTGAATGTTATGGAGGTGCAATAGCTTATTCAAAGGCCTGAAGGAGGAGCCCATATAGAGGTAGGCAGCCGAGGTGTTAAGGGGTAGATTAGAGGGAGCCTCGATGAGGTAGCCGAGGGGCTTGCCAGAATAATAAGAAAGTGCCTAAGGCAACACCTGGTTAGCTTTCTTCAACCTGGATGACGCGACCGTAGATAATATCTACGCCGAGCTCTCTAGCTCTTTCAAGAGCCTCATTGAGTATGTTTATACAGACTATCATCATCCTATCGGGCCTCCTACCCAGGATCTTCTCGAAGATCTCGCATTTTAAGTTAAACCACTCAACGTCATTCACATCAACCAAACTCTTAACCTCCATGAAGTAAACCTTATCGTCGTGAGCATAGATATCCAGCTCAAGCTTAGCACCCCTCCTGTAATATTTACCATCTACATCCTTGAATGATATCTTCTCAACCTTCCTAATCTCTAGACCCTCACGCTCAAACACGTCCTTGTACACATTTAAGATCATCCTCTCCATGTCAATACCCATCCTGGAGGTGAGGCCTCCTAACGTAGCCTCAATCCTAGCCAAGATCTTGCTATGTTCCTCTAATATCTTGCTATGCTTCTCCAAGATCTTGCTATGTTCCTCTAATATCTTGCTATGCTTCTCCAAGATCTTGCTATGTTCCTCTAATATCTTGCTATGCTTTTCTAGAACCTCTAGTATCTTGTTAAACCCTGTGAATGTGTATGTCACCAGTTTGTCCAGAGCTTCAGCTATCCTTCTAGCCTCCTCACTTCCTGCCTCCTCTAGAGCCTCCCTTACAGCTTTCTTAACGATGGCCTCTAGTTCCTTAAACTTCTCCACTTCTGAACTCAATAGCTTAAACACCACTGTTCAATTAGCGTTCCAAGCCTTAAATAGGAGCCCTGAACCCCTAGTTGGGATGAGCTCCTAGATGAGGCCCTTTAGTCCTTATGTATTCTCTCTAGGATCCCCCTGTACATCATCAGCTCTCGGAATTTCTGCAGTATCCTCCTAGCACTCTTACCCTTCAAGTAGTTAGCTACATAAGCGAGGGAGAGCCTTGGTAGGCATAGAACATTCTCATCTGGTAGCCATTAGCATATACCAGAAATAAATGGCGTTCAACGCAGATGCTTTAGATTATTTATGGTGGCAATTGCATTCTGAAGCTGATCGTCATATATAGGCATAAATAGAGATACGAGCTGCGAGGGGTATCCTCAGAAATATGTTCTAGGTATCCTGGCCTTTTCTAGAAACACGATAAATTCTTCTAAGGACAGCCCAGAGAGCTTCTGGGCCATTCTAAGATCTCCTTTTTCTATGTAGTATATTAATGCTGCTCTTATTCTGGGAGGCTGCTTGTTTATGAAATCCCAGTCAGCCTCCCTCCTCCTAACCTCTCTACTCTCTTCGAACCTCTTTCTAAGCTCCTCTATGGTTGTCTCTCCCATAATCCCTACAATTATAGTGTATCTCTACTTATATTCACACATTTAGAAAAAGAGCGTCTTTTATAGCTAAAAGCTGTATAGATAATCTGGGAGGAATATCATTATATTATTACTACATATTATTACTGCTAGGTAATCTAGAGCCAATATGTTCATCTTTATCAATGAATTTAAAAGTATACCCGAAATTCTCTTTTTAATACCCATCACCTAGGATAGACATAATAGAGCTAACCTCCTTCCCAACCAGAAGGACGAGATTTTTAGCTGTAATGCGATTCTCTTCAAGGACAGTGTCTGGCTCTACGCCTGCATTATTGATCCTGATCCTTATTGGTGCCAGCTATTAATCCTACAAGAGGCAAAGCAGGTAAAGCAAAGTACTCCTCAGACATTTATCCCTTTTAATACATCACATCGAGGTTGATAACCAAGGCAACAGCAGCATTGCACACACGAAAATATTACTCCAGTAGCAACTAATATAGCATCTAATACAGCTTCCCCAGTTATACCAAACGCTGCAGCTAGGCCACGATAAACCTATCCCATGGTTGCAATCACACATCTAATTACTGCCCCTATAGTTGCTCCACAGACAGCGCAGCCGGTTATGGACGTTAACCATCCAAGATCATCCATTATTGCTGCTATTCCTTTGGCTGGTTTATCATAGCTCTTTAATTCTTTATTGACTATTTTCGATAGTTTCCTAAGCTCTTCGAAAACCATGAAAAATATATACCCTCATATATTTTGGGTCACCATGATTAGACGATGTTGAGTGTGTTATTAATTATATCATTGATAATAAGTGCCCAGTTCATGGAGATAGTATCCTTTTCTACCGCACAGGGTTCCGATGTCTTACCCTTCTATGTGCAATGGTTTTCTTATGCTTATAAACAACCTTCATGCTCTGGAGAGGCCTTAGATCAACATGTATAAAGCCTATGCTGGGCTCGTAGCCGTCTAGGGATAGCTCGTTGCTATCCCATCCAATAACCCTTATAACCTTGATCTCCTCAGAGCTCTTGAAGGGAATAACGATTCTATTATCCAAGATTATACTCTCTCCTACCGACCAGCCCTAACTCTGTGCTCGATCCACGTTGATCTCCAGGGTATTGAGAGATATTCTCCTGGTTTTAGAGTTATCCTTATGATCCTAGCCTCATAATCTATCTTCATAAGCGTTATCTTGCATCTAGAGAATCTCCTCCTGATCTTCGGCTTTATCTTCCTAGCCTTCCCCGAGATATCTCTTACTACAAGACTCGATTATGGAATAAGCTGTTCTGATAACAGCATCAATCCATTGGCTTGCATATGGGTTATTTCTCATAAGCTCCTCTCTAAGGCTTTCCCTAAACCCCCTTATCCCTTGGCATCATTGGGATATGGATCTTCAGACCCATGATCACGGTCAGCCCTCTACCCTTTCTAACAATCTTTGGAAAGCTATATCCCCACTCAATAATATCCCAGATCAAATCTATAGCCTTCTGGATAGCACTAACATATTATGTTATCAGCCCCTAACCCTATTATCCCTGATAGGCACAGAGCATGCCCTCACAAGCCCAAGGATCATCAGTGAGCTTCTAGGCATACATAGCACCAGCTTCCATAGCCTAGCAAAAATATGACATCTAACACTATAAATCAACATGAAACCCGGAACAGTTTCAGAACGTCGTCGACTGCTGCTAGGGTTGCCCAGGCTCTCTGGAACGGGGTATGGGAGACTTCAAAGGTCTGTAAGCTTAATATCCTTTTGATACTCATTATATATATGTGGAGCTTATGGCCGAGGGAGAGGATAGCTATGATGTTGATAGCAATGTGGGTAGCGATCTGGATAGGGATCTGGAGAGGTATGTAAGATACCTAGAGAGATCTGTTAGAGAGCTCCAGGTTGAGAAAAAGAGCCTCCTAGACGAGCTCAGCCAGTGCAGGGTTGAGCTTGAGAAGATGCTCCAGCCACCTCTTATAGAGGCCACCGTTATAGAGGTTCTACCAGAAGGAAGGGCTATTGTTAAGAGCTCCACAGGGCCTAACTTGATTGTTGGGATCAGCACTAGAATAGATCCAAGGAGCCTTAGGCCCGGAATCTCTGTGGCCCTCAATAACAGGGGTTCAGAAATTGTTGAGGTTCTAGGGTTCAGGGAGGATCCATTTGTGAGCGCTATGAAGCTGATTGAGAGGCCAAATACTAGGTATTCAGATATAGGGGGTCTCGATGAGCAGATCAGGGAGATCAGGGAGGTTGTGGAGCTCCCCCTCAAGAACCCCCTGCTATTTAGAAGGCTTGGCATTGAGCCTCCCAAGGGTGTTCTCATCTACGGCCCCCCTGGTGTTGGTAAGACTCTGCTTGCAAGAGCTGTTGCTGGCGAGACCAGCGCTACGTTTATAAGGCTTGTCGCCTCGGAGCTCGCCCAGAAGTTCATAGGAGAGGGCGCCAGGATTGTGAGGGAGGTATTCTCCCTCGCTAGGAAGCACGCGCCATCTATAGTGCTCATAGACGAGATAGATGCGATAGCCGCTAAGAGGATAGATATTGGGACAAGCGGCGAGAGGGAGATACATAGGACACTAACACAGCTCCTAGCCGAGCTAGACGGCTTCGACCCCCTGGATAATGTGAAGGTTATAGCAACAACAAATAGGATAGACATCCTCGACCCAGCTATACTGAGACCCGGGAGATTCGATAGAATAATACACATACCACTCCCCGATAGGAAGGCTAGGAAGGAGATCTTCAGGGTTCATACTAGAAGGCTTAACATAAAGGAGGAAGTGGATCTAGACGCCCTAGCAGAGGCGACAGAGGGGGCATCTGGCGCGGATATAAAGGCTATATGCACAGAGGCTGGCTATATAGCTATAAGAGCTGGCAGGGACTATATAGTTATGCAAGACCTTCTAGAGGCTATTAAGAAGGTCATGGGAGAAAAGCATATGAGGAGGGATGAGGAGGGGGTATACGAGGATTTCATAACCCACGCGAGACAAGCACCTGTTTCCCAGCATATCTAGGCCGCAAGCGTCTCTAGCCTATATGCCTTGAGTACTATATTATCTTGGTAGCTATATTGGAGCACATGTATGAGGAGAAGCCAAGCCCGAGGACTATTAGAAGGCTCAGGGCTATTGCTGACTACCAGTTCTTCCCAGGAGCTGGGAATGCTCTAGTGCCTGACGATGCCAGGGTTCTTGTATCGAGGAACACTGGGAGGGTTAGGGCTATACTTGGAAGGGAGGGTGTTATGGCTACTGTAAGGGCTTCTGATTATAGGCTCCTCCTAAGGATCCATGGAGGGCTTGCCCTTCATAGAATAGCTAGGTGGCCATCGATGAGGGCTATTGTCGTCAACGAGGTTGCCGACGAGATTAGGAGGGGGGGTAACCTTTTCGCAAGGCATGTTCTATATATAGATGAGAACCTTAGACCGTGGGATGAGGTTCTTATAGTTGATGAGGATGACAATCTATGCGGTGTTGGGAGGCTTCTCCTATCACCCCATGAGGTGCTATATTTTACCAAGGGTGTAGCAGTTATAACTAGGGAAGGTATATGGTTGGCAGAAAGGGTAGAAGAGTGAGGATCGTCATCACAGAGTCTTTGAATGATATGAGGAGGAATGGGGATCTCTACCTAGTAACAGGCTTCCCAGGCTTTGGTGCTGTTGGCTATATAGCCTCCAAATATATTGTGGAGGCTCTTAAGCTTAAGAGGATAGGGTATATTATAACCAAGTACATGCCAGACATAGTATCTATAGAGGGTGAGAGGAGCTTCAGCTTCCCACATGAGATATACTCTAGAGAATCCAGTGGTCTTGTTGTCATTGTTAACAGTGTTGTCCCCAATATACATGAGAGGATAGAGTTTGCCGAATCTATTGTCTCGTGGAGCATTGAGAACAAGGTTAAGGAGATGATCCTCATAGGGGGTCTGGACCCGAGTGTTAGGAGATCCCAGGAGGATCTTCTTAGATGGATCTCGAATAGATGGGGTAAGAGAGAGCTTAAAGAGCCGGTTATGGATAGGGGTCTCGTGATTGTAGGCCCCCTGGCGATTCTTCTCATGTTCACAGAGATCATGGGCCAGCCTGCTACAGTTATTCTACCATATGCTGAGAGGGAGAGGCCTGATCCTAGGGCTGCTTCTGTTGCCGTTAAGAAGATCTCCGAGTTCCTCAATGTCGAGATAGATGTCCAGGATCTCATAAGGCATGCAGAAACAGTCGAGGAGATAGAGAGGAAGATTAGGGAACATATAGAGGTTCCTGAGAGAAGGGTTACTGGCTACCATATGTAGCCAGAGGCTCCAACAGAGGCCCCAAGTCTCTCCAAACCATTATATCGATCAAGGCTCCGGAACCGCTCACAGGCTCCCTCCTAGAGGGCTCCGCGGATATATATCCTCTCCCCCTCTCCACCCTCCTATTTCGGCTAGCATCTAGGATCATCTCAGCAAGTTTCTCACAGTCTATCTTACTATCAACATATAGAACCCTATCCCCAACTCTTATAGAAACCCCTCCCTCTTGGTTTAGAAGCTCTAGGGAGGGTTTCACATATATGCTGAGACCATAGCTTCTCCTAAGTATCCTAGCCGCCTCTATTGCCCTTCTCAGGATCTCAAAGGACTCTCCCCCCATACCACCCGTGACCTCTATATCCATATAGCCCCTGGATATTATTGCTTATCACCCCCGCCCCCTTATAAATAGTGGGGCATATCATGATCTGGTTTGCCCATATGAGAACCCCCCTCGGGACTAGTATTAGGATAAGCTATACGGCTATTATAGATATTGGGAGGAGGGCTGATCTTATGAGGCTTGCAGAAGCCCTTGGATCCTATAGGGTTGAGATCCTCTGTCGAGATAGTATAGATGATCTATATAGGCTATCATATCTAGATCCAGATACTGTTGATGTCATAGAGAAATGTGGTGAGGACTGCTGCGCCCTAGTAGTCTCGGCTCAGTAGCCTTGCTAGGTTAGCATGATCCAGCCCTATTTTCTTAGAATCCTTGAGACGATCTCCATAGCCTTGACCGGATTTCTAGAGATCATTGTTAGAAGGGTCCTCCCAGATATGTTCTCTTCTATATAGTCCCTCAACACGCTGTTGTCTACAAGCTGTGATATAGATCCTCCCCTGCTCATGATCCTCATAGCTATTCTTAAAACCCTCTTCTGGGTCTCGATCTGCCTTATGATCCTAGATACTGCTCTATAGTAGTTCCTAAGGGGGTCTCTCGTCCCGAGCGATGATGCTAGGGCTAGTGCAGACAGGATCCCCGGTCTAATACCCTCACCTGTTAGGGGGTATACGAGACCCGCTGCTTCACCAACCCTATATATCCTACCCCTCCCAAGATCTATCTCGGGATACACAGTCAGGGGAGCTCCTCTAAGATCCTCTATATATCCTCCTCCAAGCCATTTCCCAATGAATCTAATTATATATGGTACAGGGTTTCTAATACCTATGAAGCCTCCTCCAATGTTTATAATCCTACCATATGGGAAGACCCAGTAGAAGCCCGCATAGCCTCTTGGGTATATGAAGTAAACAGCTTCTGGGTCTAACTGTCTTCCATGGTTCCTTATATATGCCCTCGCAACATAGATCTTGAGGCCCTTGCTTGAGTATGGCCCCCTAGCATCTATATATATAGGATCCCCCTTTTCTGTGCCCTCGAAAGGCTTGATCCTCTCCCTTAGGGATTCGATCCATGATGGCTTATCAACAATATACCATCTAGGCCTTCTATAGCTCACCTCACCTATTGAAGTCTCTCCCTGATAAAATAGAAACCTCTTTATGCTGCTAACAACATATCTCTTATCAATAAGAGGGGTCTCTAGAGGGACTGCCTCACCGCATGCCTTGAAATACTTGGGATGAATATCGCTAGCTATAACCCTGCCCTTTAGTGTTATCGCAAGGGCTGCTCCTGAGGGCCCTAACCCGGATATTCTATACAAAGCCAACCCATATACTATGTTGCGAGGGTTATAGATATTATGCTAGGGTGCAATAGTTCTTGTCTCCATGATCCATCTAGTCATCTCTGCAACACCCTCAGCAAGCCTTCTCCTGGGCCTATAGCCTGTTAGTCTCAGCATCTTGTTGCATGAGAAAACCCTATTGAGGAATGCCATGTGCTTCCTCAGAGGATCTGGAGCCAGGACTCTTGCAAGCCATGCTGGAACCGGAATCTTGAAGGTCTTCACACTAAGGGCTTTCTCCATAGCCTCTACAAAGTCGCTCACAATGTATGGCTCGCACTCTGTTGCAAAGAAGAACTCTCTCTCGAGCTCTGCCGATCTAACAAGGATCTCTGCAAGCTCTGTTACATCTATAGCCGATATTCGAGCTTTGATAGATGGGACAACCCTCCTTTTCACCATGCTGAGGAGCAGAACCCACTCTGGGTGAGCATTATAGGCCCCATATACAAGGGTTGGTCTCACAATAACCCAGCTCCTAAGTCTCTCACTAACGATCCTTTCGCCCTCGACCTTTGATCTATCAAATATTGTTATAGGCTCTATACCCCTCAGATGCTCGTCCTCCTCATATATAACAGAGCTCCTAGGCCCGACAACAGTCGCTGCAGATATGTGAACAAGCTTTACAGAATACCCCCCTAGAGCCCTTGAGAGCCTATCAACAAAACCTGTATTTGCATCAACAATATCCTCATCCTTTCCGAAGAACTCGCCAACTAGGTTGTAAACAAGCTCGGGTCTCACAGTCTCTATAGCATCCCTAGGGCTACTATATCTAACTAGCGTTGAGTACATCCCAACAACCATGGCAAGTCTCTCTCTATATGGTTCACCAAGTCCTCTATGAGCTACATAGACCTCATAACCCCTATCATGTAGCTTTTTAACCAGGCTAGCACCTATGAATCCAACGCCCCCGAATACAAGGACTCTCATGGTCTATACCATAGATTATGATTACTCAGTAATTATAACAGGAATTAATCTAACTTTACTGGATAAAGTACGTCATATAAAGTCTTGAGAAACTATCAGAATAATCAATGATTAGTTTATTAGTAACTTTACATAATAAACTACTGAGGAAATATGGCGATACAGGATATGATCTTCGGAAGCAATATAGATGCAATAGCCGTATCAATAGCGATGCTTATACTGCGAGTATTTGTGGGGGCATTATTCATAGTACACGGAGCTCCAAAGCTCTACGGGCCAGCACGTAAGCAAATGAGAGACAGCATGAAACAGCTAGGAATACCAGGGCCTTTATTCGACCTAGTTGGGGTTCTCGAGTTTCTCGGGGGTATAGCTCTGATAATAGGGTTTCTAACCAGAATAGCATCATCTCTACTAGCACTGGAAATGGTGGGAACAACGATTCTAAATATAACGAAGCTATACTATGCACCAATACCCAGAGGATATACGGAATCGATGTTCAAAGCGACAAGAGGCTATATGTTTGGATGGGAACTGGATAGTGTTCTACTAGCCTCCGGGTTAGCTATAGCGATTATAGGTCCCGGAACCATATCAATAGATAACCTAGTACTAACCAAGCTGAGGTAGAGCAAGGACCTGATTTTTCATGTTGATAGAAATATTTTATATTGGTTTGTTTTTATCTAGTTTTGTGGGTGTCTGTTGATTTTATGAAGAGGTTGTTGAGATCTAAGGAGGTTTCTTTTGTTTCGCAACTCCTTCCTCAATAAACCTTATAAGAGTATAAGCCTTGTAGGCATATAGGTAGCCGCTTGTCTCCACTAACCGCTCCAGAAGGGCAGTGAGGGGTTCGGCGGAGACCATAAGGAGTCCGAAGGCGGAAAATGCTCTCGAGTGAGCGGTAAGAATATCTAGAGTAAGTATATTCCTCATAAGCTCTCCACACCTTCTGCCTGCCTCCAGATCTTCATTTTTAAGATGAAGCTTATAATACGTAGTACCTGTGAGCATCAAGGTCTACTGGCAACTGTGTAGTTATGCCTAGAATGGAGTATCCTGAGAGTGCTATGAGGCGATGAGGATAGCCGGAATAAAGGTAACATTGGTTAGAGGCCTGTGAGGAAGTTGTAGACTAGTAGAATTAATGGATCGAAAGATATAAGCCCTAGCGGTTATGAAATAGTGGAGTAGGGCCCGTAGCTCAGCCTGGTGGAGCACCCGGCTGATAACCGGGGGGTCGGGGGTTCAAATCCCCCCGGGCCCACTATATCCTTATGTCTTTAATATGGCTGTACAAATATCTATATATCTATCTACACTCATAGTTGTTTGTGTTATTTTTAGTTATTCTATGCATTTCTATCTATTCTTGTTTTTGTTTTCCTCGCTAGCTAAAATATATTTTGTTAAAAATAAGCCTTGTAGTGATAAAAATTATGGAGGTGATGTCTGTGCCTGTGCCTGGCTTAGAGGCTGGGGTTCATGTGTTCTCTGCCCTTCTATCAGCCTTGACGGCTGTTGCTATACTTGTTCTTGTGTATAAGCGTGTTGATGATAGATCGCTTCTAAGGGTTCTAGGTATAGCTCTGGCTCTATTAGTTTGGATTGCTTGGATATCCTCGGCTCCTATTTATATCTATGAGTATGCTTCAGATAAGAATATGATCGTTTCTTTTGATGAGACCAAGACTGCCCACAAGTTTGGTATGGAGGTTAAAGAGCACATATTCTATACAGGCCTTATCCTGGCAACCCTGGTTCCTATAGCTCTGTACTCTGTAGATCCTGTTAGCGATGCTAGTAGGAGGATCCTGCTATGGATCCTAATATCCCTCGTAATAGGCTTCATCATAATGGACGCCCTCGGATCATGGATAGCTACTGCTGCCAAGCAGGCTTGGGCGATTAAGGCTGGAGGTGGGTAGCATGGGGAGACTAATGCTATTTATAGGCTCTGTTGTGGGTTTTGCTGTGTCATCACTATTCAACGCCCTTCTGGTTGTTATTAAGGAGACTAACAAGCCTGTTAAAAGCTGGCTAGCATCTACTTTTGGGCATCACTGGCTGGGCCATGGTGTTCTTGTTATCCTGGTGTTTATTCTGGGAACTGTTATAATTATGAGCCTATATAGAGGGAGAGAGCTTAGTGATAGGCTCTCTAAGATGCTGGCAGTCACAATAATACTCTTCACAATATTGAGTGTGCTAATAATAGTAGGTTTCTTTGCTCGCGAGCTGTAAATACTCTTCCCAAGCTCTTTTTTATCTAGAGCTGAGGGCTATTCTCTCTATCTCATCTTTTCTCGCAACCGCATGGCTCTTAGGATCTCCTGATGCAGCAGCTATTATCTCCTCAGCCAGACACTCCTCTATGGGTCTTATACTTCTGAAAGAGCATATCCTTGCACCCTCCACCATGTGTCTGAGCGCTAGATCTATTCTCCTTATTGGCGAGACATCTACTGCTACATGGTATATTATTCCTCCATACATGATCCTGGTAGTCTCCTCTCTAGGGGCAGCGTTCTCTATAGCCCTCACGAGAACTTGTATTGGGTTCTCACCAGTCTTCAGGGCTATTATCTCGAATGCATTCTTAACTATATTATATGCTAGGGCCTTCTTACCAGTATTCCTACCCCTCCTCATTAGATTATCTATAAGCCTCTCAACGATCGGAACCCTGGCTTTCCCAAACCTCCTATGCTCATGCCTACCACCACTATGGGGTAGGAAGACGGGCTTTAGTGATATGTATTTCTTCAGACTAGGATCTCTGACCTCTACTCCTATAAAGCTCCACTTATTGAATAGCCTTATATCGGCTATAGATACAACACTAGCCGAGAGATCCACAGCCTCTCCAGACACCCTCACAACCCGTGGTATTTTTGATAGAGAGCTTATTAGAATATGAAAAGCCGCAGAAACTGCATAAATGTTTCTATAATGCTCTATTGAAAAGTCCCAAGCTTGATCGGGACTGGGTTTTCTTAATAGTCTCGGTGTAATTATATGTTTGGGGATTTGGTTGTCGTATGAGAGACTAGGTACTGGGGCTACTGCTGTTGGCCTCAGGGTTGGGGATATAGTTGTTCTTGGCTCTGAGAAGAGGTTCGGCTATGGTGGGTTTGTGATGAGCAGATCTGCTAAGAAGGTCTTCAAGGTTCATGATAGGATAGCCATAGCCGCTGCCGGGATCTTTGCTGACATGATAACACTATCAAGGATCATATCTACAGAGCTTAGATACTATGAGATATCATCCAGCTCCAGAGTCTCTGTCAAGGGGGCTGCGAAGCTGTTATCAGCCATACTCTACTCCTACAAGTACATGCCATTCATAACAGAGCTCATAGTCGGAGGCGTTGATGAGGAGGGCTCTCACGTCTTTGTAATGGACCCCCTTGGATCTGTTATCGAGGACGAATACGCAGCGGTAGGCACCGGAGCACCGATAGCTATAGGTATACTTGAGTCGGAGTATCAATCCCTAGCGTCTAGAAAAACCCCTGACCCCGGGTCTATAGCTGAGGATGCGGTCAACCTGGTCGTGAAGGCCATAAGGGCCGCGTCCTCGAGGGACGCGATGTCTGGCGATGGGATAGATGTTGCTATTATTAGAAGCAATGGTATTGAGGAAAGGGTTTATCCTATAAGATAACCCTCGGTGTGTCATGTGGATAGAGGAACCAGGGTGGATTTTGATCTCTCCAAGGCCTCCCAGGCCCAGTTGATGCTATCAAGACTTGTAACAATTGAGAAACTATCTAGAGAGCCTAGGCACGTGATAGGGCTTGATGTATCATATAGAGGTGATAGAGGCTTTGGGGCTGCTGTATCTATCAACTATGAGACTGGGGAGATAGAGGATGTCAGAATAGCCGAGGGCAGGGTGTCTATCCCATATATACCAGGGTATCTAGCATTCAGGGAAGCCCCTCTAATGCTCAGAGCCTATCTCAGTTTGAAGAAGAGGGATGGTGTCATAATGGTCAATGGCCATGGGATAGCCCACCCCAGAGGGTGCGGTATTGCGAGCCACATAGGTGTTGTTCTTAGGATGCCCTCCATAGGTGTTGCTAGGAGTCTCCTCATCGGATCTATAGCTAGCGAGGGGGATAGGGAGTATATTATAGCTAGTGGCAAGAGGGCAGGGATTGTCTATAGGATCGGTGGATCGAGGATATATGTAACCATTGGCAATATGGTCGATATAGAAGATCTATTAGAGATTGTTGAGAGAACAACAGCTCCCGAGATAGGCCTGCCTCTACCAATTTACTGGGCCGACAGGATCTCTAGAGATATGTCTAGGGGGAAGTCCGGGCCTCTGGATCTCTATATGGGTAGAAGATAACCTCCTCACAGCCCTTTAGCCGGTTCCCGCACCTCAGCGCTCCGCCTGGTAGAATAAAATAGTAGTCTTTGGAGGTTCACTAGGCTTTCATCCATGCCCTAGATAGCGAAGGCTTTTAGCTATAATCTTATAATCTATTCTTTTTCTCCCTCAAGTTTATTGTTCTTGGTGGTTCTTTGAAGAGGTTTCATGGTGGAGATGATGGGTATACGTATATAATGCATGGTGTAAGGCTGGCTAAGGAGGACGATCTTGTGGAGCTCATGGGCTCTGTGGATGAGCTTAACTCCCTAATAGGTGTTGCAAGGAGCTTTAGACCTCCTGGTGATGTTGATCCTATACTTAGAAGGATTCAGGAGACTCTCTTCAGATTTGGAAGCGATGTGGCGACCCCCATAGATAGACTCTCAAGCCCCAGGCTGGGCGACCAGGATCTCGTGTGGGTTGAGGAGGCTGCTAGAGAGCTCTGGGAGAGGCTTCCCGAGCCCAGGCTTGTTTTTGTATACCCTGGAGGGGATCCTGTTGCATCCCTTCTTCACCTCTCTAGGACTGTTTGTAGGAGGGCTGAGAGGGTTGCCTCTAGGCTCTACCATGGTGGGAGGATTCCCAAGAGCCATCTGGTGTTTCTCAACAGGCTCTCGGATCTCTTATTCATCCTCGCAAGGTATGTTAACCATGCTAGGGGTGTTAAGGAGGAGCTATGGCCGTAAGGATTAATAGCTATAGGATCCAGGCTGTTGCTAGAGCCATCTCCGGCATCGGGCTTGAGGGTGTTCTGGCTATAGAGGAGAGTGATCCCCAATACAGGGCTCTCGAATATCTTGTTAGAAGGCTTGGGGACTGCGGCTCTGCATTCCTCCTAGTTGTTCTTAACTCGCTCTCGGCATATCAGCTATCATCTACAGGTGAGGACTACTGGTGGGAGTTTGCCAGATACCCATTCAGTCCAGGAGATCCTGGCAGGCTTGTTGAAGACTTCATATCCTTCCTCAGAGGCTCTAGGGGTAATGTTGCTGCTAGGGATAAAAAGATCGAGAGGGTTATGAGGATAGCTTCAAACCAGGCTCATATAGAGATCTACGCTGACTATGGAAAGATGGTGGAGGATCTAGAGGTTCTTAGAGAAATCCTAAAGAGATCCCTTAAGAAGGAGGGCTCTGAGAAGACAATAGTCTTCGCTATAAAGATGTTTTACTACGTGGCAAGGATATGCGGCTATAAACCAAGAATACCGATGTCTATAGAGATACCAATAGATAGGAGGATCGCGGCAATAACATACACATCAGAGATAGCAGACACAACAGGATCAGATCCTGTGGGGGAGATAATGAGAAACTATAGAGAGGCTCAGAAAGCATGGAGTACTATTTCAAAAATAGCCGGAATACCCCCGATAAACCTAGACTCGATATTATGGATATGCGGAAAACATGTGAGGGAGGATGACAGGGTTGAGAAGGCATATAGAGAGCTCAAGAGCTATGCAGGAAGCAGGGTAGACGATAAAGCACTCAGAAAAGCTGTAGAAGAGCTTTTGAGGAGAAAAATCCCATAGAAATGGTAGAGGATCTATATGCTAGATCTTTGGTTTGCGGTGGATTCTTATAATGATCTTCTTGAGGATTGCACTATTATAGTGAACCCCCGGTTCCGCTATCGATATATGGGGATTATTATGTGTTCTGGTAGGTGAGATCGAAATATTTATAGAGCTAATTATGAAGGGTCTGATCGCATTACATGGAATATATAGCGTGTGTAGTAGCATATATAATCCGGAAACTCACACTATGGTTGAGGTGAGATGATGATAAGGGATGCTGGTCTCTCAAGAGTAGTAGTGTCTCTTATCGTAACGATTCTTGTAGCTATAGCTTCTTTCTATATGGGTTATATATATGCAGGATCTGGTTGGGGAACTGCTGCCAATCAGCAAAGGACATTTACCTTACCAGCTTTTGAGACATTAACTGTTGTGCAGACAATAATAAAAAATGTCACATATGTGCAATTAACTCAAACAACACCTTCAAGAGAATCTCTTATGACCCCTCTTATAGAAGCAGCTAAGAGGGAGGGTAAGATTGTTATCTATAGCTCGCTTGATAGGCCTAGTGCTGAGCCTCTTCTAAAGAAGTTTAAAGATCTATACCCATTTATAGATGTTGAATATCTTGAGATGGGCACCGCCACGATCTTCTCGAGATTTAGGAGCGAGGCTTCTTCTGGGGCTCCAACTGCGGATATAATATGGTCTCCTGCAGCTGATCTACAGCTAATTCTTATAAATGAGGGGAATGCCCAGCCTTATAGACTTACTACCTATGATCAGCTACCTCAGGATATAAAATACAAGGATCTTGCCTATGTGAGTAGTTGGACTTTGGTTGCACCTATCTATAATAAAGACAAGATCCCAGAGAATCTTAGACCTAAGAGCTATAAAGATATATTAAACCTTATGGAAAGCAGAAAGGATTTGTTCCAAAAGGGTAGTGTTTGCGTTTTCGATCCTATAAGATCGGGGTACGCATTAACATTCATGTACTACCAGAGAAAATATATGGAGCCATTATTTACATCGATCCTTTCAAAGGCTGCAGAGATAGGGGCGCAGCTCCATGCATCATCAGGTCCCCAAATAGAGAGGGTAAAGACCGGCGAATGCATAATGTCAACAGACTTAGTTGCAAACTACGCATTTAGAGATGCACAAACCGATCCCAGGCTTGGTGTCTTTATCCCGGAGGATTACGCGATCCTTGTTCCAAGAATCATGTTCATAACGAAACAGGCACAGCATCCTAATTCTGCTAAATTGTTTCTAGAATTCATATTTAGCGATGAGGGACAGAGGCTATTGGCGCAAAGTTCTGAGGTTACTATATATAATAACCCATATATAAAGGAGCTTTCTCTATCTTATAT
>Ga0101942_100247_pt1 | contig 29672 bp, 27 predicted proteins | sample DewCreD2012metaG_4_FD_75243 | JGI IMG/M metagenome (GOLD analysis project Ga0101942, IMG submission 75243) | Hot spring sediment bacterial and archeal communities from British Columbia, Canada, to study Microbial Dark Matter (Phase II) - Dewar... ...
GTGTTTTTATTATCCTTACCTATTCCTTTCTTAGCATTTTATTTCTATGAATTATTTGCAGCCAATTATATTGAAGCTACTTTTTTTTCTTCAAGATTGTTAAATTTTTTGTTTCCGACCATTTTTCCCTTGGTAGCTATAGGAATTCTAAATTATAAAAGGAAAACTAGAACAATTATTTTAGGCTTTATTTTACTTCTTTTCATTGTTCAAAACATGACCATATATCCCTTACAGATTAATGGCTCAGGTTATCAATGGCTATATTTTAAAGGAGAATTTGAAGGAATTAAATGGTTTGCTTTGCATGCAAATAAAGATAGCAAGATATTAGGAGATATGAAAGTTAACCAAATTTTAGCATACTTCAATCTAACTAGCGATGTTATAAAAGGTTATGATTATTTATACAATCATAAAAACATCGAGAAAGGGTATTTCATTTTGGTATATGAGCAAATGAATAATAACGGCTACGTTTTATTCAACAAGGGAGAAAATATTCAGAATTTAAACGAAGAATTAAATAAATATTCTAAGATATATTCGAATGGTGATATAGAAATATTTCTCGCCTAAAAATATATACTTCTAATTTTTTTGAGTTCTATGCAAAGAGTTCTAGTCACAGGAGGTGCAGGATTTATAGGTAGTCATGTCGTAGATTTACTAATCGAAAAAGAATACGAAGTTAGCGTAATCGATGATCTATCTGCAGGAAGAAAAGAAAATTTACCTACAAATGTTAAATTGAAAGTTAAAGCTGTTCATGAAATAGATAAAGATGATGTCAAAGATTTCGATGTAATAATTCATTGTGCAGCACAAGTTTCAACTTTTTATTCAGTCGATTATCCAGAAGAGGATTTTAAGCGCAATGCGTTATCAACTTTTCATTTATTTGAAACATGTAGAAAATACAATGATGATGCATTAATAATATATACAAGCAGTAGAAGTGTTCATGGTAACATTCCTGAGGGTATGATTGCTGACGAGAATTTTCCATATAATCCAACAACGTTTTATAATACGCATAAAATCTATGGAGAATTTCTTTGCAAGATATTCCGTGAATTGTATGGAATGAAATTCATCATACTAAGACCTAGCAATGTTTATGGCCCAAGACAGCCTTACTGGATGAGAGGTTGGTATAATTTCATAGCATATTGGATAAAACTTGCTCTCGAAAATAAACCAATACCGATTTATGGTACAGGCAATCAAGTAAGGGACTATACTTATGTTTTAGATACCGCAAGAGCATATATATTGGCTATTGAAAAAGCTGAAAAAGCAATCGGAGAAACGTTTCTATTACCGACAGGAAAAGGTATGACTTTGAACGAACTTGCTGATCTAATAATAAGATTATGCAACAGCAAATCAAGCAAGCAATACTTACCTCCTAGAAAAGGAGATATAATGCGATTCGTAGGAAGCTATAAAAAAGCGAAAGAAATTCTAGGATGGGAACCGAAAGTTTCGATTGAAGAAGGTTTGAAAAAAGAAATAGAATGGGTTAAAAAAGATTTGAAATTATAGTTTTTTATAAAAAAATTTTTCGGCTACGCATAACCAAATTTGGCAGGTATAGCGTTTATTCGCCTCGGCCGATTAGTAGCGGTGGGCTAAACACCTCGACCTTTCGGTCTTGGTGCTTACACCCCCGCCCTATCAACCCCGTCTTTTGCGGGAGGCCTCGTCCCGCCAGCTTTTGGCCAGCGGGAATGGCTATTTAGTCTCGGCGGGAGCTTCAGGCTTAGATGCTTTCAGCCTTTAGCTCCTACCGCGTGGCTACCCGGCTTGCCCTATCGGACAGCCGGTTCACCAGAGGCGGCGGCGTTACGTTCCTCTCGTACTGGTAACGCCTTCGCCTCAAATAGCCAACACCCCCGACAGGTAGAGACCGACCTGTCTCACGACGGTCTAAACCCATCTCACGGTCCCCTTTAACGGGCGGGCAGCCCTACCCTTGGAGGCAGCTGCGCCCCCAGGATGGGGAGAGACGACGTCTGGGTACCAAACCGCGGGGTCGATGTGGGCTCTCGCCCGCGACGAGCCGGTTACTCCCGGGGTAGCTTTTCCGTCATGCCCAGCCCCCACCAAAGGGGGCATGAGCGTTCGCTAGGCCAGGCTTTCGCCCCTGGTTCCCGTGCAGTTAGGGAACCAGTCAGGCCGGCTTTTGGCCTTGTCCTCCACGGTAGGTTTCTGACCTACCTGAGCCGACCTTTGGACGCCCCCGATTCTTTGTCGGGGACGTGCCGCCCCAGCCGAACTGCCCACCTCAGGCTGTCGCTGAGCTTTCGCCCAGCTAAGCGGTTTCACACCCGTTGGACGGTGTTTCACTTTCGTCTCCACATGACCCGGAGATCATGCTTCATTGACTCCCGTCTACTCTACGCAACGGGAATGAAACCGCAACCTGAGGCTGCAGTAAAGCTCCACGGGGTCTTCTCGCCCCGTCGGGGGTCCCAAGACTGTGCACTTGGTTGCAGGTTCACCCGGCCCCAGGCCGAGACAGTGAGGCCCTCGTTGATCCATTCATGCACGTCGGAACTTACCCGACAAGGCATTTGGCTACCTTAAGAGAGTCAGAGTTACTCCCGGCCTTCAGCGGCGCTTAGCCCGGTTGAACCCGGGGTTCGCGTACCGCCAGTGGCCAGGATTCAGCTCCCGTACTCACCCTTTCGGGCTAGCGGGAACCTATGTTTTTATTAAACAGTCGGGACCTCCTTGTCACTGCAACCTAGGGATCCAGTCTTGAGACCAGATCCCTAGGCACCCCTTATACCGAAGCCACGGGGCTAACTTGCCTAGTTCCTTGGCCTGGGGTACCCGGAGACGCCTTAGCCTTCTCAGCCAGGGACACCTGTGTCGGTTCTAGGTACGTATGGGGGTTATCCTTCCACGCTCCATTTTCACGGGAGCATGGGATCGGCTGTACCCCCCATACGGGAGGCTATTCCTCGCTTCGCACACTTCTCGCCATTACGGCACTCCGTGTGCTTCGCGAGTTAAACAGGGCGACAGCCCTGCACAGCCTACCCCTACCCGTCTGGAGCGTGGCTTAGTGTTGCCACGAAACGTAAACCCCCAGCAACGGAATATTAACCGTTTTCCCTTTCGGGTGCCCAGGTGAAGAGCACCCTTAGGAACGGCTAACCCTCGGCTGACGACGCATTGCCGAGGAACCCTGGCCCTTCCGGCGGCCGGGATTCTCACCCGGCTTCGCTGTTACTACTGCCAGGATTCGCGAATATGGCCGGTCCACTGGACCTCACGGCCCAGCTTCTGCCCGGCCATACCGCCCCCCTACCGGACATGCCTCACTTCGAGACACGCCCCGGAGTCTCGGCGGCCGGTTTAAGTCCCGTCAATTTTCGGGGCCACCGTCCTCGGCCGGTGAGCTGTTACGCACTCCTTAGAGGTTAACTGCTTCTAAGCCTACCTCCCGGCTGTCTCAGGACGGTGACGCCCTTTGGGCTTGACACTTAACCGGCACTTAGGGGCCTTAACTCCGGTTTGGGTTGTCCCCCTTTCGGCTCGCAGGCTTATCCCGCGAAACCCGTCTCCCCCCTTCTTCGATCGCCAAGGCTTCGGAGTTCAACTGCAGGTGAGGGCCTTTCGACCCTCAGCCCGCAATTGGTGCTCTACACCTTGGCGCATCTCTGGGGAGGCCAGGCTGGGACCTGCTTCGGGGGGAACCAGCTATCACCGAGCTTGATTGGTCTATTGCCCCTAGGCCCAGGTCAGGGGAGCGATTTGCACGTCAGCACCCCTATTCGGGCCTCCACTGGGCTTTCGCCCAGCTTCGCCCTGCCCAGGCCTAGATCGCTCGGTTTCTGGTCTCACGGTTGTGGCTTAGGCCCTATTAGGACCCTCCTCCTCACCCATACTTGTGCAATATGCATACCCTAAACCTTCATAAATCCAGTTTAGAGCATACATATTGCATAGAGATATGGGCTGCGAGGACTCGGGTTTCCTACGCCTTAGGGGTTGAACCCCTTAGACTCGCCACAACCGTGAACTCCCTGGCCCGTGTTTCTAGACGTAAGGCATGAGCCTGATCAGAGCAGAGCTCTTCATTTCTTTCAGCCCATGCCGCCTGTAGCCTCCTGGTTTCAGGCTCTTTTCACACCCCTCCCGGGGTGCTTTTCAGCTTTCCCTCACGGTACTGGTGCGCTATCGGTCTAGGTGAGTATTTAGCTTTGGAGGTTGGTGCCCCCCAACTTCCCATACCAAAACCAAGGTATGGTACTCTGGAGTAATCCTCATCAATCCCATCCAGCTTTCGCGTACGGGCCTTTCACCCTCTAAGGGGGGGCGTTCCAGCCCACTTCCGCTAGCTGGATTAGGGATTTTGGATTACTCCATAACCTCACATCTCCCTACCATCATCTGGTAAGGATTCGATTTGAGCTTCCCCCCTTTCGCTCGCCGCTACTCAGGGGATCCCAATTGGTTTCTCTTCCTCCCCCTACTAAGATGTTTCCGTTCGGGGGGTTCCCTTCCCTTTGGGGATGTAGCGGGTTTAACCCGCTACAGGATTCCCATTCGGGGACCCGCGGATCAAAGGCTGCTTGCGCCTACCCGCGGAATATCGCCGCTTGCCGCGCCCTTCATCGGCTACCTAGCCGAGCCATCCACCAGGAGGCGTCTGCGCGAATAAACGCTATACCTCGTGCCTTTGGTTATGCGTAGCCTCATTACAGGCAAAGCCTGCTCGACTTTCAACTCGAGAAGTATTTCTCGAGTCTCATAAAGATGAGAGATGAGCATGAGGAAGTCATCCTCAGAATATGCGGCTAACTTAGAGGTGATCCTGCCGCAGGTTCCCCTACGGCAACCTTGTTACGCCTTCTCCCCCCTTGCCGAACCTAAGTTCGTCGCAGCCACGGGGGCTGCGCCTCACTCAGGTTCAGCTTGGGTGGAGCGGCGGGCGGTGTGTGCAAGGAACAGGGACGTATTCACCGCGCGATAGTGACGCGCGATTACTAGGGATTCCGCGATTCACGTGGGTGAGTTGCAACCCACGATTCCGACTGAGGGCGGGTTTCTGGGATTGCCTCCCCCTTTCGGGTTCGGAACCCATTGTCCCGCCCATTGCAGGCCGCGTGTAGCCCAGGGGTTTCGGGGCATACTGACCTGCCGTAGCCCCCACCTTCCTCCGGCTTGCGCCGGCAGTCCGCCCATAGTGCAGGCGGTTCTTTGAACCGCCTTAGCAAATGGGCGCGGGGGTCTCGCTCGTTGCCGGACTTAACCGGACACCTCATGGCACGAGCCGGCGACGGCCATGCACCTCCTCTCAGCTCGTCTGGTAAGGTCTTCAGCCTGACCTTCATCCTGCTGTCGCCCCTGGTAAGGTTTCCGGCGTTGACTCCAATTGAACCGCAGCCTCCACCCCTTGTGGTACTCCCCCGCCAATTCCTTTAAGTTTCAGTCTTGCGACCGTACTCCCCAAGCGGCGGGCTTAACGGCTTCCCTGCAACACTGGGTGAGCCCTAAGCTCACCCAACATTTAGCCCGCATCGTTTACAGCTGGGACTACAGGGGTCTCTAATCCCTTTTGCTCCCCCAGCTTTCGTCCCTCACCGTCGGACGCGTTCTAGCGGGTCGCCTCCGCCACTGGTGGTCCTCGAGGGATTATCGTATTTTGCCACTACCCCTCGAGTACCACCCGCCTCTCCCGCTCCCTAGCCTCGCAGTATCCTCCCCAGCGGCATGGTTGAGCCATGCCATTTAAGGGAGGACTTACGAGGCCGGCTACGGACGCTTTAGGCTCAATAATCGTCCTGACCACTCGCGGGGCTGGTATTACCGCGGCGGCTGACACCAGAACTTGCCCCCCGCTTATTCGCCCTGCTTTTTACACAGGGCAAAAGCCGTCCTCAGCGGACGGCACTCGGGGTGACTCTGTCGCGCATTCGCGCATTGCAGAAGTTTCGCGCCTGCTGCGCCCCATAGGGCCTGGGTTCTTGTCTCAGAACCCATCTCCGGGCTCCCGCTTTCACGGCCCGTACCCGTCTTAGGCATGGTGGGCCGTTACCCCACCATCTACCTGATAGGCCGTGCTCACATCCTCAGGCGGCGAAGAGCAGTCGGCTCTTCGCCTTTAGGTAAGGAGCTATTCCAAGACTCCTTACCTATCTGGGATTATCCTCCGTTTCCAGAGGTTATCCCAGACCTGAGGGTAGTTTGAGCACGTTTTACTGAGCCGTACGCCGCGTGGCAGCTGATAACCCCTGCCACGCCGACTTGCATGGCTACCCACCCCGATAGCGGTCAGGTCCGGCAGGATCAACCGGGGTCAGCCGCATATTCTGAGGATGACTTCCCTAGGACCTAACTTTTCGTTAGGTCCTCATTTCTGTTGACTATAGGTGGAGGTTAATACCTCATCCTCAGCGAAATCGCTAAGTCAGTATTAACACCGCCCCTATAGTCAGCACTAATTATTTTAACAAAGGAATATAAAAACTTTAGCTAAATTAAAGCTTATATTAAAATAAACAATACAGCAATATTGTATAGGGCCGGTGGCTTAGCCTGGTTATAGCGTCCGGCTGATAACCGGAAGGTCATGGGTTCAAATCCCATCCGGCCCATTATTTGAATAATTCTATGTTAGAATTAACCCAATTTATCACTTTTTCTAATCCTTTGTCCACATTATGCTCAGGTTTCCAGCCAGTCACTTTATTTACTTTGGAAATATCTGATATGTAAACAAGTTGATCAAAAGGTCTCCATGAAGAAAACTTTATTTTAGGTTTTCTTCCGATTTTATTTTCTAATTTTTCCAAGAGCTCTAAAAGAGAAACAGAATTTTCTAAACCGCCACCTACATTGAAGACATCGCTTTTTGGCTTCATGCTTATTAGATGTTCCATTAACTTCACTAAATCTTTCACATAAAGTAAATCTCGAACCTGTTTTCCGTTACCGTATATCGTTATTTCTTTTCCTGTAAGAGAAGCGATTACAAACCAAGCAACCCAACCTTGGTCTTCAACTCCGAATTGTCTTTCGCCATATATGCAGCTCATGCGTAATACATAGGTTTGCAATCCATATGTATGAGCATAATCTTGCACGTATATATCACCAGTAAGTTTTGAAGAACCATAAGGAGTATGGGCAGTTAGATCTATTGGAAATTCTTCATTGATCCCTTTTTCATAATAACTAGAAGCAATGTAATAGCGCTTTTCACCTTCTTTCAAAGGAATTTTATTCACGTTGTCGCCATAAACCTTGTTGGTTGAGGTGAAAATCAATGTTGCATCGTTTAATCTTGCAAGCTCTAGAACATTGAAAGTTCCTAAAGCATTTATCATGAAATCTTCTCTTGGATTTTCTATTGATGTAGTTACAGCTACTTGCGCAGCACAATGAATTATTACATCTGCTCTAGGCAATCTTTTTAATTCTTCAAAATTTGTTATGTCAATTTTAAAAAGTCTGACATTAGGTAGTTTTGAGATATAATTCCAGTTATAGTCTTCCTTTATTAGCTCTTTTCTAAGAAGTCTTTTCCTACTCAAATTATCGCACCCTAATATTTCATAACCTTTTTTAGAGAATTCTTCAACGACATGTGAACCTACAAAGCCAGCAGCGCCTGTGATTAAAACCAAAACCATAAATAAAATAATGAAGTAAACTTAAAAAGGTGCAAGGTGTATTTGTAAGCCTCTTTTTGTTTCAACGCCATTCATCTAGTCGGTCGGAGAGCTCGTAGGGGGTGCTCATAGCTCACCCCGACCTTTGTCTTTGCGGGGGATCATGTTTCACCGAGCAATGGCTATACTCAAGCTAGCTACTTCGTCGCCGAAGTAGCATCGCCATCATAGACATCTAGCCACGCTCGTGCCATTTCTGTGGTCTACCAGGCCTTCCGGCCTATGCCTTGCGGCATCACAAACCCCCTAACGACAGAGGACTTTCCTCAGGCTTACGCCCGAGAGGCGTTCAATACACCTTGCACCCAATTTATTTTAATTTCATTTTTGATTTAAAATTGATTGTGAAAGTATTCAAAATAGGCTTGGACGATACAGATACGAGCTTTGGTTATTGCACTACTTACATTGCTACTTTACTAATAGAAGAAGTAATAAAGAACGGATTTGAAATATTAGATTTTCCATATTTGATAAGGCTCAATCCTTACATTCCTTATAAAACTAGAGGAAACGCTTCGGTGTCATTTGAAATAAAAGCTAATCATGACTTTATCGAAAAAATTATTTCGAAATTTGAAGAAATGAGTAAAGAATTGAAGGATGAAAGACAAGATAAGCCAAATCCTGTTATAGCGATATACGAAGGCGAAGTAGATAAATCTCTTAATTATTTCTATCATAAATCGCTTGTAAAGGAAATTAAAGTAGAAGAAGCAATTGATTTAGCTAAAAAATTAAATATTAAATACTACGCATTGAAAAGTGAGCGTGGTTTAATAGGTGCTTTAGCTGCGATAGGAGCAGATTTGAAAGAATATACATATGAACTGTTGTCTTATAGGAATCCTTCTGAAAAAAGCAAGCTGAGAGAGTTAAGTTATGAAAAAGTTAAAGCGATGAATGAGATATTCAAAGATTATACTTTTCAAAATTTAGACGAAGAAAAAAAGAGAATATTGATAACGCCTCATGGTAAGGATCCCGTTATAGTAGGCATTAGAGGAAAGGATCCAGATAAGCTAGTCGAAGCTTATAGATTTTTAAATATAGATGCTGAAAGGTGGATAATTTTCAAGACAAATCAAGGAACAGACGTTCATTTAAAAGTGGCAAGTGATATGAAATGCTTTGATAAATATTCTGTTATTTATGAAAGATGTAAAATTATTAAAGAACCAAAAATAACAAAAGGAGGCCATGTAATAATTGAAGCAAGTATAAACAATAAGAGATCAAAACTGCTCGTATATAGAGAGAGCGGTGAAATGAATAAAGTCGCCAGATTACTAAAAGAAGGAGATGAAATAATTATAGGAGGAGGGATAAAAGATGTTGAAGAAGATATCTTGATAATAAATTCTGAAAGAATAGAAATACTGTCTTTGAAAGCTACTTACATAAAGAAAAGACCTCCATGCCCTAGATGTGGAGTAAGAATGAAAAGCAACGGAATAGGTAAAGGCTTAAAATGTGAAAAATGTAATGTTAAAATTCCATTTGAATTCAATCTGGCTATTAAACAAGAGAGACCTATCAAAGAAGGACAGGTTTTCATTCCGCCGCCTAGAGCGAGAAGACACTTAACTAAACCTATTGAAAAAGAAAATTTAGGAAATCCTAAACAGTTTAGTTTAAAGTACTTTTTCAGTAAATATTTACTTCTTCATCAAAAATCCATAGTTAACTTCTCTTAAAATGACGAAACCAACTCTTTTTAAACGAGATAATACATTGCCCCTAATTTTTTTAAGCCCGCTTATTTCTGAAGGGTAGCCGAGATAATGGTAAATCAACGCTTTTTTAGGAAGCAAATTATAGAGTTTTTTATAAAATTCAAAAGAGTATAATTCTTCACTAACAGAAAAAGTAGGAGGATCATGGATTACTTTATTAAAATATTCTTTTTCCAATTCATCCAAAATTTTGAAAGCATCGCCTAGAACTATCGTTATTTTTTGCAGTTCTTTTGACCAAGGATTGAATTCTGCAATTTTCAAAACTTCTAGTTCTTTTTCTATCGTAATTATCTTAGCAGGATTTTTTTCATAGGCATTTATTGCAGTATAGCCTAATCCTGTTCCTATATCTAGTACTCTATCCTTCTTTGTTATATTCAAGGCTTCGACTTTTTGTCTTGCATCTTCCCAAGGATTTGTTTCTTTAATCCTATGCATGTGAATTCCGTTTATTTCTAGCGTAGGAGCTCCTTCTTCTACATTTCTCAATTTATAAAATTTATTCTTGAAGAATTTCAAAGGGAAAAACGAATCATTTATCCATGCGTATATTTCAGTCTCATCTGAGCGTGCGTGTATTTCCTTGATTTCTTCAATATCACATTCATAATTCTCGAATCTAAGTTTATTATTTTCTACGCGCAGAATTGAAATCGTTTTACCAAGATCTAGGCTAACATAGATTTCTTTTTTACCTTTGATTAATTCATTTAAGATGAATTCAGCAGTACGATAAGTGAATATCGGATATATTTTAGGCTTGAAGATGTAAACCCTCACTTTCTTTCAACATAGGCATCTTTATACCATGCTTTCTGGCTACTTCTATTGCTTTTTTATACCCTGCATCAGCATGTCTGACCACTCCTAAACCTGGATCTGTAGTCAATGTCTTAATAGCTCTTTCTCTAGCGCGTTCTGATCCGTCCAGAACAACGTTGACACCTGCATGAATACTATAACCTATTCCTACTCCTCCACCATGATGCAATGCAACCCATGCTGCACCGGCGACAGCATTGAGTAGAGCATTTAATATTGGCCAATCAGCTATTGCGTCGCTTCCATCAAGCATTCCTTCTGTCTCTCTATAAGGCGATGCAACGCTACCTGAATCAAGATGATCTCTACCAATCCAGATAGGTCCTATTTCACCCCTTTTTATCATAGAATTTGCTATTTCTGCAAATTTTGCTCTTTCTCCTAAACCAAGCCAACAGACTCTTGCAGGAAGTCCTTGGAATTTTACCTTAGAGCGTGCGTTTTCTATCCATCTGACTATTTTCTTATTATAGCTGAATTCTGACAATACCATATCATCTAACTTTTGAATGTCTTTTGGTTCTCCTACCAAAGAAGCCCAGCGAAAAGGCCCCCTCCCTTCAGCAAAGAGAGGCCTAATAAAGGCATGTATAAAACCAGGAAAAGAAAAAGCCCTATCGAAGCCTGCTTCGTATGCCATTCTTCTTGCATTATTGCCATATTCGAAAACTATTGAACCTGCTTCTTTGAATTTTACCATTGCCTCTACTTGCTTTCTTATACTTTTTAATGCCATTTTTCTATACTCAACAGGATCTCTTTTTCTTTGTTCCTCAGCTTGCTCAAGGGTTAATCCTTCTGGAATGTAGCTCAAAGGATCATGTGCAGGAGTTTGATCCGTTACTATATCTGGCTTTACACCTCTTCTTGCAAGAACATCATATACTTCTGCAGCATTGCCTAATAGCCCTATAGAAATAGGTTTTCTTCTTGCAAGATGGGAATAGACTAAATCAAGAGCTTTTTCGATATCATCAGTCCAAGTATCTAGAAAACCATATTTTATCCTTCTTTCGATCATTTTCTTATCTATCTCAACTACTAAAGCAACGCCGCCATTCATCGTAATAGCAAGAGGTTGAGCCCCTCCCATTTCTCCTAAACCTGCTGTCAATACAAAACGGCCTTCCAGACTTCCATTGAAAAATTGCTCTGCAACAGTTGCGAAAGTTTCGTAGGTTCCCTGTAATATGCCTTGAGTACCAATATACATCCAACTTCCTGCTGTCATTTGACCATACATGATTAGCCCTTTTTTCTCTAATTCTAAGAAATATTGCCAATCGGCCCACTTTGGAACAAGCATAGCGTTTGACATTAAAACTTTCGGTGCATTCGTATAAGTTTTGAATATTGCAACAGGTTTACCGCTTTGAATTATAAGAGTTTCATCTTTTTCCATTGTTATGAGAGTATCAACTATAGCTTCAAAGCATTCCCAATTTCTCGCGGCCTTTCCTGTACCGCCATAAACAATTAAATTTTTAGGGTCTTTTGCTACATCTTGATCTAAAACATTGAAAAGCATGCGCAAAGGTGCCTCAATAAACCAATCTTTGCTATCTACATTCAATTCGTATCCTTTTATTACTTTAACAGTCCTAGTTAAAGGATCATAATTTCCTTTCTGTATTAAACGATAAATAGGTCTATTTTCGTAATCCTTTATATTCATAATAAAATAACCGATTGTAGCTATAATAGCCTTCTAGCGAAGAAATCTACCCTGACTTTATATTTCCTAGGAGCATAATCATTCACTATTTTATATTTTATTATTACATACTCGTAAGAATTCTTTTTGCATGTATGATCGATTATTCTAAGAGCTTCTCCAAACATATTTCCTTCTTCTCCTATATGATAAAAATGCACAATTCCGCCTTCCCTTTTTAATAGCGGTAATGTTAAATCTAAATATTCATAGGCGCCAAGTGGTAAAGTCATCAAAACTCTGTCTGCCTTCTCTATAAAAAAAGAACATGCATCTTTCACATCTGCATTTATGCAAACTATTTTATTTTCCAATTTATTCAATCGAACATTTTCTAAAGCATATTTGTGAGCTATCTCATTCTTCTCGATACATATTATTTTATCAATATTAGGATTGAATTTTGCAATAGCTATAGCATAGGGTGCAACTCCTGAGAACATGTAGATTATAAATTCGCCGGCCTTGGTAGACTTAGCTATATCAATTCTATCTTCAGCGTCTCTTGGAGAGAAAAATACCTTTAAAGGATCTAATTTTATTAAATAGCCATGCTCTTTATGAATTACTTCTGTATCAGAACCGAATAATAGCTTGTAATCATATAACCTAAATTCTCCTTTCCTTTCTTCTGATCGTTTAACAACAGCCTTAACGTTTTTATGAATTTTTAAGATGGCATCAACAATTAATTGCTCGTATTTTTCCAATTTTTCGTCTATTCTTATTACAACAACTTGGCCGGCCCTAGATCCTATCAAATCAAAGCTTGTAGGTATAAGATCGATATACTCTTGAGGAATTTTATCCTTCAAAAGCTCTTTGAGTGTTACCATGTTTTAAAATTATAGCGGGGGGTGGATTTGAACCACCGACCTCCGGGTTATGAGCCCGGCGGAATGCCTGGCTTTCCCACCCCGCTTCAGCCATTATATACTTTAGTTATACTTATAAATAAATCTAAAGAAGAACCCCTTCATTTCAACTGGAATCAAGTATTTGATATATAAAAAGTTAATATACACAATAGATAACCGAAAGTGTCGCTAACTTATTTTTCTTTTCCACTTGAAACGAAGGGGTCGATTAATATATTTCATGAACCAATTTCTTTATTTCTTCTTCAAATATACTTATGCCTTTATCTATGTGCTTCTCTTCAAGATTCAATGGAGGAGCTATCCTAATTACCGAACGGCCGGCTGTGATTAAAAGTAGTCCTCTTTTCCAACACCTAACAATTAATTCATTTGCTTCTCTTGTAGCATATTCTTTTGTCTTTTTATTTTTGACCAACTCGATGCCGATCATAAATCCTTTTCCTCTTACATCACCGATTATTTCATATTCTTCTTTCATTTCCTCAAATCTTTTCAAAAGTCTTTCTCCAACCCTCTTGACTCTTTCTAGCAAATTTTCTTTTTTTATAACATTGATAGTAGTAATGGCCGCTGCACAAGCAACTGGATTACCACCAAAGGTTGTTGCATGTGCACCCTTCTCCCAGTTCATTATCTTAGCTCTTGCTGCCGTTAATCCTAATGGTAGGCCGCTAGCGATAGCTTTAGCTAAAGTAATTATATCAGGCTTAATATCAAAGTGATTTATAGCTAACCATTCTCCTGTTCTTCCGATGCCTGCTTGAACTTCATCATCGACCATTAGAATTCCATATTCATCTGCAAGCTTCTTTAACTTTTTAAAATAATCGGCCGGCGGCCAAACAAATCCACCTTCACCTTGCACAGGTTCGAAGAAAAAGGCCGCCACTTCATCAGGAGGAACGTATTTCTCTAATACCCATTCTTTAATGAAATCTACACAAGCTACTCCACAATCTGGATAGCTCATGCCTAAAGGACATCTATAACAATAAGCATAAGGCACATGTACAATACCAGGCAATAGTGGGCCAAATCTTTTTCTATGAACAGGCTTCGAGGCTGTTAAACTCATAGACCCATATGTTCTGCCATGAAATGATCCAATAAAGCTCAAAATGTAGGGCCTCCCAGTATAATATCTTACCAATTTAAGAGCGGCTTCGTTTGCTTCAGTTCCACTATTTCCGAAATGAAACTTTACATCCTTGAAAGGTAAAATCTCTGAAACAGTTTTTGAGAGTTCAATCACTTCTTTGTAATAAAAATCTGTAATACTGTAATGTAGGAGTTTATTCGCCTGTCTTTCGATTGCTTTAACTACTTCAGGGTGTCTTCCTATATTTAGACATAGCAAACCTGAATTGAAATCAATGTACTCATTGCCGTCTACATCTATTACTTTTGTTCCTTCCACTCTATCAACGAATAAAGGATAAAATCTTGCATATGAAGGCGAGACATATTTTTCGTCCTCTTTTAATAGCTCTAAAGCTTTTGGACCTGGAGGGGTAACAACTATTCTAGGAAGTTCTTCGTTCATAAGCTACCTTCTTAATTAAGGCATAAATGCTTTTAGCCTAAAATTTTCATATGGGTACGATTTCAACTGTAGAGATAAGGCCGCCAGAAGGTATTAATGTCATTGTAGGGCAATCGCATTTCATCAAGACAGTTGAAGACATATATGAAGCTATAGTAACTACAGCGCCACATCTAGAATTTGGTATTGCGTTTTGTGAATCTTCAGGCCCCCGTTTAATAAGAAGAGATGGAAACAATCAAGAATTAATAAACCTGGCTACAGAATATGCGAGACAAATCGGTTGCGGCCATGTTTTCGTGATATGTTTAAGGAAGGGTTACCCAATAAACATACTGAATGCTATAAAGCAAGTTCCTGAGGTTGTGGGGATATATTGTGCATCAGCTAATCCTTTACTGTTCATCATCTATGAGGAAGGCGATAGAAGAGCTTTACTAGGAGTAAGCGATGGTCTAAAACCCTTGGGGGTGGAGGATGAGGAGAAAATAATGGAAAGAATTAATTTCCTAAGAAAAATAGGTTATAAAAGAGGATAAATTAGTACGGAGGCAAATATAGAAAAAGCTAAAGTGACATAAGGTAAAACCTTTCCATATTTCACAAAGTGATTTATCGCATTCTCATAGATCTTGATCAAGTCTCCTAGCACTCTAAATTTAGGCGTTTCTATTTTTATAAAGGAAATTTTTGCTTCTTCTAAATTTTGGTTTGCATTATTAAGAACATTAATGATTCTTTCAATAATGATTTCATGAAGTTTTTTATTATAGCCGAAAGGATAATACCCGTTATGGCCTGTTAAGCTTCCTGTCATTAAATGGGTATCAGTTGAGCAAATTTCGCCTTTTATATTATATTCTGAAAGTTTTTTAGTTATTTTATTTCTGAGCTCAAAATCTATATTGTTTGAATCAATAAGGATTAAACAATATGTCGAGCTTGAATTTTTAAATAGTAGAAAATAACCTTCTCCATTGCATACTTCATTTTCTAATCCTTTAATATCAAGCAATGTTATCTTTTGAAAACTTATTTTTCCATTTTCTAATCTTTCTTTTTTTAATAAGTTTAAGTGTTCTTGAATACCGCTTAAAATTTCTGATTCGTAATCCATAGCTTTATTTAAACCAAGAGAGTAAGAGTTATGGGCATCTATTAAGATTAAATCATCGAAACCGCATTCATGAGATAGCATTCTTGCTTTTCTATGAAGTTCGTAATTTATATCATCAATGATGTCAGGGATTTTCGCACTTATGATTAAAACAGGGGTATGATTTATCAAAAAACCTCTTATTATAAAATGATTCGTTTCTGTCTCTAACAAATCTGAAATTTTTAGTCCTAATACTTCATTATGTTTAGTCATATTTCTCTCAACCAAGTCTATGAAATTATTTTTTTCATCATTGGATATGAGGTCATATTCATGGGTTGTAAATCCATGAAAAGGTAGTATGCGAATAGGATTCTTAGTCATGAGCATGCTAGGTAAATCTGAACTTCCTACATTCAAGAATGGTCCTGGGTGTATAGGTAAAGAAAGCAAACTTAGCCTTTTTCCTGAGCTTGTTTCAAATAAAGCTACAGGTATTTCAAAATTGGTCTCATATCTAGCAACCTTCTTCAATGCTTTCTCGTAAAATAGTCGATTTTTGCTAAGCCAAGTTAATAAAAATCCCTTTAGATGTTCAAAAAGATCAATTTTGTATTTTCTTATGATTGTTTTTCTTATGAAAAATATATATAATTCTGTAATTGTTAGTGTAACTGCGAAAATTGCATATGTTTTCATGAAGCCATACAATAAACTATGTGTGTCTTTATCGATGATTGTGTTGTAAAAAAGGAACAAAGGAATTGATACTGAAAGGGAATAAACAGTTTTTAAGATACTTCTCAGCGGTGTTACAAAATCTAAAGCTATTGAAGCTAATGTGATAAAACATACCAAGACTGCAGAGCTAATTAATACGTTTTGAATAAGTGAATACAGTAAGAAGGATATCAATAAACCAAAGCTATAGAATAAAAAAAATCCAAGTGCCCTTTTAAAGGTTGTAAACTTATCTATTTTTGTAAAAATATATTCAATTACCAATGCTAAAAATAAAACAGGTAGAAAAATTATTTTATCTGAATTTATTATAAAAATTAAAATTGTAAGAGTTATTATTAGTATTGTTTCATAAAAAATTAATATTTTTGTTTTTGGTAAAATCCAAAGTTCTTTATAGAACTTTTCTATAGATTTTTTCATAATGTTATATCCTTATTACGCCAACGTTCAATAAAACTACGATCGAAATTAATAGTATGCTTAACATTATAGCTAGACCAGGACTTACTTTAACTTCTGATATGTCTTCTTCATAATAAGTTATTAAGCCTGCTGAGCTTATAGGAGATACTTCTTTCTTTTTTCTCTGTCGTGACATAGATATAAGTTATTCAGACTAAATATTAAAAAATTTATCTAATTTTTCGAAGCGTTCTTCCTCTTTGAAATACGTATATACATATTTCCTTAACCTCCTATTGTTCTTTCTATACAATATCGAAAGTCCGCTGATTTGAGTAAAATTATTATATTCTTTTAATAGCGCATTGATTTCTTTTTTAAACCTTCTATATGCTATTCTATTTTTGCACTTAGGGCAATAAATATTCATTTTAGGCCTCTCTAGAAAGCTTTCGCACCTTGGACACTTTATCTTAATAGTAATATTTTCTTTTATCGCATTTGTGAGGGGCCGCAATACGTGATTTTTAAAGTATATAGCAGAGGATAAATCGTTCCTTGTTTCGTCCAGAGATTCGTCTAAGCTTACCCTTAAAGCTCCTTCTTTCTTTTCTTTTTTCGGTATATCTGTTAAAACGTATAAACCTCTAAGATCGTCTAGATATAAAGCTGATGCGTTAAGTAAAAAATCTTGTGGCAAACAAATTCTTATTAAATTATCAACGATTGTTTCTCCGTATAAAGCATCATAGAGCGTCTTGCTTATTATTCCATAGTCCTTCTTTATAAATCCTTTTATTCTCAAAGGATAAAAAATTAAACCTCTTATAGAACGTGCTAATATAATATCTCCTTCTTCAATCGATTCCTTGCAAAAGTCCTTAAGTTCTTCTTTTTGGTATATTTTTACTACTTCTAGTATGTAAGAATTGATAGCTTTTAATCTTTCTAGAACCGATTCGGGCAACAATATTTCATCATCTTTTATTTGGTATATTTTTTCGTGGTCTTCGACATAATCGCTAACAATTACCGGTAATAAAATTTCTACAACGCCATTCTCTGCAATATCTAAATTGTGCTTTAATCTTATAGAAAGCTTATGCGGTGAAGGATAATAAAAAGTATGAGAAAGTTTCAATTTCTGAATCTTTTCAGGCATTAAATTACTTTCTATGAGTTTTTCTTCTATTAACTTTAATGGATCTTGTTTAAATTTCAATATAGGTGAAAGCATGCTACCACAAGAGATGCACATTTTATATTCGTTTGCTATTCCGCATTTATTGCAGTAATATGTCAATTTCCTTTCTCTTTTACAATTTTCACAATATTCGAAGCAACTTATTTCTAAACAATCTTCACAAACAAAACTGAACGAATCGAATTCGTTATTATTTTTCTTCCTATAAGGCAGAATAACTTGATAAAGATCTTCTAATTGAGTTTCTTTAAGCTTTAGTCCTGCGATATGTTTGTTCTCATTTGAGATCCTATTTCCGTATGCCGATATGATTTTTCTAAAATTATCTAAGTCAATTGCACTATGTGGCGTATGGCTTTCTACACTTAAGACTATTCTCATATCTAATTTTTCGAAATTTCGATTGTATACGCTTATTACGTCTTTATATTCTTGTATATAGATTTTTCTTAACAATAGGCTATATTTAATAATAATATTTTTTAACCATTCATCTGCATCAATCAATTTTAATACTTTTAATGTCTCATCAAAATAATATACTAAAGAATCAAGAAAAATATCTAAATATATATCTTCAGAATCATTTTCATTAATAATTTTAATAGAAAACTTATCAAAAAAGAATTTCAAGAATTCAAATAAAAGGCGTTTATGGTAAATATTAATTTTTTTAAATTTTTTATCTATTAATGAAATGATAAAAGCTTTATCTCTGATTGTATATTCAGATGCGCTTATAATTTCTCTTAAATTCTCAGATAATACTGCTGCTAGAAAGCTAATTATCGGTTCTTTTATCTCATTTAAATTCAATTTTAATACAACATAATTTCCCTTACTAATTTCTTCTTGGTAAAGCTCTAATATGCCTCTTAAAGGTGAAGAGTCAACGAAATTAAAATAATACAACAAAGCTGTTTGCAAAGCTATTTTGAGATCATTATTATAATCGTTTGTTATAACAACTCTCTTTAATGCGACGCTTCTCATTATTTCTGAGCATAACTCAAGCTTATTTTTTATTGTGTTTTCCAAATTAGTTATCAGTTCGGATAACTTTCTATTATTAAAGATGTTACTTACAAGGATCGCGTTTATTATTCTCTTATGAAAGAAGATTTTATGAGATTCAAAGTCTCTACCTATTTTTTCAGCTTTTTCTATTAATTTTTCAATTGTACTCATAAGATTTCAGCCAAAAAAGAAATCGATACAGGATATACTAAATTATCGCTATATGGAAGTGGTACGCTATCGATGATATAAACTGCTATTGCTATGATCGAAGCTTTTAAAATATTCGTATAGTTTAAAAGTATAAAGAAAGTTATTACTGCACCTAAAATTGAGCCTATAATGCTCTTATTCTTATTATAAGGGTGCTTTATTTGATCGAAAATCATGCCTGCTAAGCTCATAATCGGATCGATAAATGTTATCACAAATGCACCTATTAAGAATGGTATCTGATGGAAGAATATAGATGAAAAAAGTAGTCCTGAGAGAAAATAAGTATGGGCTCCTAGGTATGTTCTTTCATACCCTCTACTTATCGTATCTGCAATTCGTTTTAGAGGATATTGAATATAAACTCTTAATCTAATCACATCAGATAAGATAGCTAAGAATAGCAATGATGTAAACAGCACGATCGCTATTTCTTTGCCTAAATAAAAATAAGCCAGTATCAAAAAAGAGCCTAGACCAATATGAAAAGCTTTTCTATAGACTTCGCTCTGAAATTTCTTATCTTCAAATTTAGCTTTTAACCCTAATATTTTCATTAATTTTTCTCAATATTTTGTATAATTCGTCATAATCATTAATTTCTTCAATAAGCGATCCCGTCACTACGATTTCTGCGCCTGCTTTTGCAAGTTTCCCAGCAGTTTCTGCATCTCTTATACCTCCTCCAACAATTAAGTGTATGTTAACATTTCTTCTTACTAACTCAACCGTTTCAGGAGGTATGCTTGTTTTTGAACCAGATCCTGCCTCAAGATAAACCATCCTCATTCCTAACATTTCAGCTGCCATTGCGTAAGCTGCGATGATGTTATGATGTTTTATAGGAATTGGCCTTGCCCATCCTACATAGCTTACAGCTTCTCCTTCTCCTATTATCAAGTATCCAACCGGTATTGCTTCTAATTTATACCTTTTAATTATGGGCGCAGCTAACATTTGAGCTTCAATAAGATAATAGGGATTTTGAGAATTTAGTAAACTCATATAAAAAATTGCATCTGCATTGCTTGTTATAGAGTTTAAACCGCTCGGGAATATGATTACAGGTAATTTACAATATTCCTTTATTATTTCAATCGTATGGAACATTAAAGACTCTGTTACACCAGTAGAACCTCCAACCAGAATAGCGCTAGTACCTGCTCTTTCTATTATTTCAATCAATTTCCTAGCATTAAATTTATGAAATTTTTCTGGATCGATTAAAACAACATGTATACAGCCATTTTCATTTATTCTAGCTTCAAGATAGCTTTCTATTTTCCCTTTTATCATAATTGACCGCTATAAAATGCATCTACGAAGGCGTTATAAGCATCAACTGGTTCTTCACTCAGTCTTAATTCTACGTTTGTATTCAAATTGCAAGAAGTGCATCTTACTTCAGCCATATTTTTTTCTTTGTATATTTTTACGAAAACGGATTGTTTACCGCAATTAGGGCATAGAAAAACCTTAGGTATTTTGCGCACTACCTTTTTTACTATCTTCCTTCTCTTCCTCCTCCCCACCTATTCACCCCTCTTATATATTGCATATGCTACGATAACTAAAATAGATAATGGAGTAAGAACATAATAAAGTAAAGTTAAGATCCAATCTAAGCTCATCTTTTACTAATTCTTTATTGCTTATTTAAAAGTTTAATCATTTAATATTTTTTCCAAGTTGGAATTTAAGGCTATTTTGAATAAATCCTTTGTTTCAAGATTTACTTTTGTTTGTTTGGCTGATTCAAAAATTTCGCATGCAAGAAGGTGATAACAGGGTTTGATCTTATTTTTTATCAAAGCAGCAGTAAAACCATAGCAACTGCAATATAAACCTTTGATAGTAACATAAGTAGCTCTCTTACCTCTGATTATGAAAAAGCGATTTCCTTTAACTTTGCTCTTTAATTCGAATATTCTATTATTTTTTATCAATTCAATCGCATCAATTATCTTCTTGGATTTAAAATCCTCTCTGTAATATTGTTTAAGATAATTGTTTATTTTTCTAATCAAATCTTTTCTTTGCATATGGGACCGCCAGGATTTGAACCTGGGCCACCAGGGCCCGAGCCTGGCAGTCTACCTAGCTATCCTACGGTCCCTCTTTTCTAATAATAAAACTTAACTTTTATAATTTATAATATTATTACGTTGCAACATGAATAATTCTTCAAGTTCAATTTTTCAATTATTTAACGAATTAAGGCTTCGTATATTATCCATACTTTATAGACATGGCGGTTTACGCGCTAGCGAACTTTTAAGTTTATTATCGGGAAACGAATTGACTCTTCAAAATCTCTTATATCATTTAAACATCTTGGAAAGAAAAGGAATAATTCTCCGCAATGAAGACAAGCGCTACTTTATAACCGACTTTGGTAAACACATCCTTGACAAAATTGAAGAAATCGAAGAAATGATCAAGAGCGGGTTAAAAATTAGAATTTTGATGCCCGATTATCCTTATATTCAAATACTGTCCAAGAGGATTTTGCAAACGTTAATTAAAGAGGGCTTTAATCTAATGAAAACCGATGAGGATATTATATTAAAAGAATTAATTGACAGGCTTAACATTTATCATTCGGATTTAATTACAAGCGAAGTAATTAAGGCTCTCATTGTATCCTTATTGATAGAAAAACATAAGGAAATAACATATTACAATCTAAGCATGTTTAAAGAAAATGAATTGATAGAGAATAAAAAAGTGAATATTCTTCAATATTTAATATCTAATATATATGAACTAAAAGAATATTTGCACTTGATCTATATTTCTTCATTAGAAGATTTTAATTATAAATTTGTTGATTTAAGGATAAATATAACTAGAATTGTATATAATAGGCAAAATGAAAAAGAAAACTTTTCATCTTTTTCTAATAGCTATTTTATGCTTAAAAATATTTTAAATTCTCTATCTAAAGGTATTTTATTAAATAAATTAGAAGATCTTATAAATTTGCAAAATAGATTTAATAATTATTTTAAACTATTATTACAACTTATTTCTTTTGAGCATAATCATTTTATAAAGATTTCATTTAATGATATAAACTTATTAAATCCAAATTTAATAAAAGATCATAATGATAAAATTTTAATAAAAAATGAGTTAAGTTTAGAATCAGGTTTTAATAATATTATTAATCGTCTACATTCAATAACATCCTATTTAAAGGAAATACCCGTTCTTAGCTTCTACAACAAATATGTCTCGACAGGAGGGCCATCATGCTTGGATTATTTCAATTCTAGCGCCGATGAATGGGTTGTCATTGGCACGATCTCTTTGAATATGCCTAGACTTGTAATAGAGAGCAATTATAATGAGGATAAACTTAAAGAAAAGTTATTTAATTTATTTAAAATATCTTATAAGATTGCATTGTTAAAAGAAAATAAAATTAAAATAAATAATTTTATGGATAAATTTATGCCAAAATTTTTTATAAATATTATTGGTCTTTTTGAATCGATTTTCTTATTGACTAATAAAAGTATAAATGATACATCATCTTATAAACTATTACGTAGTCTACTAGTTGAAATGAATAAAATTGTTGAAGAAATAGATTCTGAGAATTTATTAAGCTTATCTTCTGTTAGAGATTATGAAGCTAGCAAGTCCTTTTCGAATTATGACTTAAAGCAGAATGACATAAACTTTAAAAGAGAACTTAGATTTGCTTTGAAGAAGCATGGTTACTCTTTTGGAATAATTCCGCCTTGGGTTTCATTAAACTTTAAACAGAACCTATCTCTTCAAGGTCCTTTATTGCAATATTTTAAAGGAGGCTATACAACTGAACTTTTTATACAACCTTCCTCAATCGAGGAAAACTCCCTTAAAGAAATCTTCGAACAAGCATTTTTAAATTATAAATTGAAGACAATAAGGATATCAACAATAGCATGTGTCTGTTCAAAGTGCTATAAGCACAAGGATTCAGAAAACGATTTATGCAAACATTGTGGTACGCAAGATTCTTATTATGTATTAAGTGATGATCAAGGTCTTGTGAGATACGTAAAAACAGGAGAATTTTACGGGCCTAGTCTTCTTTATTTATTAGATTAACCTCCATGAACGAATGAGAAGATTGTAATTGTAGTATTTTCTTTTATCATCAAATTTTCGTTTAATCTTGCAGGAAACACTTTGTTCTCATAATTCACGAGCAAATCTGGGGATATCTTATCTCCTTGAAAAATCCTATTTCTGAATTCTTCACCGAATTTATTACTTAATACCAGAATGAGTTCCTTTAGTGTTATTTCGCCTTTATCTATTTCTAAATCTACTTCGCCTGTTTTAGCAAGGCCTTTAAGAACACCGAGAAGTTTAACTTTAACTGCTATTTTCAAAGCACTTTTTTGTAGATCCATATCAAGCTATTTTAATATCCATCTTTCTTTTATTTAACCATTGAATGAATTTCCTTTTAGCTTTGAATTGATCTTTTTCTAGAAGAATAATCAAGGGCGTTCGAATATTTTTTATTCTAAAAGGTAAATTATGCTTCGTTGTCTTTGCAGGGAATAATTTTCCGTTTTTCGCGAATTCAATCACTTCTGATTTGCTGGCCAATTTGCCACTATAATATGCCACAGAATGACTTAGCTTAATATCTTCAAATTCTTGAAAAGTAATATACCTATTAATGTTAAATATTCTATCAAATTGTTTGATTAAAATATTACTCTTTTCTATATCAATATCTTCTATATGAAGTATAAGATTACCAAATATTAAAAAGAAATTTTCTTTTAAAATATTTAACATATCCCTTCCATAAAATTTATTATCAAGTTTATGAATTAATATTTTTTCATCTTTTATTAAATTTAAAATTTCATTAATTATGTTTCCAAAGGTTATTTCCTCTAAGTAAATTGCCTCTCTAATCCATTTTTCTACTTTTATCTTTTCATCAGAATATTCCACCAACATGCACGGTGCATGAAACATGCCTAATCTTTTCAATGCTTCAAGTCTATGCATTCCATCTAAAACTACATTCGTTTTCAAGTCAACTACCAAAGGTTCATTCAAATAAGGATCTTTTTTCAATAAAGCAATCAATTCTTCAAGATGTAAATCATTTATTTCTTCATGCGGATATAATTCTTGAATTGGAACTAGCGTTAAAATAGCGCTAAATCCTGAGTAGCTTAGTTTAATAGAGTCATCTTCTTCAATCATTGCTCTTCCGTCTCGACTTCCTCTTCTTGTTCTCTCTCAGTTTCTTTTTCTATAGCTTTTTCTTTTAATTTTATTAACCTAACTATATACCCAGCAATTTTGTTTCTTTCTTTCTTTGTCAAAGGAACCGGTGATTTTTCTTTTAAAACTTGTTTGTTATGTTGGAAGTCTTTATTGAATGCATCGGGATACATTTCAAGTAAGTATTTTGCGATTCTTTTAACCGATTTTGTTTTTACTCTACCCACGTTCTTCTTATTTTTAAGCTTTTATATAAAAACTTCAAATTTGAAAGTTTAAATAAGGGAGACCACAATATAATGTTAGTTCTAACCATGGCGCTAGCGACTCCTTCTGCTGTAGTCCCTGTATTGATATTGAAGGAAGGCACTCAACGAACTGTAGGATATGAAGCTCTACGTTCAAATATAGCAGCAGCTAGAGCAATAGCAGAAACTGTCAAATCATCTTTAGGTCCGAGAGGAATGGATAAAATGCTTATTGATAGCATAGGAGACATTACAATTACAAATGACGGTGCAACAATATTAAAGGAAATAGAAGTTCAACATCCTGCTGCCAAATTACTTGTTCAAATATCCAAGACGTTAGACGATGAAGTTGGAGACGGTACAACGAGTTCAGTAGTCATCGCTGGGGAATTGCTTAAAGGTGGTGAAGCATTAATTGAGAAAAACATTCATCCAACAGTTATAGCAAGCGGTTATAGAAAAGCATTGGCTAAAGCTAAAGAATTGTTGGAAAAGCATTCTATCAAAGTAGATATCAACGATGATGCAATATTGAAGAAAGTATGCCTGACAGCAATACATGGTAAAGCGGTAGGACCTGTAAGAGAATATCTAGCAGACATATGCGTTAAAGCGGTTAAGAAAGTTGCAGAAGAAAGAGACGGAAAAATAAACGTCGATTTGGATAGAATTCAATTAGTTAAAAAACAAGGAGGTAGCTTATACGATACCAAATTAATCGAGGGGATAATAATAGATAAGGAAGTAGTTCATCCAGGGATGCCTAAACGTGTAGTTAATGCAAGGATTGTCTTGCTCGACACTCCTTTAGAAATAGAGAAACCTGAAATCGATGCAGAAATAAGAATAACTGATCCTTCTCAAATAAGAGCTTTCCTTAATGAAGAAGAAAAAATACTAAAGAATATGATAGACAAAATACGCTCTCCTGAAATCAATGCAAACGTTGTAATATGCCAAAAAGGAATAGATGATATAGCTCAGCATTACTTAGCTAAGTATGGAATATTAGCAGTGAGAAGGGTCAAGAAATCTGATATGGAGAAGCTTGCGCTTGCTACAGGAGCTAAAATTGTTACAAATATTGAGGATCTTTCTCCTTCAGATGTAGGTGAAGCAGCTTTGGTAGAAGAGAGAAAAGTAGGAGAGGATAAAATGGTCTTTGTTGAAGGCTGTAAGAATCCTAAAGCTGTCAGTATATTAATTAGAGGAGGTTTGGAAAGACTAGTTGATGAAGCAGAAAGATCAATGATAGATGGTTTAAGCGTTGTAGCTGATGTTCTTGAATATCCTTATGTATGCATAGGAGGCGGCGCAATTGAAATGGAAATTGCTAAGGAGCTTGCAGAATATGCCAAAAAGATAGGAGGGAGAGAACAATTAGCTATCGAAAGTTTCATAAATGCATTAGAAGTAATACCTAGAGTTATCGCTGAAAATGCTGGTGCAGATCCGATCGATGCACTTGCAGAATTAAGGGCTTTACATTCAAAAGAAGAAGGGAAATATTACGGAATTGATGGTATATCAGGTAAACCTGCAAACCTGTTCGAAGCTGGGGTTCTAGAACCAACGTTAGTCAAATTACAAGTCTTAACTGCTGCCACAGAAGCGGCTACTACGATATTAAGGATAGATGAAGTTGTAGCAGCTTCCAAAATATCAAAGGAAGCACCACCTAAACCTAAGGAAGGTGAAAAGGAAGAAACAACTTCTGAGTGAAAATTTTAGTTTGTGGAACTCCTGGAGTAGGTAAGACAACTTTAAGTATTTTTTTATCTTCGTTTTCTTTTCATTATTTTAATTTAAATACCCTTGCTTTTTATACTGATTCATTTTTAAGTCATGATGAAGAAAGAGATTCTTATATCTTGAATACATCAAAATTGTTAAAGATAACAAAAAAATTATTTGAAATCTTTGATAAAATAATTCTTGATTCACATATCGTTGAATGTGTTCCAACTAATATTGATTTAATATTTCTTCTCAGGTCAGATCCATTGATTTTGTATAAAAGGCTTTCTCGTAAATATAAAAAGAAAAAAATAATCGAGAATGTGGAAGCAGAATTCTTAGGTGTAATTGCGAACGATTGTTATCATAGATTCGATTCTAAAAAAATATTTGAAATAGTTACTAATAACCTAAATCTCGCGAAGAACCTTTCTAAAGAAATCCTTTTAAAGCACGATAAAACGAAATCTAAGAAAATAGACTGGCTTGAAATTTACGAAAAAAGAAGTAAAATAGAAGCTTATTATTCAATTATTTCTAAGTCAGAATAATCGTCATTTTCAAATATAATAGTTTCTTTTTCTTGCTCTGAAATTCTTTCTATATTAAACATTTCTCCGTCTTTATCAACGATCAAAATTTCACCAGCTTTATTTGCGGCATTTAAATTTTCTTTCTTCAGTTCCAATATTTCCTCTATTCTTGGGTTTATGAAATCCTTTTCAATAGCTATTAAGCTTCTAAGGTCTATGAGTTCTTTAGGTAAATATTCAATATTGTCAACTATCAAGAAAATATTCTGTCTAGTCTTGACGATTTGATAGAACAAATCCCAGAGTTGTAAATTTGAAGATCTATAAATATAATTTACCAACGATGTCGGTAAGTTAAATAGCACGATAGGCTTATAATAATTTTTAATTTTAAATAATGTATTGAATATAAGGTTAAGAAGTATCAATTTTAATCTAAAATTATTTAAAATTCCAATAGATATCCAAAAGTTTTTTATTTCATTTCTTTCTCCTTTATTTTCTATAATTATTCCTTCTAACATTTTATTGCTCACAAGTTCTTCTAATTTTCTATTTAAATTATATTTGATCTCGTTTTCATATTGGCTCTTAAAATATGATTCTTTAATTATGTTAAATATATCTTTAAATGTAATAATTTCTTTATTTTGAGGATATAATCTATCAATGAGTAGTCTTCTAAGTAATGTTGATTCCTCTCTTGATAAATTATAATATTCGATCAATAATTCAGTAAAATAAGTGATAAAATCATAAATACTATCAAAATGACTAAAGAATTTTCCTAAATACCTCAAATTTTTGTTGACGAAATCTTTTTCATTCTCTTCTTTAATTAGATCGTCATGCCATTCGACGTATATTGTTTTGTTATAGAGGCTAATTTGATCTATAAGATCCAAGATGAAGTCTCTTATCTTTGAACCCTGATATACGATAATGAATAGCTTATTGTTGTTAGGGTCCAAATTAAAATATTTGCCACTAATTTTATCTTTCCCAATTATTATCCCATAATTTGAATAAAAATATGAATATGTCTTCTTTAAATATTCAATAATTTGTTTTAATAATATTATTCCTAGCATTAAATAAGTAAAAAAGGGAAAACCTTTTCGTAAATTATTTGTTTTTCTTTTTCATCTATCATCTTTAGATTATAGTTAAAGACTAAATTTAATTGGCTTATAGCTAATTCAAATAAGTCATTTAATTTTTTATCTTTTTTAATTATGTTTTCTTTCCATATTAATATATAGAGGGTATTTAGTTTATTAAAATCTGATTGGGTCTCACTAAATGTAAAAAATAAGAATTTTAAATTAGATTTTTTCATATTTTCAATGAAGTTCAATAGCAGATCTTCTTTGAATTCAATTTTTTTAAGTAAATCGTATTTTAAAATTGTATAAAAAAAGTATTTAACTCCTTTTCTTTTTTTGTTTATGATAATTTTTTCTTTCTGTTTTCTTATCCAATTCCAAGCCATTTGCCTATTTGATAGAGTATGTTGCCTATTTGGTTCAATATATCATTGAATGAACTGGAAATGTTTGAACCGAAAGAGGTATAATAACTTTTTATTCCCAATAATACGCCTGCTATAATGCTCAAAACTACTGAAAAGGCAACTGCTGCTATACCTAATAAGAGGCCTTCTTCAAGTAAAGGAGACCCTTTTTTGTTTTTTAGTATTTTTCTCATCAGTTTATATTATTTAAATGATATAAAGGCTCAACATGTTTCTTGTTAGTATAAAATAAATGAGTAGTTGCATTGCGCCATATATTAATAGGCTGGTTATGAAATGTGTTCTTATAGATTTAAGGTCAAAAAAGACTGTCAATACAAAAAGTGAGTTAATCGATAAGAATAGCGCATAGAAGATAATCGTAAATGGACTTGGTATGATACTAAGGTTTATTATTTCAGGCAAGTATGAAAATTTTAAACGTCCTACTGAACTCAGCCATGGTAAGATGGAGTATGTAATCGAAAGCATAATATTCATAATGAAAATCCTCATCTTCAAAATTCTCAAAAATTTTTCAAAATATTCGATTGCATTGTCTAACATATTAATATACGCTATAACTTTGCTTGCTTTGTTTTTTTGTTTTTTATTCAATAAAACGAAACTAGATGCAAGCATACTTAACTCCCTTATTTTTACTTCTTCTTTGCATAGTTTATTTAGAATTCTATATGCAGGTATTCCTTTCTTCAAAGGATGAATAAAGTTTTCCAATCCTTTTTTATTCGCATCTTCATATAATGACCTTTCAATGCTCTGATAAGTTATGCTCACCAAGCTTCTGTTAATTGACTCTTTAATTTCATTTAATTTATTCTTCATATATGATTTCCTTCTTCAGTTTTCTATAGATGAAATAAGTGAAAAATAAGGGGATAATTAGTAATGTGAATTCGCTTATATGCATTAGAAAGGATGAAACAATTAAGACGATAGGTAGTGGATAAAGAACAGCTACAAATAAAATGAAGTAGAAGTTTATCTTCTCAGCAAGATCCTGAAGAAGCATTTTATTTTTTTCTAAATAAGTAATTATGTATAGCTCATCTACTTTTTTATTAATATTATAATTATCTACTATCACTTTTATTTCATAACTTTTTATCGAGTTTAAAAGATATCTAATTATATGATTTGCATCAACACCTTTATTTTGATAATATCTAATCTTTTCCAATATATATTTATTTATCACTAAATTGTCAAAGTTTAAATTTTTTATTAGTTTATCCAAATTTATTCCTGCTCCCTTTAGTAATAAAAATTTAATTAGGAATAGATTTATAATACTAATATAT
>Ga0101942_100250_pt1 | contig 29144 bp, 22 predicted proteins | sample DewCreD2012metaG_4_FD_75243 | JGI IMG/M metagenome (GOLD analysis project Ga0101942, IMG submission 75243) | Hot spring sediment bacterial and archeal communities from British Columbia, Canada, to study Microbial Dark Matter (Phase II) - Dewar... ...
ATGGAAGGGCGGGCGGGGTTTAATGAATTAAAAACATATAAGGAGGTGAAAAAATGAACAAGATAATTTTTGATCTTCCCGTACCGATAATACTTATCCTTCTTGGGATAATGATGCTTAGTGAAGAAAAGAAAAAAGTAAACGTTGAAGACAATGGTGTGATTGAAGTGACGAAGAAAGAATTTGATGCATAAAACAAAATAAAGAAAGGATGCCTAAATAATGAAATTTACAGCGCACGCAATTAAAAGAGTTAATATGAGAAGGATAAATAAAGAAATGATTGATATGGCGCTTAAATATGGCATCAGGGTCTACAATGCAGGGGCAAAATTTGTTTTCGTCAGAAAGAAAGATATACCAGATGATTTACCAGCGAGAATTGCTGAAAAGATAGAAGGTCTTGTTCTGGTTTTAAATCCAGTTGACAATACAGTTATCACAGTTTACAAAAATCGTAAAGAGTTAAAGAGGATTAAAAGAAAGGTAAAAAGATATGATAAGGAAAGCGGTGGAAAGTTCCCACGAAGGATTTTCAAGATTTCGGAGCTATTCTAAAAATTTGAAAATCAATTTCGAACGAAACATATGGCTCAAATTTACATCATAACTGGGAATCCATTCGTTGATGCTGGAATTTATGTTATATCCGAGTTAGCCAGGAAAGAAATCGAAGATGTAGATGTCGACGATTTGAGAAATTTGTCCGGCAAAATCATCGATGTTTATTCAAATGATAAATGGGGTAGGATGCTTGATTTAATTTTCACAAAGAATCATCCGATGAGACATCCAAGTGTAGGGGGCAGGGAATACTATGAAAAATTTTTGTTGGGGCTTCTATCTGATTTGAGCCCGCTTTCGGATTCGGGTGCTTGTGTTTCTTGTGGCAAGAGGAATAAAAGCAGAGTGGAAAGGAAATTTGGGATCGGGAAAGAACTTGTCCCACTGACGGGTTCTGGTGATTTTGTTAATTTCTTTCCGATGGCTTCGCTTGGACTTGAGATGTGCTCAGCTTGTTTGCTTGCGATTCAGTTTATGCCGATTTTTCTTCATTATTGTGCTGGAAAGCTCTTGCTTCTTCATTCAAATTCAGGTAAGGTGATGAGATACTGGGCAAAGATTGGGGTTAGCAATTTTGATGCGCAAATCGTGTTTGGCAATTTTACAGGTTGTTATTCAAATAATATCAATGATCCTGTTAGCTCATTTTTTAAAAGCATTGAGGATGTAGTAATGAAATATGAAGAGAATTGGATTGAAGAGGATGCGTTTATAAGGTTCTACTATTTCGTCAATCCGGGACAAAGTCCATATGTTGAAATTTTTGATGTCCCTTCGCCCGTTTTCAGATTTATCGCTTATGTTAAGCAGGCGGATGCTTATGCAGAATGGAAAGAAATGGTGGGTAGAGCCTATGATGGGCGCAAAAACAAAGTTTATTTAAGACTGTTAAGCGGGGAAAGCATAGTTAGATACTTCTTTAGGAATAAGGGCGAAAGAAGGGTTTTCGGGAATTGGAATCTTTTAAAATTCTATTTAAAGGAGGTGAAAGGGATGAACGAGGAAAGAATCAACGCAATAAGGGAATTTTCGGACAGGATAGCAACGGTAATTAAAAGTCTTGGTTCGATTAAGCGACTTAATCAGCTTGAGACGGCTGAAAATTACGCGCAATTCAGAAATGTGTTAAGATTTTTAATTAAAGACAGTCTGAGGGCTAAGTTTGAAAAGCCGATTTTGGAATTTGATGAATATGTTAAGTTGATTTTGCCCGAAGGGGCGACGGGATGGAATGAGGTCAGAGATTTGATATTGTTTAGAATCTACGAAGTTTTACACAGTTGGCTTATTGAGATAGAAGGTGAAAAGGAAGCGAGCGAACAAATTTAAAATTCTCAAACAAAAATTATGGGGGTGATACAACCATGCTTATGGCAACAGGATATATTTTAGTTGATGCTCCGCATTCGGCATTAAACAATGCTGGAACTGATATTAGTGAAAGGGCGGAAAACATTGTGCGGGTTAAGGCGATAAGAAGAGGTGGGGATATTTATCCCTATGTTTCGGCGCAGGCGTGGAGATTTTGGTGGAGGATGACATTGCAAGAGATGTTTGAGTGGGAACTTTCACCGGTTGAAAGAACTGAAAAAATCGCTTTCACTAAAGCGAACCCATTCAAATATCCAGATGATGATATCTTTGGATATATGAGGGCTGTGAAAGAAGGCAAAACTGATAAAACAGTCACGCGAGTCTCGCCGTTGAAGTGCTCCCCGCTTGTCTCTGTGTTAAGTGTTGAACCAGTTCAAGACTATGGAGTTATGGCAAGGCAAGAAGGCGATCCAGTTCCATATGAGCATGAATTTTATTCAACAATCTTACACGGTGTTTTTTCGCTTGATCTAACAAGGGTCGGGGTTTTTTACTTGAAGAGTCAAGCGGGATTTAGAAATATTGATGAAGATATAATTGAAAGAGACGAGGAATTAAAAGAAAGTCTTAATGAAGTGGGAGCGAGAAGGATCAATGATGTCTATGTGCTTCCACCGGATGTCAGAGCCAAAAGAGCAAAGGAGACAATCCTTGCGCTTGCTTATTTGTTCGGCGGAGCTAAGCAGACGCAACATTTGACAGATGTCGCGCCTAAATTTGTTATCTTGGCAATTGTAAGGGGCGGGAATCACATATTTATGAATCTTGCTCATGAGAAAAATGGGAAAGTTGAGTTTAATTATCAAGGGTTGAAGCAAACATTGATTGACTACAGCGATGTGATTTTATCCGATGTTTATGTTGGAATTATGCCTGGATTTTTAGATGGGTTGGATGGTAAATTCAGGGCTGAATTTGGTGAATTTAGATTTGGTGAAAATAGGGGCGTTATAATTTCAAGCCCGAAGGAGGCTATTGAAAGATTTGCTGGGCTTGTTAATGATGTTGTCACCAATATGTGAAAAGACCGCGGGTTCACGCCCGCGGGTTAAATGTTAAAATAAAATAGTTTAGAAGTATGGAAGTACTCAGGGTGAAAATAACTGGAATTATGGCTTCCTTTAGAGATCCAAAGTTTGTATCTGGTGTTCAACCAACACTTGAGGTTCCACCGCCGAGCACTGTTCTCGGTTTGATGTCGTCCGCCTGTGGAAAAATTCTTAGTCCAAATGATGTCGAATTCGGTTATGTGTTTTTATACAAAGATAAAGGGAAAGATGTTGAACTAATTTACGAGTTGACATTAAAGACAAAATACAGTGCTAAGTCAAATGTTGTGATAAGAGAGTTTCTAACTTTTCCTGAACTTTACATTTACATTACGGATTTGGGATTTGAAAAGTATTTTCGTTTTCCGATGTTTCCATTACTTCTTGGTAGAACCCAAGAGCTTGCAAGAGTTGAAGAAGTGAAAAGGGTTGAACTTAAGCAGACCAAGCCAGTTAGATTTGGACATACCATTGTTCCATTTGATTTCAAAGGCGTTGGGGGAGTTTTAATAGCATTGCCACTTTACTTTGAATATAATCCCTTTGAACCGAGGATAGGGCAAAGAATACAACCGTTCATTCTCGTTAAAAGTTTTATAAACTATTCACATCAACCAATGTTTTATGATGAAGAAAAAAACTGGGGGATATACTTTTATGGGCAATAATCTAAAACTTATACTTCTAATTTTAACTTTACTTGTAGCATTTCAAACCAAAGCGCTTTCGCAGATTCCAATTGAAGTAGTTGATTACTCAGAGGATATGGTTGGTCAAATGTTGGTTTACCGTGTTAAGGAGAAATTCAGGGAATCTAATATATTTTATCTCCCTTTAGTCCCAAAGGGATTCAGGTTTAGAGTACAGATCAGCACAATGGATAGGTTCAAGGGCGATGATTCACGCAGTAATCTTTCAACGATGTATTCTGTGATTTGGCTTTTATATGATGATGAGAAATTTATATTTCCAATCTATCTTGATCATACCCTTGGTTATTCTGGAAGGGATGTCGTTGGGAGCACAGCAGAGGAGATTGTTGCGAGAACTGATAAAATCATCACTCAATTTGGTGAATTATTAAAGATGTTGGATAAGCTTTTAAAACCAGAAGGTAAATAAAATGAGATGGAAGATACTTGCAAAGGCTGAGCCAGAAAAAACACTTTACGAGCATATACTTGATGTTTTGAAAGTGTTAAGCGAAATGATGAAAATTTATTCAGATGTCCCAAGGCTTTGCGGCGAAGCAGATTTTTGGGATTATGTTTTTTATGCTCTTTTCTTCCACGATTTTGGGAAGTCGGCAATTGGGTTTCAGGAGGCTTTAAGAACGGGGAGGAGATGGGGATATAGGCACGAAATAATCTCCGCAGGTTTTGTTTCATGTCTTGAGTATGAGGATAGAATTAAAAGATTGATCGCGCTTGGCATCGCAAGTCATCATAAGGAACTTGATGAGCTTAAGAAAGGATATTCAACAATAAGCCAAAATTCACCCGGATACGAAAGGTATATAAACGCGCTGAGGGAGGTTGGTGAAAATTTTGATGAGCTTGTTGAGATGATGAAGTTGATACCAGAGTTGAGCCAAGAATTTATCGGGAAGAGATTGATAAATTTTAATTTGCCAAGCTCAGTTGACGATCTTGTTGATGTTTTTAGGTTTGCGATAAAACCGTATGAAGATATCAAAGATTCTGAAATTGATAGGTTGACATGGTTGAGACTTGTTTTTATGCGTGGTTTTGTTCTCGGTTGTGATTATCTGGCATCATCTAACAATTTTGAGATCCCGAGGTTGGGAGCGGAGATTTCAAGGTTTATCAAATTTGAGAAGTTAAACGATATACAGTTGAAGTTACGACGAGCTGATGAGGTGAGGGGAAAGGATATAATTTTAGTTGCTCCAACTGGATACGGGAAAACCGAGGCATCTTTGTTCTGGGTGGAAAGCAATCAAGATGATGTGATGGCGAAGAGAGTTTTTTATATTTTGCCTTACACGGCGAGCATAAACGATATGTTTAAAAGGTTCGTGCAGTACTTTGGCGGAGAGCTTGTGGGGATCAAACATTACAGAGCTGGATATTTTCTTTATAAATTTTTCAGAGATAGAGAATATACCCCGGAAGAAGCAAAGAAAATTGCAAGTGCTTTTGTTGATTTAAGCAAGAAGATCTACAAGCAGTTTAAGCTCATAACTTATCTTCAACTTTTGAAGGGAATATTTGGAGTTGATGGTTTTGAGATGGAACTTTCAGAAATGGCGGGTGGATTGGTGGTGCTTGATGAAGTTCACTCATATAATGCAAAGATCATAGCCCTGTTGGTTGAAGCGTTGAAAATTTTAAAAAATCAATTTGGGGTTAAGGTTTTGATAATGTCCGCAACCTTTCCGAAGTTTTTGCGTGAAATTTTTGAAACGGAAGTTGGAATTAAAGAATTAGTAAATGTCGATGAAAGTGAATTGCGAAAGATCTCAAGACATAGGATCAACCTTATAGATGATAACATTTTAAATGGCGTTGATTTAATTAAAAATTTCCTAGTAAAAGGTTTGAGAGTTCTTGTCGTTTGTAATACGGTGAAAAGGGCGCAGGATGTTTACACTGTTTTAAGTGAATACGCAAGAGGAAAAAGCAAACTCGTCCATTCAAGATTTGCACTAGTAGATAGGGAGAGGATTGAGGGAACTTTAAAAGATGAAAATGTTCAACTCCTTGTTGGGACGCAAGCGATTGAAGTATCGCTTGATATTGATTTTGATGTACTTTTCACAGATGTAGCTCCGGTTGACAGATTAATTCAAAGATTTGGACGAGTAAATAGAAGAGGAAGGATGGACTGTGCCGATGTTTATATTTTCAATGAGTATCTTGATGAGGACTTAAAAATTTACGAGAAGGAAATACTTGAAAGAACGATAGCGGGGCTTGGGAAGGTAAAGCGGATAAATGAGTTTGATATTTTAAATCTTATAGAGGATGTTTACAGTGAGGGGTTTACAGAGAAACAAAAGAAAATTTTTGAGGAAACAAAGGAAAGTTTCTTGAGATTGAGAAGTAGCATTGTCCCCATGTTTAAAAATCCGATCAATGAAGAGGATTTTAATAGTTTAACTGGCTTTGTCGAAGTTGTCCCATCGTATTATGAAGATGATTATTTGAGCGCATATGAAGAGGGGAATTACTTTGATACGGTTAAGTTTTATCTTCCGCTTGCTTATTCTCAATTTTTCAAGTTGGCGAAAATGGGACAGATTTACAAGCGTCAACCCACAGTTTTTTGTCGCGCTAAGTATGATAAGGAACTTGGTCTTTTGGTTGATGAATTTGAAACAAACATACTTGAATAGATGATATTCGAGAATCCGCGCATCACAGGGGTGATGGTGAATTATTATTTTCATTGTAAACGTCAGCTTTGGCTATTTGCAAATCAGATCACTATGGAGCACAGTTCCGAACTTGTTTTGATAGGTAAAATTTTAAGCGACGCATTTTACAAAAACAGAGATAGGGATATTAATATCGACAATATGATCATGATCGATTGGTTTGATTTTGATGGTGGTATAGTTCATGAGGTGAAAAAATCAGATTCTTTTGAAGAGGGTCATATATGGCAGGTGAAGTATTATATTTACTACCTTAAGAAGAAGGGGATGAATGCGAAGGGGAAGATAAATTATCCAAAGTTAAGAAGAGAGATTTATGTTGAGCTTGGGGTTGGGGATGAGGAGAAAATTGTAGAGTTGTTAAATGAAATAGTTGAAATTGTCAGAGGTGAGATACCCCCGGTTAAAACTAATCGAGTTGAGTGCAAAGGATGCAGTTATTTTGAATTTTGTTGGTCTTAAAAACAAAAGTTTTTCATCTTTTATGCCGAAGCCATATTACATATTTTCTTCTGGGATTTTGCGAAGGAAGGATAATACTCTTTACTTTGAACCACTTGAGGAAGGTAATTTCGAAGAGGATGAAGATATACTTTGTTTCGTTGGTTATCCTGAAAGAGATTGTGAAGATCGTTCGGCAAAGCGCAAGCCGATCCCAGTCGAGGATATTGATTCAATTTATATTTTTGGTGAGATGACATTTAATGTCAAGTTTTTTAATTTCCTATCTCAAAACAATATCATTTTGCATATTTTTAATCATTATGGTTTTTATTCCGGGAGTTTTTATCCTCGCGAGTTCTTGAATTCAGGGAGACTACTTATCAGGCAAGTTGAACATTATCTTTTTGATGAGTTGAGACTTTTTCTTGCGAGAAAAATTGTTGACGGTGCGAGTTATAATATGTTAAGAAATTTGAAAAATTATCTTTCTAATGACGAGCTTGAAATTTACATTGAAGCGATCGAGGTTGAAAGAGTTAAGATAGAATCGTGTGGGGATATTCATGAACTTATGGCGTGCGAGGGTCATATAAGAAGTGCATATTATATGGCTTGGCCTCATATAGTGAACGATGAGTTCTTTTATTTTGACAAGAGGACTAAGCAACCGCCCGGGAACGCGATAAACGCTCTTATATCTTTTGGGAATTCGATGCTTTACACGGTTGTGCTTGGTGAGATTTATAAAACTTATCTTAATCCTACGATAAGTTATTTACATGAGCCGTCTGATAGGAGATTTTCATTAGCCCTTGATCTTGCTGAAATTTTTAAGCCAGTAATTGTTGACAGGTTAATTTTCAGGATGATAAATCGAGGTCAGCTCAGCAGGGAACATTTTGTTGGCGAGTTAAATTTTTGTTATCTTTCCGAGGAAGGTAGGAAGATATTTGTGAGGGAATTTAATGAATTTCTTGAGTCAACTGTGAAGTATAAAAAGTTTAACAGAAATGTGTCGTATAGGGGATTGATTCGGCTTGAGTGTTATAGGTTGATAAAGCATCTTTTGGGGGACGAGGTATATGAACCACTTAAAGTTTGGTGGTATTAAAAACGAAGTTTTGTTTTTGTCGTGTATTATATAATTGTTTATGATGTTGAGGAGAAGCGGGTTAATAAAGTTTGCAAATTATTGCGTAGATATTTACACTGGGTTCAAAATTCTGTTTTTGAGGGCGAGTTAAGTGAGGGGAAATTGGCTGAGTTGAAGTTCAAACTTTCTCAGATAATAGATCCTGAGGTTGATTCTGTGATAATTTACACTTTGTGGGGTAAGTGGAAGGGCAGGGAGGTTATAGGGTTAAATAAGAATCCAGTTGATAGTTTAATTTAGTTTTAGCTATGGGGTTGACCTTGGGTCAACCCTTTTTTATTTTTTTATAATATTCGTTATTACATTTCCGAGAATCGCGTGAAGAAGTTAGCACATTAATTTTTGAATAATTTATTGATTTACAATCAAAAAGTCGCACTCTGACATAAACTAAGACATTTTGTCAGGGAGGTTGGCGGAAAAATTTGGGGTATGGGTTAACATTTAGGCTCTTGACTTTTGGTGGAAAATTTATTATATTATAGTGTCTGAATTTTGATAGGTTTAAGTTTTATTTTATGGTGGGTTTGAATCGAACCTGTGAGGGATTGAAACATGATAACTTCTCTGAAGCACCGTGTTTAAATCTTCTTGTTTGAATCGAACCTGTGAGGGATTGAAACAAACTGGGACCTGCATAATGTTCGCATTTATTTATGTTTGAATCGAACCTGTGAGGGATTGAAACTAAATTTTTGGATACCCCCCCTCCATTTGAGAGAGTAGTTTGAATCGAACCTGTGAGGGATTGAAACACTATGTTCTTTTGAAACTCAAAATCTAAAAGAGAAAGTTTGAATCGAACCTGTGAGGGATTGAAACTAAATAATTTTGATGAGATGTTCAGGGAGCAATTTAGTTTGAATCGAACCTGTGAGGGATTGAAACGAAACTAATTGTTCGCGCTTAATGGGGTCTACTTCCGTTTGAATCGAACCTGTGAGGGATTGAAACATATCTCCTCTGCCCACCAACTTGATTAAAACACGGGGTTTGAATCGAACCTGTGAGGGATTGAAACATTGTTTGTGTTAAAGTTTTATCAATCCTTTCTTTTGTTTGAATCGAACCTGTGAGGGATTGAAACTTCCAGACAACCGCACCTTTTCATCAAGGCGTTTAGTTTGAATCGAACCTGTGAGGGATTGAAACGTTTATAGGGATTATCAAAAACCCTCGCTGGGATATGTTTGAATCGAACCTGTGAGGGATTGAAACTTAAAACCCTTTTATGTCTTCGCAAGAAATAATAAACTGTTTGAATCGAACCTGTGAGGGATTGAAACATAAAAAAGATTATTGACCCGTTTTTAAATTCAACATGTTTGAATCGAACCTGTGAGGGATTGAAACTTGAGGGCTACATCATAGCCCTGCGACCCAATAATAGTGTTTGAATCGAACCTGTGAGGGATTGAAACCAAGAAATAATAAACTTATTTGTACAACTTACGTGTTTGAATCGAACCTGTGAGGGATTGAAACACGATTATAAGCCAAAAGTGCTAAATCGGGATTTTGAGTTTGAATCGAACCTGTGAGGGATTGAAACAAGTATTTGTCGCAGGGTCATACGCCTCATTCGTGGAGTTTGAATCGAACCTGTGAGGGATTGAAACATAAATTATTTTATCCCAATATCTTCTTTCAATTTCAGTTTGAATCGAACCTGTGAGGGATTGAAACTTTACGCCGAATGACCTCAAAATTCTCTGAAGTTCTTGTTTGAATCGAACCTGTGAGGGATTGAAACACGGGCATTGATTCAAATGGGGAAAGATCCCGCAAATTAGTTTGAATCGAACCTGTGAGGGATTGAAACTCGCTTGCAATAGCGGGGATTAACAAATCTTCTATGTTTGAATCGAACCTGTGAGGGATTGAAACTCCAATAATGTTTAGCCCCCCACTCTTCTTCTCGTCCTGTTTGAATCGAACCTGTGAGGGATTGAAACGAAATTAATTGTTCACGCTTAATTGGGTCTACTTCCAGTTTGAATCGAACCTGTGAGGGATTGAAACGTAAAAACAATTGCTTCCCCAAATTCTTCTTTTGCTTGTTTGAATCGAACCTGTGAGGGATTGAAACCCTATCATGCCCTAAAATATATCCGCCACTTGTCGTTCTGTTTGAATCGAACCTGTGAGGGATTGAAACCGGGGCAAAATCAGCAATTGGAGCGAATTTTAACACGTTTGAATCGAACCTGTGAGGGATTGAAACTGAAGTCGTTTGACAGCATTTAAAATCTCCTCATCAATGTTTGAATCGAACCTGTGAGGGATTGAAACTTGGGAATGAAATAAAAAAGTGTATTGCTCACACCGTTTGAATCGAACCTGTGAGGGATTGAAACAAAAATATTCTAACTTCTTCACCCCTTACAAGTTTTGTTTGAATCGAACCTGTGAGGGATTGAAACTTTCATTTATAATCTCATCATTCTTAAATGGCTTTTGTTTGAATCGAACCTGTGAGGGATTGAAACGGATAAACCGCCCGTGGATGTGTGGGAGCAAATTATGTTTGAATCGAACCTGTGAGGGATTGAAACTTATTTGTTTTTGAAAGGGACAATTTACAAGCATTAGTTTGAATCGAACCTGTGAGGGATTGAAACACCTTTGCGATGACCAATTTATCCTTTACCCTCGCAAGTTTGAATCGAACCTGTGAGGGATTGAAACTTTAAGATTGCTTCTCAATGGGAGCAAAATTTATTTTGTTTGAATCGAACCTGTGAGGGATTGAAACAATTTGAAGAATTGCAAAATGAATATGAGCAACTCGTTTGAATCGAACCTGTGAGGGATTGAAACGCTGTTAAGTAGGGACGCCCCCCATAATTTACAAAGTTTGAATCGAACCTGTGAGGGATTGAAACAATTTATTTGCCTCCTGCTCAGCTTTCCGATTTATGTTTGAATCGAACCTGTGAGGGATTGAAACTGGGGAAATTAAATCCGAAAGAAACGAAAGAAATCCTGTTTGAATCGAACCTGTGAGGGATTGAAACATTTAGACTTTTGGGGAACAAATAAAACGACATTGTTTGAATCGAACCTGTGAGGGATTGAAACATAAGTTGATTGATTTATTTGACAATAACATTGAATAGTTTGAATCGAACCTGTGAGGGATTGAAACTATAGTTTGGAACATAACTACCCGCTTTATTGAGAGGTTTGAATCGAACCTGTGAGGGATTGAAACTTAGCATTAATATAATTTTCCAGTGTAATTCTGGAAGTTTGAATCGAACCTGTGAGGGATTGAAACTTTCGGAAATAATTTCCTTTAATTGCTGATCAATTTCGTTTGAATCGAACCTGTGAGGGATTGAAACTTTTTAAATGATTTAAAACTTGTTCTTTTAAAAATTCGTTTGAATCGAACCTGTGAGGGATTGAAACTGACAAATAAAACAAATAGAATTATATTAGTAGTGAAGTTTGAATCGAACCTGTGAGGGATTGAAACGCTGTTGTTTGGTGAGTTCTTCTTGTTCGCGCCCCGCGTTTGAATCGAACCTGTGAGGGATTGAAACAAAAATTTTTATGGCTATGGGATAAAATATCTGCTTGGTTTGAATCGAACCTGTGAGGGATTGAAACTTAAAAGATTTTTAAGAAAATCTCTTAATTTTTTCGTTTGAATCGAACCTGTGAGGGATTGAAACAGATTTTTTACTCCAATGCCAAAGGGAGCAACAAAGTTTGAATCGAACCTGTGAGGGATTGAAACATGGGAAATTTATGGATTATTTAAGTTTTGATTTTTGTTTGAATCGAACCTGTGAGGGATTGAAACAATGAATTTTCAATTGTTTGTGTTAAAGTTTTATCAGTTTGAATCGAACCTGTGAGGGATTGAAACTAAATTAATTTTACAATATGCTCCGGTAAAAGCCTATGTTTGAATCGAACCTGTGAGGGATTGAAACAAGCTATTCACCCCAATGGCGCCCGGTTTTACCTAAGTTTGAATCGAACCTGTGAGGGATTGAAACTTACAAACCGCAAATTTCGGCGATATCCTCCTCATTAGTTTGAATCGAACCTGTGAGGGATTGAAACTCCTGCTACGTAAAAATACTTTCTCATTTTGCCTCCGTTTGAATCGAACCTGTGAGGGATTGAAACATATCAAGGATATCAACCCTCCGCCCATCCTTCTTTGTTTGAATCGAACCTGTGAGGGATTGAAACACTGAAAATCTCGCTCGGAAAATTCTCACCGAAAAGTTTGAATCGAACCTGTGAGGGATTGAAACATTAGCTTGAGGGAGTTGTTGCAATGAATTTCTTAAATGTTTGAATCGAACCTGTGAGGGATTGAAACTCTTTAAAACTAACAAGCAAATTTTTACCATATTTTGTTTGAATCGAACCTGTGAGGGATTGAAACCTTTTGAAGTTGCTAAATTATTGGCGTGGAACGACGAGTTTGAATCGAACCTGTGAGGGATTGAAACTCTCTTGACAAATTGCGTTGAAGTTATTATATTTAGTTTGAATCGAACCTGTGAGGGATTGAAACCTACAAATATAACAAATTTTATCTTGCTTGTCAAGAGTTTGAATCGAACCTGTGAGGGATTGAAACAAAATTAAATCTCTGCTTACCAAAAATAAACCAAATGTTTGAATCGAACCTGTGAGGGATTGAAACTTTGGTTAATCGGAAAGAGCAAGAAAGGAGAATTTGTTTGAATCGAACCTGTGAGGGATTGAAACTTCAGCAATCTCTTTCATCTCATCCGTCACTCTTTTAGTTTGAATCGAACCTGTGAGGGATTGAAACCTGAATTTCAATCATCTGATCGGTTAATTGCCTTAGTTTGAATCGAACCTGTGAGGGATTGAAACGGAGGCAAGCGATTATACTTTTAAAGCTGATGTAATGTTTGAATCGAACCTGTGAGGGATTGAAACTTTAAATCTTCCTGAAACTTTAGCGCCTGAACCTTGGTTTGAATCGAACCTGTGAGGGATTGAAACTATAAATTAACCCCAATTTTCTCAAGTTCAAGCTTTGTTTGAATCGAACCTGTGAGGGATTGAAACTTATGCATAACACGTTCTCCACAATCACAGTGACCCGTTTGAATCGAACCTGTGAGGGATTGAAACGAACCTTTTAAAAACAATAAGTCACCGAGACGATTATGTTTGAATCGAACCTGTGAGGGATTGAAACAATTCTTTTGGAACAAAATAAAAAAGTGTATTGTGCAGTTTGAATCGAACCTGTGAGGGATTGAAACACGCAATTTGTCAAGAGGCAAAAATAAAAGTGTGATTGTTTGAATCGAACCTGTGAGGGATTGAAACTCCTGAAACTTTAGCGCCTGAACCTTCGCCTCATCTGTTTGAATCGAACCTGTGAGGGATTGAAACAAGATTTGCTTGATGATTTAACTTATCAACTATTGGAGTTTGAATCGAACCTGTGAGGGATTGAAACGAGATAGCGCCCCTGTGAATCTTTGAGTTTTCTTAACGTTTGAATCGAACCTGTGAGGGATTGAAACGAAAGTTGAGCGACAAGTTTTATAATTCTGGGTATAAGTTTGAATCGAACCTGTGAGGGATTGAAACTAATATATCGTTCCACTTGCAATCCTTACGCCCGGTTTGAATCGAACCTGTGAGGGATTGAAACTGAACTCTTCTTTCCCCATTTCATCAGCCCGTAGCTTCGTTTGAATCGAACCTGTGAGGGATTGAAACATAAGAGCATACCATATATTCTTATCGCTCAAATTCAGTTTGAATCGAACCTGTGAGGGATTGAAACTATTTAACATACGCTAATGCAAATGACAACATCCGAGTTTGAATCGAACCTGTGAGGGATTGAAACTATGTATATCCGCAATTCCAACACCCATGCAATTCCCTGTTTGAATCGAACCTGTGAGGGATTGAAACATTTTTAGTTTTCAAAATACTTTTTATCCTTTAAAGTTTGAATCGAACCTGTGAGGGATTGAAACAATGAGACATTAATTTATAAAAGAACTCGTAGCGCGTGTTTGAATCGAACCTGTGAGGGATTGAAACTTTTAATTCCCTTCTGCGACCATAAATACCCCTTTGTTTGAATCGAACCTGTGAGGGATTGAAACCATACAATTTTAAAATCAAGAAAATTAAAAATCAAGTGTTTGAATCGAACCTGTGAGGGATTGAAACATCACTTTTGAATTTGTAAATTTTACACACAATTATGTTTGAATCGAACCTGTGAGGGATTGAAACCCATTAAAGATATAATAATGTGCGTTGGGGCTTCCATGTTTGAATCGAACCTGTGAGGGATTGAAACGAAGAAGATTTAGAAAAGGTTGTGACCGTTAGGACGTTTGAATCGAACCTGTGAGGGATTGAAACCAAGGTCCATTTTAACCCCCATTACTTTTTTTGTTTTGTTTGAATCGAACCTGTGAGGGATTGAAACTTAATATTAATAATTTCAACCAAAACATGCGCGTAATTGTTTGAATCGAACCTGTGAGGGATTGAAACTCGTTAAAAGGGAGTTTATATCCGTCAACACGCCACGTTTGAATCGAACCTGTGAGGGATTGAAACTCCCTATTCGAATAACTCGTCCGGGGCGCGCAAAAGTTTGAATCGAACCTGTGAGGGATTGAAACAAAAACAGGAGTGTGATTTATATCACACTGTTTTTAAGTTTGAATCGAACCTGTGAGGGATTGAAACTTCTTTTAATTGCCTCGGTAATGCTTATTGTTTTAATGTTTGAATCGAACCTGTGAGGGATTGAAACATTTTAAGTTCGCACACTCACGATTCAATTTATTATCGTTTGAATCGAACCTGTGAGGGATTGAAACTTATGCATAACACGTTCTCCACAATCACAGTGACCCAGTTTGAATCGAACCTGTGAGGGATTGAAACTTAAAAGGTGGTTTATATCCGTCAATATACCACCTGTGTTTGAATCGAACCTGTGAGGGATTGAAACATTCTCTCCCCAAACAAATTGTGGGGGTTTACAACGTTTGAATCGAACCTGTGAGGGATTGAAACATAAATTTTATCAATTCCAACCCATTTATCCCGTTCAGTTTGAATCGAACCTGTGAGGGATTGAAACAGAGATGAATTAAATTTTATGGTTATTTCCGTTATTTGTTTGAATCGAACCTGTGAGGGATTGAAACGCAATTAATGATAGATATGTTTCATTTAGCTGGACTTGGTTTGAATCGAACCTGTGAGGGATTGAAACACAACTATATAACTTGAACAAACAAGTTTATTATTTGTTTGAATCGAACCTGTGAGGGATTGAAACATAAGAGCATACCATATATTCTTATCGCTCAAATTCAGTTTGAATCGAACCTGTGAGGGATTGAAACTATTTAACATACGCTAATGCAAATGACAACATCCGAGTTTGAATCGAACCTGTGAGGGATTGAAACTATGTATATCCGCAATTCCAACACCCATGCAATTCCCTGTTTGAATCGAACCTGTGAGGGATTGAAACATTTTTAGTTTTCAAAATACTTTTTATCCTTTAAAGTTTGAATCGAACCTGTGAGGGATTGAAACTTCGATATTGTCAACTCTATCAGACAAATTTTTTATCAGTTTGAATCGAACCTGTGAGGGATTGAAACGCACCAATACCCATCCTTTCTCTTTCGGCGGCTTCACGTTTGAATCGAACCTGTGAGGGATTGAAACTTTTGTAATTCCGTATAACTCATATCCTTTCTCTATTGTTTGAATCGAACCTGTGAGGGATTGAAACATGTTTGAATTTATGCAATTTTATTTATGATTTGGAAAGTTTGAATCGAACCTGTGAGGGATTGAAACTTGAAAGGGGTTCTATAATTGCGATTAAATTGTAAAAGTTTGAATCGAACCTGTGAGGGATTGAAACATGAGAACAAGCACTGGAAATTCCTTAACATAAATCTGTTTGAATCGAACCTGTGAGGGATTGAAACTCATTTTTTCCTCCATTGTTTTGTTTTTGAATTTAAGTTTGAATCGAACCTGTGAGGGATTGAAACAAGAGAGACAAAGAAGGGGACTGACGGGATCCCAGAGTTTGAATCGAACCTGTGAGGGATTGAAACAGCATAAACGAGCGCCTTGATCCACTCCTCGCCCCTGAGTTTGAATCGAACCTGTGAGGGATTGAAACAATATGAACAGCCAAAACAACATGCGGAGGTGAAGGGTTTGAATCGAACCTGTGAGGGATTGAAACATAAGAGCATACCATATATTCTTATCGCTCAAATTCAGTTTGAATCGAACCTGTGAGGGATTGAAACGGTGAAATACCGCCTGAAGCTTCACGACAACAGGCTCGGTTTGAATCGAACCTGTGAGGGATTGAAACTAAAATTCTCTTCGCTTCATTTTCGCTTATTTCTACGTTTGAATCGAACCTGTGAGGGATTGAAACATTTTTCCCCGGTTGCTATGAACCGGGTTGATTTTTTAGTTTGAATTGAACCTGTGAGGGATTGAAACTTGTTTTAACCACCGTTTTATTTTAAACAAATCCTTATGTTTGAATCGAACCTGTGAGGGATTGAAACTGGGACAACAGGATCGGCGTCAAGCTGACGAATTCGTTTGAATCGAACCTGTGAGGGATTGAAACGTTGGTTTGCGATTCTGACGGAAGCGAAATCGATAGTGTTTGAATCGAACCTGTGAGGGATTGAAACGTTGGTTTGCGATTCTGACGGAAGCGAAATCGATAGTGTTTGAATCGAACCTGTGAGGGATTGAAACACTACAGCCTTGTGCCGGGAGACATTGTCGAAATCGAGTTTGAATCGAACCTGTGAGGGATTGAAACTAGATTTTCTTATATTTTACTGCTCCACCAATTAGTTTGAATCGAACCTGTGAGGGATTGAAACTAAATTCGCAATTATATGCAACACCATTGGAAATAAATGTTTGAATCGAACCTGTGAGGGATTGAAACCAAATAAATAATCATTCTTCTTCACAACATTGTTAAAGTTTGAATCGAACCTGTGAGGGATTGAAACACCCTCAAGAGCCAGTTCTTTTGTCATTTTAACCAGTTTGAATCGAACCTGTGAGGGATTGAAACTATATCTTGCCAAAGCGGTATCTATATTACTTTCATGTTTGAATCGAACCTGTGAGGGATTGAAACAATATTCTACACTGCCACATTTTTCACACCTAACTTCGTTTGAATCGAACCTGTGAGGGATTGAAACTTCGTAGCTAACTCTTATCTTGATTCTGTTATTCAGTTTGAATCGAACCTGTGAGGGATTGAAACACACATTATTCCGCCGACGCCGAACGCAAATGTTTGGGTTTGAATCGAACCTGTGAGGGATTGAAACCCCTTGATAGGGAAAAATTGGACTGCGTCATTTAATCGTTTGAATCGAACCTGTGAGGGATTGAAACATTTTTCCCCGGTTGCTATGAACCGGGTTGATTTTTTAGTTTGAATTGAACCTGTGAGGGATTGAAACTTGTTTTAACCACCGTTTTATTTTAAACAAATCCTTATGTTTGAATCGAACCTGTGAGGGATTGAAACGTTTTTAGAAAGGTTTTGGGTTAGCATTATTATGTCGTTTGAATCGAACCTGTGAGGGATTGAAACATTAAGTATTTCAATTGCTTCAGTCTTACATTAACAAGTTTGAATCGAACCTGTGAGGGATTGAAACATTAAGTATTTCAATTGCTTCAGTCTTACATTAACAAGTTTGAATCGAACCTGTGAGGGATTGAAACCTATGATATACAAAAACAACAACTTTACTCTCATTTTGTTTGAATTGAACCTGTGAGGGATTAGATTAGGGTAATTTGTGAATTGAATTGGTGAGGGGGGGTTAAAGCATATAGTTTGTGGAAAGCTTTTAATGTTATGGTGAGTAAAAGGGTAAAAAGGTCAGAAAAATTTTTGATAATGTGCATGTAAAGTCAGTTTAAGAAATTTTGTAAGCCGGGTAATTTCAGAGAGTGTAGCTCTTGACTTTTATTTAATTTATTGATATAATTAGCACAGAGAGGAGCCTCCAAAATACTAAGGTGGATTTAAAATGGAATTAAAGTTAAAGTGCAAAACCATAACACCAATGTTTATGGCGGGGGCTGATGGTAAAACTCCTGAGTTAAGGTCTTCAGAGTTTAAGGGGATGATGAGGTGGTGGTGGAGGGCAATAAAGGCGGATGATGATATTGGAAAGTTGAGAAAAGAGGAAGCGGAAATTTTTGGAGGGACTGGGGAAGGAGAGGGCAAAAGCAAGGTGAGGGTGATAGTAAAGCCAGGCTCAATTGACATAGGCAATGATGTTCGTGAAGTAATCAACGATGATCCCGGATTAAAATATCTGTATTACTCAACATTCTCATTAAGGGCGAGGGGAGAGCCGATAATAAGGAAATATTATAAACCCGAAAGTAGTTTTTCGCTTGAAATAGTTTCATTTGATTATTATTCCTTTGGGAAAGCGAGCGCGGCGTTGTGGGCATCTATTTATTTAGGTGGATTTGGAACAAGGGCGAGAAGGGGAGGTGGAAATCTTGCTGTTGAAAGTGCTGAACCAAATAATATTAAGGGTATAGAGTTTTATTGTAATGCAACAAGTGTAGATGAATTGGAAATTTGGCTTAAAGAGAATTTAAAAATTGTCATTCAGTTATGTAATGCTAATGTAGGCAGTTTACAGTATACTACTTTAAAAAATGGAAAGATTCTCCTATTTAAACCTTTACGCTCATGGCGGGATGCACTCAATGTCATAGGTGAAAGATTCAAAAACTTCAGAAACAATAAGGAAGAAGAAATTTTTGAAACTCCAGCATTTGGAATGCCTGTTATGCACAATCGCTTTAGTACACGATTAGTTCCCTATGAAAATAGGCATGAGCGGCTTTCAGACAGATGGGCTTCGCCAGTGATATTTAAGGTGATTAAAGGGAAAGGAGAAAATTACTTCCCTGTTGTCATTTTTCTGAATCCCGGTGGAGTTAATTTAATTGGAAGGGAGGAAAGAGTTGGTAATGATTGGGATAATGCGAAAGAAATTCAAAAAATCACTTTTAAGATATTGTCATCTTTTAGAGATTATTTAAAGCCCACAAAGGAGTTAACCTTATGAGTAATTTTGCGGAAAAGTTAAAAGTATTTCTTCATGATCCAGTGGATAAATGTTTTGGTATTCAAACTCATATTGCGAGGGCTAAAGATTACGCTGAAAAAATAGGGGTTAGCGATGTAGATAAAGTGAGGGGGCCTGATATCATTGCATCATGTATGGAGCGGAGTTTGCTTCCAAGGGGTATTACACAGGATTTTAATCAGATCAGGCATCCTTTAAGTGAGGGGAAGATAGATGTTTCGGGTATTGATTTATCTGAAGTTTTCTCAGTTGTTGGTGAGGTTTTTGAGGAGATTGGAAAAGAAATAAGCGGTTATGATGATGAGCGTAAATTTCTTTATATCTGGAGAAATTTACTTGAAAAGCTTATTGAGAGATCCAGTGGTAAGCCTTGGTGCGGATATATACCACTTCTTCCAGCGGACACGAGGGTGCCAGATCATTCAATATGGGAGCATTTGAAGGTTTCGTCTGCAGTTAATGCATATTTGTATGATAGTGAATTAATGCAAAACAATTCACTATTTCTTTTTACTATTGGTCCTGTTCAATCTTTTATTTCGCAGGCAAGGAAGACGCAAGATTTTTTCATGGGAAGTTTTATTCTTTCGTATTTAACTTTTATTGGCATGAAAGAGATATTAAATAGGTATGGTCCAACCTCAATTATATATCCAGATCTTTTCAGGCAACCTCTTATGGATTGGTTTCTTGAGAGAGAGAAAAAAATTGATGTTCAAAATTCGAATTTAAGATTCGTAGATATTCCTACAATTCCAAATAGATTTGTTGCTTTAATCCCTGAATCAGATCGTGAAAAAATAAAGGAGTTAGCTGAAGGGGCAAAACGAAATATCTTCGAAGAGCTTGCATGCATTCGGGATAGGATTTTGCAAAAGTTAGATTTAAATGAGCAGAGGATAAAAGAGGCTATCGAGAAACAGCTTATAGATTTTCCGCAGATATATTGGGTTGCGATTTCTTGGAGGAAGGGTGAGGCAAATATTGGGGTTGATGATCTTAAAGATTATTTTTACGGTGACGAATTAGCGAAATGGAATAATTTTTGGAGTTTTGCAAAGGATAAAGGGGAGCATCCACCGAACATTGGTTTACTTTATCAGCTTCTTTACACTGCGCTTGAGAAATCGATGGGCGCAAGGAAAAATTTGAGGGGGTTCAGACAATTTGAGGAAACAGGGCGTAAATGTTCTGTCTGTGGGGAGAGGAATGTTTTATTTTTCTGGGAGACGAAAAACAAGAAAAAATTTACAAGATATAATCCAGAAGCGATAGATTTAACCGATAAGGTGAATCACAAGTATTTTTCCGACGGCGAAGGCTTGTGTGGGTTGTGCTTCATAAAAAGAACGTTTGAACTTTATCTTGAAGAACTTTATCCTGAAGAAAAGGTTGGTAAAAGATTTAAAGCTTTGACATTTCCATCGACGGCGGAGGTTGCAGTGGCGGATTTCAAGGAGAGGGCGTTGAAGGAGGCTAAAGAAAAGTTTGAAGAATATGAAAAATTGTTAAGAGATTTATTAGGTAACGAGTGTCCTATTGTTTCTCCAGTTCCGAAATTGAAGGATAGTTTACAGGATACTGTAGAAGGGGAATTGTTTTTTGAGGAGAATTTAGATAAGGGGGCAATAAAAGAAGAATTAGATGTTGATTTGACTGATGAGCAGATAAGGCAAATTAAAGAATGTTTTAAAGAGTTAACTGAAAAAGTAGGAAAGCCAAATCCTTATTATGCTTTAATTTATCTTGATGGAGACAACATGGGGAAGTGGCTTTCGGGTGAGCTTTTGCCTGAGATTGAAAACGCTTATAATTCTGAGGTGTGGGGGGCGTTACCGGAAGATTTTAAGGAGCAGTTGAAGGGTAAATCTTCAAGGAAGCTTTTGACGCCGGCGATACATGCTTCTATTTCAAATGCTTTAAGGAATTACTCGATAGAGTTTGTGAGGAAAATTGTTGAGGAGGAGCATCTTGGGAAACTTATATATGCTGGTGGTGATGATGTATTGGCTTTTGTTAATTTAAGGGATTTGCTTGATGTTATGGAGAAGTTAAGGTTTGCTTTTTCTGGTGAGGTAAGGGTTGAAAATGGACAAATAAAAGTGTCGGGAGAAAATCAAACAGGTTTTGTGGGAAAAGATGATGTTTATTACCTTACGATGGGTAAAAATGCGACGGCATCTATGGGGGTTGTAATTGCACACTACAAGGAGCCGTTAAAGGTAGTGATAGGTAGAGTTTTTGAGATGAAAAGGAAAGCCAAAAATAATCCTGATAAAGATTCCTTTTCAATTCTTTTGATGAAGAAGTCGGGGGAGGAGAGGATAGCGATGTACAGCTGGAGATACAAATGTAGTTCAACCAATGATATACTGCAAACCATTGATGTGATAAAAAGGGCGAAGAATGCAATGAATGATGAGAATGAAAGATATGTTTCTCATAGGTTTATTCAAAAGTTAAAAGGGGAATTTGTAAGGTTAAAGAATAAGAAGGGGCGTTTGGTGTCATCTGAGGGTGTGTTTAACGACGAGCTTCGTAGGTTAATTTCTCGTGCTTACAATTATAAAGGAAGCGGGAGGGATGATAAAGACAAGAAAAAGAAGTTTATTGAGGATTTTTACACAGATATTCAAAGACTTTTCTTGAAATCCGGCAGAGATTTAGACAATTTTACCAACTTACTTGAAATTGCAAGTTTTTTAAATAAGGGAGAGTAGTATGTGGTATAAGATTACACCAAATGATACTTTGTTTTTCAGAGGTGGGATGCCTTTCACAATGGGGGCGGAGTCTTGGACAGAGATAATTTTTCCGCCGAATCCATCGACGCTTTATGGTGCGATAAGAACTTGGTTGATATTTGCAAAGGGAAGTTTGAAAGATTTCAAGGAAGGGAGGTTCAAAGAAGAATTAGGAATGCCTAAAACAAATAATTTGGAAATAAAAGGTTCGCTTAAAATTAAAGGTCCAATTCTGTTAAAAGGGGAATTATTATTCCCTTCGCCGTTGGATTTATTGAAGAACAAAGAAAACAAGAGAGATAATATTTTAGAGTTTTTAACTTTTTCTGAGAAGCCTGATATATTTATTTCAGATTATCAAATGGATGGAATTTTGCTTTGGAAGGGTGTGGGGCATATGGAAGAGGCTGAGGGTTATATTACTGCTATTTATTTAGGTGATTATTTATCGGGGAGGAAAAGTTTAAGGCTAACGGAGAAAGATGAGCTTTACATTGTGGAGTCGAAGATTGGAATTGCAAGAAACCGTGTAACAAAAACTACAGTGAAGGGGCATCTTTATCATGTGCCGATGATAAGGTTGAAAGATGAAAAATTGAGAGGTGATGTGTCGATTGCTGTGTGGATTGAGGGGGTTGAAGATGTTCCGGAATCGGGTATAATTCAGATTGGTGGAGAAGGGAAAACTGCGAAGATAGAAAAAATGGAAAGTGATTTACTTCAAGAGATTGAGGATACAAGTTTAAATCTTAACAACAAGTTATTTAAAGTTTATCTTGCTACCCCAGCAATTTTTGAAAAGGGGTATTTACCTAAGTGGATCGATGAAAATTCTTTTGAAGGAAGTTATTGTGGTATAAACTTGAAATTGATTTCCTGTGCGATTGGGAAATATAGATTGATTGGGGGATGGGATATGGCGGAAAATAAGCCAAAACCTATGCGAAGGGCAGTTCCCGCGGGGAGTGTATATTATTTTCAGATACTTGATGATTCTGATGTTCAAAAGGTTAAGGATGTCTTTCATTTTAAGAATATTTCGGATATATATCCAGAGGAAGGTTACGGTTTAACATTTATTGGGGGCGTATCATGAAGAAGGTAATTACAATGGTTGGGACATCGATATTTGAGAATTATTTTGAAGAAGAAAGTGAGGATAAAATTTCCAGGGGCTATTTTGAAGATCTGCAGGAAAAGAGAGCTAAAGAATTTGATTTAGAAAAGGGGAAGATTCAATCTCTTAGAGATGCGATTAAGGAATGGATTGGCTCAAGAAAAGATAAAGGTAGGGCGAATTTGTCGGCAGAGGTGAAAAGTCTTTTAAAGTTAAAAGAGGAGTTAAAAGATGATGATTTTGAAGTTTATCTTCTTTATTCTGATACAATTTTAAGCAAGCTTGCGAGTCAGTTGATAGAAGAAATTCTTCAGGATTTAGGATTTGATAGTAAAAAAATTTACACGAGACTTATTAAGTGTTTGCAGGTTCAGGATAGAGAAGAGTTTAACACTGGTATGAGTGAATTGATAAATGAAATTTATAGGATTGCGGATGAATACTGGGATAATGTGATTATTAACATTACTGGGGGGTACAAGGCGACCATTCCGTATCTTACGATCCTTGCTCAGGTGAATAAATGTCCTGTTTATTATATATTTGAAAAAACTGATGCTTTGATAAAGATACCTTACATTCCATTAGATATTAAATGGGAGATATTTGAAAAAAATGAGGAATTTTTCACCAAGTTGGAGAGGGATGGGGTTAGTGAATTGAAGGGCATCAACGAGGAAGATTACGCAGATGTTTTGAGTTTGGTGGAGAAGGTTGAAAATTTATATTCTCTGAACAATTTGGGTATAGTTTTGTGGGAAAAGTATAAGCGAGGGTTTAGAGTTTTTTATGTATCTGGGTTGTTCAAGGAGTATATTGGCAAGGACCAAAATTTCAGGAACATAGCGGAAAAATCCTTATTAGAGCTTAAGAGAAGAATAGAGCAAAACCCACAGGATCCTGATTTAGACCATAGATTGGAGGATGTGGATTTGCAAGGATTTAAATGTTTTAAACATAAGGAAAGTAATTTACAGGTAAGGATTTTATATAAAGCAGAGGAAAGGAAGACTCGATATGGCGCTGTGGAGTATGATATTTATGCTGGGGCGATCAGCATAGGAAGTGATGTGCATAATGTTGAAAGTGAGTATATTGAAACTTTTAAAAGAAATTTACAGAAAATAAAAGATTTGGGAAATTACGAAGTTTATAAAATACAAAAGGAGGGATAGCATGTTTAGAAAAGTACAACCATTGTTCATAATTGCAGAGACTCCTGTTCATGCTGGAAGTGGGAGTGAATTGGGGCTTGTGGATCTTCCCATTCAAAGGGAGAGGCACACGGATTTTCCCAAGATTGAGGCTTCGGGATTAAAGGGTTGTATAAAGGAGGCGTTTGAGACTGCAAATAAGGAGGTAGATATTAATGGTAATAAAATAAGACCTAGGGACAAAATAAAATATAGGAAAGATAATACTGAAGTAGAACGAGACTATTTATCACTTGTTTTTGGTCCGGAAGACGGTGATGAGCATGCAAGTGCTATTGCTTTTACAGATGCGAGGATTCTTTTATTTCCTGTTAAATCGTTGAAGGGTATTTTTGCGTGGGTAACTTGTCCGATGGTTCTTGAAAGATTTGGGAAGGAGATCAGTATGGCTGGTATAAATTTTGACAATTTTGGAAATTTTGGTGAATTTACAGTACCACAACAGACAAATCTTGCGATTAACTCAAAAATTGTGCTTGAGGAGTTTACTTTTGAAGTGACTGAAAATGAAAAAGCAACTCAGGTTGCTCAATGGCTTGCTGAGAAAATTTTTCCAGCCGATAATTCTTATAAATTTTGGAAAGAAAAATTAAAGAAAGACCTTGTAATTTTAAGTGATGATGATTTCAAGCAATTTGTAAAGACCTCCACTGAGGTAATCACGAGGACGAGGATTGACGATAAAACTGGCACTGTTGCGTCGGGGGCGCTATGGACGGAGGAGTATTTGCCTCAGGATACGATTTTATATTCACTTGTGATGTTTACGGAGCCGAGGGTAGTGGAAGATGAGGGGAAGGGGGTATTTAAAGTAGGTGATTCGCAGAAGGAGGCAGAACTTGTTGCTAAGTTTTTTAAAGATGGGCTTCCAGAGGTAGTTCAAATAGGGGGAAATCAAACAATTGGGAAGGGTTTTGTAAGGTTAAAAATCCTTTGAAAATTAATAGGGAGGTGCAAATATGCCTGACAAAGAGAGTTTAATTACAAAACTTGAAAAGGGGAGGGCAGAGTTTGCGTATAGGTGTGTAAAGGAAGTAATTGAATTAAAACCTACAAATCAAAATAGTTATGCAAGTATAGCGATAAGGAAGTTTAAGGAGAATGTAAGAGAGTCTTTAGAAAAGGAGATTAAAGAAGGGAAAATTAACGAACAGCGCATTAATGAACTTTTGGAAAATCCAACTCAATTTTTAGATAAAGGTAAACTTAGTGATGAGGAAAAAAGAGTGCTTAGTTTTTATGAAACTTTATGTAAGAATTATCGTGCTTACGCAAGGAAAATTCCTCAGATGATTCTTTCCAATGGGCTTGGACAAACGCTTGCATTTGTTAAGTCGAAAGCAAAAAATGGAAATGCTTACGAAGTTTTATATTCGCAAATGACAGATTATCTTAAAAGCGATTCAACAGCGAGGATCCCGAGGCCACAGGATATAAATGAACTTGTTGAATGGGTTATTTCGCTTAATTCTTACCAATATCGTTATGCTACAGAGGAGATACTTGCATTTTTAAATTGGGTGAAGAGGTTTGCGGAGGGTTTGATTGAAACAGAGGAGGAGGGTGAAGGATGAGCGCTAAGAAAAGCAAGGGTTTTAAGAAGGAGGCAGGCACTGGAAAAATGAAGAGTATAAAGGGTGAAAAACCTGAGATAGAATATAGATTTTATAATCCAATTGATACGAAATATATACTTTACAGTGAAATTTTTAAAAAGGGGAGTGATTTTGAGAAGAACATAAATTTGCTTTTTTCTCGATTAATACCTGAAATTTCTAGTGAAAGGAGTGAAAATAAGGGTAAACATTTAGATTTTGTTATAAAAGAATTTGATAATTTTAAAAATAAGTTACAGATTTTTTCCCTTTTAAGTTCGAGAAGAGAAAGTTTTATTAAATCGTTGGAGGATGTTGGTTTTATATCTCGTGGTTTTTCTGCTTTATGTCAGTGGCGTCTTATAATTGGGCTTGGGGGAGTGCATCCGGAGGAGACGTCGATGACTTTACATCATATTTATGGGATTCCGTATATTCCGGGAAGTGCGGTCAAAGGGGTGACGAGGCATTGGGCGGTGTTGAAGTTTGCTGATAGGAGTGGTCAAGATGTAAACAGGATATCAAATGCCTTGGAAAATGGCGAAAATTTGGATATTGAAGTTGAAGGTATAAAATTTTCCGATCTAATAGAAATCTTTGGGACGCAAGGGAAGGTGGGCAGGGTTATTTTTATGGATGCATATCCACTACGGGAAGACGCGATAAATTTGAAGATTGATATAATGAACCCTCATTATCCTGATTATTATTCTGGGAAGCAACCTCCGGCGGATTGGCAGAATCCAAATCCTATAAAATTTTTGACTGTTGAGAAGACGCATTTTCAATTTTATTTGATTTCGCAGGATAGTTCTTTACTTCAGAAGTCGGAGGTGTTATTAAAGGAGGCGTTAGGGAAGTTTGGGATTGGGGCGAAGACATCTTTGGGGTATGGGATATTTGAGATTTAGGGGGAGATGCGTTAGGTGTTCAATTTTGTTTTGTGGGTTGAGGGGTTGTTTTATATTCGTTATTTCGTTTCCGAGAATCGCGTGAAGAAGTTAGCACATTGATTTTTGAATAATTTATTGATTTACAATCAAAAAGTCGCACTCTGACATAAACTAAGACATTTTGTCAGGGAGGTTGGCGGAAAAATTTGGGGTATGGGTTAACATTTAGGCTCTTGACTTTTGGTGGAAAATTTATTATATTATAGTGTCTGAATCTTGGTAGGTTTAAGTTTTATTTTATGGTGGTTTGAATTGAACCTGTGAGGGATTGAAACGATTTAGACAGCTTTCAACAAGATTATTTTCATTTGCGTTTGAATTGAACCTGTGAGGGATTGAAACCGGCTAATCGGGGATACATAGAAATACCAATACTCCGTTTGAATTGAACCTGTGAGGGATTGAAACCTAGGTTAAGCGATAATTAATTTGAATCGTTGAAAATTTTGAATTGAACCTGTGAGGGATTGAAACCTGTGGTCGCAACTTAAATATCGCATTGGCAAACAATTTGAATTGAACCTGTGAGGGATTGAAACTTTGATTTAAACAGGGATAATGACACTGGCATTCTATTTGAATTGAACCTGTGAGGGATTGAAACTGGGAAATTTCGGTTAAAGCAAGATGGAATGGGCTGGTTTGAATTGAACCTGTGAGGGATTGAAACGATACGACAACATCTTCAAGGTTGCGAGCGAGCTTCTTTTGAATTGAACCTGTGAGGGATTGAAACAGTATTTCAATTCGTTCCTCCTTGCTTAAAGTAACACGTTTGAATTGAACCTGTGAGGGATTGAAACTTCATTTTAGCCTCCATGATTTTTTTGTTTTTTTATTTGTTTGAATTGAACCTGTGAGGGATTGAAACATAATAAAGAAATCTGACAGTATCCATAGCAAAACTCGTTTGAATTGAACCTGTGAGGGATTGAAACATCTCTTCAACGCTCAATATTTTACCCTCTGGCGGGTTTGAATTGAACCTGTGAGGGATTAAAATGAAATTCTTGCTGTAAAATTATTTCAAAAAACACAAAATTCATTGCCTAAAAACTTATTTCACAGCAACTGTAAATGTTTTGCGTTAAGTTAAAATCATAGGAGAGGGGTTAAAATGTTAAGGAATTTATTTTTAGTTTTAATTTTTAATTCTTTAATTTTTTGTGAAAAGTTATTTTCACAGCTATCGTTTACAGGTGTTTCTGATCCTTGGATCAAGGGGAGGGTTTATCTTTTTGATGGGCATCAAAATTATGGGAGAAGAAGTTGGGCTTTGGCAGGTGGCTTAGGTAATTTAAATGTTAAGAGGGATAGGTATAATTTATTAGATTTAAGGTCTTTCGGGTTAAAAGATTCAGTTAGGGGAATTGGTAAAAGAGTAAGGGTTGGGGGAAGCGTCGGCATCATGGGTTTATTTCCCATCTTGCTTTTTCGCTCTGATATAAAATTTGGAGGGGTTCCTGTAACAAATTTTCAAGTAGAAATTGGGTTTAAAATCTCACCTTTTAGAGAGGTTGAATTCGCTTTTAATGAAATATTTTCTGGATTCCCACTTGTTAATTGCATTAGAGGTCGAGCTTTAAAGGTAGGTATAAGGTTTAATTCTTCTGGCAATTTTTTGACTAGATTTGCCTCATTTCAGGTTGGTCCTATATGGATTCCCGTTGGTGAGAGATTCTGGTGGAATCGGAGTTATAAGTTGAGGGGGATTTATTCTAATGTAGATTTTGGATATTCTTTGACGAGTAAATTAGGTATTGGGGGTTATGCTGCTATTAGACTTGGTGGTCTTTTAAGAATGTTAAAAAGAGATGAAGTATCAAACTCTAGGGGAATATCACTGGACTTGCAATTTGGTTTCCATTGGTATTTTTAAAAATAAAAAGTTTAAAAACGAGCCATGAAGAGGCGAATTGTTTTTTTAATGCTTTTAACTTTATTTAATTTTTCATATGCTCATAAACAAAATGTTCATCAGTATATTTGCATTGAGGCTTACAAACTTTTAAGGCTTCAACTTGGTGGTGATTTTAAGGAAATGAGTGATCACCTTGGTGGGATGGATGCATATTACATTGGTGATGGTCTATGGAGGACAGGATTTACGACGGGGGCAGGGAGAGAGGATAGGGGAGGTGAAGAAATTTTTAAAAGATACAGGCTTTATGTTGGTATAGGAGCGCCGTATGTGTATAATTTAGGCTTTAGGTATAGAGTGTCAAAAAGTTGGTTTGTGGAAGCGGAAATTCCAGTAATTCCAGTTGGGTTAGCTTTTAACTTTGGAACTTCAACAACAGAATATGTTAATCCACCAAGATTTGTATTTTATGATTTAGAAG
>Ga0101942_100251_pt1 | contig 29140 bp, 30 predicted proteins | sample DewCreD2012metaG_4_FD_75243 | JGI IMG/M metagenome (GOLD analysis project Ga0101942, IMG submission 75243) | Hot spring sediment bacterial and archeal communities from British Columbia, Canada, to study Microbial Dark Matter (Phase II) - Dewar... ...
AGCAATGCTCCAAGCCCAGGATAGCATCTCATAGATGGGAGCCCAGTGCCATTAGCTCAACAGCCACCCGTGAGCATATAGGAACACCAAAATCCCTATAGGCGAGGTGGAAGCCCCTAGAGGACATCCCAATCATAATCAACCCTCTAGGGACAAACTGCTGATATATGTATAGGCTGTAATAGTTATAAACCATTAGTAAATCCTCTCTGGGGTTCTCAAATTCATCAGTGATCCTATATGGTTTTCTCCCCGGTTCTTATTCTTATACTCATACTCATGGGGATAACGAAGATTCTCCCATCACCGATCTCTCCTGTTCTCGACGTCTCAAGTATTATTTTTATCACATCATCAACCCTGCTAGAGTCTACGGCAACCTCAACTATAGATCTTGGGATCAGTGCCTCAGCTATTCTCCTCCCACCTAACTCGACAACTCCTCCCTCGCCACCCATCCCTTTAGCGTCATAGACAGTTGCACCCCTATATCCTCTAGAGCTGAGTGCTCTCAAAACGTCTGCTGTCTTCTCCTTCCTGATCACTGCTCTAATTAGATAGAATATCTCCTCTCTGCCCATGGTTATCCCAACCTCACATCATGATCCACGATGTCCAGGCCTACAAGCTCCTCCTCAGGCCTTGCCCTCAGCCTTAGAGCCACCAGGGCTTTGAAGAATATATATGTTGTTACAAACACCAAGGTGAGAGCTATACCCATGCCCAGAAGCTGTGTTGCCAGCCATCCAGGGGATCCGCCGTATACTATCCCCTGCAGCCCTCCCACGCTCGGATTGCTTAGGACTGGGACTAGAGCGCTGCCCATTATTCCATTAAAGCCGTGGACGGGGAATGATCCTACCGGATCATCTATGATCACCCACCTCTCAACACCCCTTATGCCATAGTAGCTGATAACGCCAGCAGTAAAACCTACAAGGAACCCTGAGTAGAGATCCACAAAACCGGCCAGGGGGGTTATAGCTACCAGCCCTCCTATTATACCGCTAATTGTCATAACAGGGTTCCACACGTCCTCGGAGACCTTAGATATAAGTGCAGAAACCACACCCCCTAGCGACGCAGCTATAGCTGTGTTTGCCACAGCATAGCCTGTTTGCTGCGTTATAGTAACTGTTGAGCACCCGTTAAAGCCATACCAGCCGAACCATAGGAGGGCTATTCCCAGCATAGCTAGCGGGAGATCTATGTTCTGTGCCTCGATCTTCTGGACATATTTCATATAGATATACTCAGATCTAGTCTCGCTATTAGGAAGAGCCCTTCTCAGAGTTGGCCCGACAACCATTAGAATAGCTAGTGTAGCAATACCAGCATATGCATGCACGACAGTACCTCCAGCAAAATCCCTAACCCCGAGCCCGGGAGCCCATCCTGTTATGCTCCCAAGGTTTGAGAGCCACCCACCACCCCAGATCCAGCCCGCTATAAGGGGCCACTGTATCGCTGAGAAGAAGACTGCATAGAGGAGCCACCCGCCAAACCTTATCCTCTCAGGAGCTCCTGCAAAGATCAGGGCTAGGGTGACAGCGCCAAAGACCCCTATAAAGAACGAGTAAACCAGATCCGGAACCCCACGGCTTTCTCCAGTCATGTAGAAGCCTCCAGGGTATGTTCCACTAATAACCGGGTAGAAGTTTATAGGAAATACTAGGAACCATATTGGGAGAAAAACCGCGACTGCCATTAGACCCTTCATAAGACCGTTAACAATGTTTCTTCTCCTTATAAGCCCTGCTTCAAGCATTCCTATAGCTGGAACCATTAGGAATACTAGGAAACCTCCTAGCAGTAGTAGAAGTGTTGCACCAATATCAACCTCTACCTCGGCCAATTTTTATCACATTAATATGTTTATTGGTATATTTCTTAAATATTTCCCAAAACTATATGTAAAGTATACGAATAAGTTGACTTATATTTAAGTCGATAGATCTAGAAGGTATACATATAGACTCTAAGATCATAAGTAAAAAATTCATAATATGTTGCTTACATCTTTAGCAAAACACCGGCTATTTTTTGTCTGGGCTTGTATGTAGCCGTTCAGCATGTTCTGAATAGCCTCTGCTTTATTATTTCTCAACAAGATCTATATTTGGAGGGATTCTGTGGAGGGGATAGCGGATCTCCCACTACATAGTGGGAGCGTTCCTTCCTGGCTGTATAGGTATATGGAGAGACTGTGTAGAGCCATAGTTAGGGGTATTATTGATGAATATGGAGCCTCAGAGCTTGTTAGAAGACTATCAGATCCCCTGTGGTTCCAGGCTTTTAATAATGCTATTGGTATGGACTGGGATAGCAGTGGCTCTACAACCGTTGTTCTGAGAATTCTCAAGGGTATAAGCTGGAGCGAGGATCTAGGAGTACTTGTCCTGGGTGGAAAGGGAGCTGAGTCTAGGAACATCCCATTTGAGAGTATAGATGCTGCGAGGAGGTTGGGGCTTGGAGAGGAGTGGGGTAGGGAGATTAGGAGGATAAGCTATATTGGGGCTAAGGTTGATGGAGTGCTTCTTCAGGATGGTCACCAGCTATATATACACGGGGTTATTGTATCTAGCGATGGCTATTGGGCTATTATACAGCAGGGCATGGATGCCGAGAGGGGCTATGCTAGGAGATACCATATCTCCAGAGATAGCTTCCGAGACCCACCAATAGATCCTCACAGTGGTGTTGCGTCAAACCAGCTTCTAAAGCCCCTGAACCTCGCTGATAGGGCTTCTATGGATACTATAAAGGCTATAGAGGATCTAGTATCCCAAAGTGTGTCAAAGGTTATAAGGGATATAGCAATGGCGAATGCATGTATAAGGGGTAGGAGAACCCTTGTGGGAGATCCGTGTAGGGGTGTTAGAAGGGATTTCTCAATAAAGTACTATAGACCGGGAAGGATCGATAGGGAGATGATTGAGACTATTAATAGGATACAGCTTGAGGGAGCCAGAAGAATCATTGAGATCCTCGGTGTGAGGGGGGTAGGCTCTGAGACTATGAGAGCCTTAGTCCTTGTTGCCGACCTTATATATGGCTACACACCATCAAACAGGGATCCTGTCAGCCATCCTCTAGACCCATTCAAGTACTCATACGCCCACGGGGGTAAGGATGGTGTTCCCTATAGGGTTAGAAGAGATCTTTTGGAGAGAACCATAATGACGCTTGAGGAGGCTATTGAGAGGGCAAAGCTGGGTGATAGGGATAAGGCTGAGAGTCTTAAGAGACTCTCTAGATATTCAAAGGCTATTCTCGGAGGCATATCCGATCTGAGTGTTTAGGGATTAGATTATCTAATGCTTATTATTCCCCACTCGCCATCCAGATTTGGAGGGAGAGATTAGATAGATATATATCTAGAGGCACTTCTTCTCTTCCTAACAGGATTTCTTGGGGGATTTGTGGGAGCCCTGACAGGTCTTGGGGGCAGCGCCATAGCTTCCCCTATACTTGTGAACTACATGGGGATCCCTCTGAGGGTTGCTATAGGTTCTGGGATAATAATAACTATTGCTAATAGCAGCACAAGTGGCGCTAGTTATCTATCTAGGGGTATTGCGAATCTGCGAATAGGATACACATTAGCCATAGCCACGATGCTGGGATCCATTGCTGGGGTTCTTCTTAACCTATATACTCCAACAAGGATCCTCTATATAGTATTTGGAGCAGTCCTCCTAGTAGCACCCCTACCAGGGGTTATAAGGGGATCCTCTGGGGGCGAGTTTGTTAGGATTCATAGTAACCAGGACTCGATCTCTGCTAGGCTAGGACTTAGGGGGAGCTACTATGATGAGAGGAGGAGAAGCCAGATAGATTACCAGGCATCTAACTTCATATACTCCTTCTTCTCAATGATAGGGGCCGGGGTTATAGCAGGCCTGCTTGGGATTGGGGCTGGCGCTTTCAAGGTGCTCTCAATGGACTATATAATGGGCCTCCCATTTAAGGTATCAACAGCCACTAGCTCCCTTGTTATTGGGCTGACAGCCTCTTCTGGTGGTATTCAGTATCTTATCCTAGGATATACAGACCCCTTGCTGGTATCACTCCTAACACCCGGCGTTATACTTGGTTCCTATATATCATCAAGGATCCTTAATAAGCTGACCAGCAGAACCCTGAGGATCATATTTACAGCTGTTGTGTGGTTCCTAGCCTTTGATATGATGAGGAGGGGGCTATAGATGGCTGGAGGTATTGAGTATATTGTATACAGGGTTCTGAGATTCTCTATAGTACTAACACTCATAGTGATCATCATAGGTTTAATCCTTATAATGATATACACCCAGGCGGGATTAATTGAGAGTCAAGGTTTCAGGGGCGCTGGTATTAATATGATAGTAGATCTAGTAGCTAGAGGAGATCCGAGGGGTCTAGCAGGCTTATCGGTTCTAACATTAATAGGAGGGGTGCTTTTCTCTATAGCCTTTGCCATGGTTGGAGCCTATAAAGTTGGCGATAGACCCCTATTTATAGTTTCTCTCGCACTAATAATGATCATCTTGATCTCTGCATCTATAGGCTTGTATATAAAAGCTCAAAGGCCATAGGTCAGCCACGTTTAGAGGATCTTGCATGCCTCATCGATATAGCACCACTAACAGCGATCAGGATTATGAGGAGAACCCCTGTGTAGAAGTGAATTGTTGATATGAATATAGATGTCGCCATATATAGATGCAATCCTAAAGCCACCTGAATAAACGTTGCTAAAAGGGTGGCTCCGGATGCTATCTTTAAATACATGCTGGTCGAATATCTAATGGAATAGTAGAAGAGATATGATACAAGGATAAGGCCGAGGATACCGAAGAATGCGTGGAGATCCCTCAGGCTATGTAGCCCCCTAGCTATATTGATCCCGAGTATGAGCTGGATTATAACCCCAACCCCTATGGCAATGCTTATAACACCAACCAGCCTCATATAGGCACCCATATTAAAAGGATAAAAGCCCTTATTACTATAATAGATATGGCGGGGCGGGATAGCGGGGTAGGGCAGCCAGGTAGCCCGCGGGAGATCTATGGGATATCCATAGATCCGCGAAGCTCATAACCCCGAGGTCCCCGGTTCAAATCCGGGCCCCGCTACCATGTTGATAGCGCCCCGCCACCAGTTATTCTAGCAACACGGTCTCTTTATATGTGACAACGACAGCGAGCCTTGCCCTTCAGAGCAGGGAGAAGCTATCGCTGGCTTGTAGCAATATATAGCCTTACAGCATAAGAGTGTTTTGGGTGGATTGGCTGGGAAGGTGGGTTGTTACTGCTGCGTGGCCCTATATAAATAGTGTTCCCCATCTGGGCACGATACTCCATCTACTGGGAGCTGATGTGATGACCAGGTTTCTAAGGCTTCTTGGCGAGGATGTTATATCTGTCTCTGGCTCTGACGAGCATGGAACCCCTATAGAGGTTGAGGCTAGGAGAAAGAATATAGATCCTAAGAGGCTTACTGATGATGCTCATGCTTACGTTGTTAGGCTCCTTAAGAGGTGGGGTATAGAGCTTGATAACTACTCAAGAACAGAGTCTCCTGTTCATAAGGATTTTGTTAAGAGGTTCATGTTAGGCCTCGAGGAGAAGGGCTCTATATTTACTCAGAAGATGATTCTCCCATACTGCGAGAGAGATAGGATCTTTCTCCCAGATAGGTTTATCGAGGGCAAGTGCCCAAGGTGTGGGTATCCTAATGCTAGGGGCGATCAGTGTGAGAGCTGCGGAGCTCTCCTAGATCCTCTGGATCTAATATCGCCCAGATGCGCTATATGTGGTTCAAAACCTATTCTTAGGGAGACTACGCACTGGTTCTTCGATCTAAGGAAGGTTGAGCACAACGTTAGGAGATGGCTTGAGAACAATGAGGAGCTGTGGGATAATGTCAGGAACTACTCCCTTCAGTGGATCAGGGAGGGTCTTAAGCCTAGATCTATTACTAGGGATAACTCGTGGGGTATAGAGGCCCCATTTAGTGGAGCTAGTGGTAAGACTATATATGTTTGGTTTGAAGCCCTCCTTGGATATCTATCTGCTTCTAAGGAGATCCTCGAGGCTAGGGGCAGGAGGTTCGAGGAGTTCTGGCATGATAGCAATACCAGGACGATCTATTTCATTGGAAAGGATAACATACCATTCCACGCAGTAATACTCCCGGCCATGCTTATAGCTAGCGGTGAGAGATACCCTCTCCCGAGTATCATATCATCGACGGAGTATCTATTATACGAGGGCGAGAAGTTCAGCAAGAGCAGGAGAATAGGTCTCTGGGCTGATGAGGCGCTATATATAATAGATGACCCGGACTACTGGAGGTTTGCACTAATCAGGGTAAGACCAGAGGAGAGGGATACAAACTTCAGCTGGAAGGAGTTTGCTAAGATTATAAACACAGAGCTTAACGATGATATAGGCAACTTCGTGTTCAGGGTTCTCAGCTTTGTGGAGAGATACTATGGATCAGAGATCCCGGAGCCAGGCAATCTTGATAGCATAGATGCAGAGGTGATCGATGGTGTTTGGAACAACTATAAAGGCTATATAGATAAGATGATGAAAACAAAGATGAAACAAGCTTCGGAACATATACTAGAGATAGCAAGGGCTGGGAATCTCTATCTAAATAGAAGGGCTCCGTGGGATGAGATTAGGAGAGATCCTGTAAGGGCTGGCACAACCATTTATATAGCGTCAAACATAGCAGCAATACTGGCAATAACACTCTACCCAATAACCCCCAATGCTTCAAGAAGGATGTGGAAGATGCTAGGCTATGGCGAGGATATCGAGAATGCTAGATACCCCAGGGAGAGGGATGAGGCGTTCAAGTTGGTAGAGGGAGGTATGAGAATAGGAAATCCAGAGCCTCCATTCAGAAAGCTGCCCCAGGGGTTCATAGACAAGATAGGCTCTATAATAGAGCAGGCTAGACAAGCAGCCCAGAGGGATAGACCTGAATACCTTAAGTTCTAGCTCTTGTAACGCTCCTAACATATCTTCGATGTCCTGCTATGTTATCTGCTATCTAGTCTTTCAAAGCTCTTTATCCCTTGCAGCTATAATATTTCTCGGGATCCATTGTGCCTCTATACTCTGGTGCTGAAATTGTAGCTCAATTCATAAGAAAGGCTGAGATCAAGTATGTCTTTGGGATTCCAGGGCATGGTAATGTTAATATCTTTGATGCTGTAAAGGATCTATATCCAGATGTCGAGGTGATAGCTGTTAAACACGAACAGTGGGGAGGTCACATGGCTGATGGGTATTTCAGGGCTAACAGGAGGATCCCGGCTGTTGTTACAACCTCTGTTGGTCCTGGGGCTACTAACCTTGCTACTGCTTTTGCAACAGCCTATGTTGACTCATCAGCCTTTATAGCTATTACTGGGCAGATACAGACCTACCTATTTGGCATGGGGATCTTCCAGGAAATTGAGAGAAAAAACTGGGTTGACTATGTTAATGCTATGAACCACTTTGTAAAGAGATCATGGCTTATAACCAACATAAGACAGCTACCCAGGATTCTTGTAAACGCCCTTAAGGAGGCTATTAGTGGGAGACCGGGGCCTGTTCTGATAGATCTTCCGATGGACATTCAGGTTGAGAGGATCGATATAGAGTTTGAGGATCCTATTAAATATCTACCCTCTGGGAGGATCTATCCAGACCCCCTCATGGTCAAGAGGGCAGCCGAGCTCCTCATAAAGGCTGAGAGACCTTTGATCCTGATAGGAGGAGGTGTTGTTATGTCAGGCGCTACTGAGGAGCTTGTGAGGATTGCAGAGCTTCTGGGGGCCCCTGTTATATGCTCCTTCAGGGGAGATGCTAAGGGCGGTTTTCCAGAGGATCATGAGCTGTACGCGTTTCACCCAGGCAATATAGGGAGCCTTGTTGCTAATGATCTGGCTAGGGAGGCCGATGTAATACTAGCGGTCGGGGTTACTTTTAGCGATGAGACAACAAGCTCCTATGCTAAGGGCGTCACATTCAATATACCCCCAACGAGGCTTATACAAATAGATATAGACCCCCACGAGATTGGCAAAAACTACCCAGTCGATGTTGGGATTGTTGCTGATGCTAAGGCCGCTCTGGAGGGTCTCTATAGAGCTCTTGTGGATCTTGGTTTTAGGAAGAATTGGCGTGAAGGCAACTGGTATAAGAGGCTGAGAGATCTTAAGGATAGATGGCTCTCCGAGATAGAGGATCTCAGATCAAAGTCTCCTATGGGTATCCCGAGTATAGTCAAGATCCTTAGGGAGGAGATACCTAAGAGCGCCATAATAACACTTTCAGCGGGACTTCCACAGGAAATATTCTCACAGCAGTGGATAGCCTACTACCCAGGCACTTTTATAAGCTCCGGAGGGTTCTCGACAATGGGTTTTGCGCTCCCAGCTGCTATAGGGGCTAAGCTAGCAAGGCCAGATCTAAAGGTCATAGCAATAGAGGGAGACGGCTCGTTCATGATGAACAATGTAGAGCTATCTACAGCAGTCCAATACCGGATTCCTGTTGTAACCGTTGTTCTTAACAACTATGGCTGGGTGTCGATAAGGGATCTCCAGATTAGGAGCTTTAGAGAGAGGGTCTTTGCAACAGAGTTTAGAACAAGGGATGGCAGGCTATATATGGTTGATTTTGAGAAGATCTCGAGGGCCTATGGTGCTGAGTATATAAGAGCCACATCTCCAGATGAGGTTAGAATGGGTATTAGAAGGCTTCTCTCCCTCGATGTTCCATCGGTTCTGGAGATTCCTGTAGAGACTAGATTCCCATATAGCGGTACCAAAGCCTACGGCTACTGGGATATACCATCTATACACCAGCAACCAAGGCTATGAAGGCTGGTTGTGTTGGCAGAGATCTACGATATAATAACCATAGGCAGGGCCGGCATAGATCTATATTCTCTCGACTTCTACATGCCTCTTGAAGAGGTTACAAGGTTTGCTAGATATGTTGGAGGTAGCGCGGCTAATGTAGCAGTAGGGGCTGCTAGGCTTGGGCTTAGATCAGCCATAATAACAAGAGTTAGTGATGATGAGTTAGGCGAGTATATAATAAGACAGGTCTCTAGAATGGGCGTGGATACTAGGTTCATAAAGAAGGATCCTGAGGGTAAGACTGGTATAGTGTTTGCCGAAATCATACCCGGTAGAGATGGGAGGTTTATATTCTATAGAGAGAAGGCCAGCGATCTTCTGCTAAGAGTTGAGGACATAGATCCGGAGGTGGTGGCGAGGACAAGGAGTATAGTGATAACAGGCACAGGCTTGAGCTCGGAGCCTTCTAGAGGCGCTAACTACTATGCTATGGAGCTGGCAAGGAAACACGGGGCATGGATTGTTCTAAACCTAGACTGGAGACCAACTCTGTGGAGGAATGTGACCGAGAGTGAAAGGCTTAGATACTATGCAAGAGCCATAGAGATGGCTGACATAGTTATAGGGAATAGGGGCGAGTATGTGGCGGCAACAGGGGGGGAGAGCGTCGAGAAGGCTATGGAATATATTAGGAGTATAAATAGAAGAGCCATAATAGTGATGACTCAAGGTGGCGAAGGGGCTATGGTTATAACAGATAAGGGGGATATTATAAGGGCATCTCCATATAGTGTTGGATATCTAAAAGGGCTGGGAGCTGGGGATGGCTTTATAGCTGGCTTTATGTATGGATATCTAAAGGGTTGGGATCTATATAGATCTCTGAGATTGGGGAATGCTGTGGGGGCTATCGTTGTTACTAGACATTCATGCTCAGAAGCCATGCCAACCCTTGATGAGGTTATGAGCTTCATAGAGACCAGAGGAGGCTTCTAACAATCTCTTAACAATTATTAGGGCAGATCCTAGCTTTTCATACTTTTCATATCTGTAGATTCATTGATTCAGAGAATGGAGGGCTGTTGACAACTGCTACAAGCTTCGTCCTTTAGTGTGAGGGTAGGGTTTTAACTATCTATGCTCTATATTTTTGTGAGACGATATCCCCTAGTTCCAATTCACAAAGGGCTAGGAGAACCCAGGCGAAGAATATGGTAACGGGCTGGAGACTCAGCCACAGCCTATCGCTGGACGAATGAATCTGACTGGCCTTGAAAAGACACCAGCTATGAAGAGATAAGATGAAGGCGGTAGATCTCAAACCAGCGAACCTCCCTGGGGAGCTCCTGCCCTCTATAATGGGGAGAAGGTGGTATGTGGACAACTATATTCTATATTTTTCTCCTAGTTATTCTATTAACGTGGTGGTTAGCTAATAAGGGAGGACTTCGAGGAAATTTTAGATAGGATCTCTAGGAAAGAGAGGTATAAGAGAGTAAAGGACAGCGATCTCTTTGAGATCGTTGAAGAGGTTTTTGATTCATCAACTGTCCTGAGTATCATAGAGCTCAGCTCAAGAGGATGTATTAGATCTTTAAAGGGTGTTATATCGACTGGTAAGGAGGCAAGGGTTTATTGGGGCAAGGATCCTCATGGAAGGGATCTCGCTGTAAAGATCTATCTAACTCTAACATCCGAGTTTAGAAGATCCATGATTAAGTATCTAGCCGGGGATCCTAGGTTTGAGGAGTATAAGGGCCTATCACCAAAGAAGCTCATATATCTATGGGCTAGGAAGGAGTTCTCGAATTTAAAGAGGATGCGTGATGCAGGCATAAGGGTTCCAGAGCCTCTATGCCTTGAGAAGAATGTCCTTATTATGGAGTTTATAGGCTACGATGGGGTTAGGGCTCCGCTGCTAAAAGAGGCATATGAGAATGGGGAACTATCGTTAGAAGATCTATCGAGGATCTATAGAGAGGTTATAGATGCTGTAGTGGCTATATATAGCAAGGCTCGCCTAGTCCATGGAGATCTTAGCGAGTATAACATAATGATCTTCGAGGAGACCCCTGTAATAATAGATGTATCTCAAGCTGTTTCAACAAACCATCCGAATGCATTGATGTTTCTAGAGCAGGATGTATATAATATAACTAGGTTCTTCTCAAAGGCTGGAGTTAATGTCAAGGATCCTGAAGAGATAATCAAGAGAATCCTTGATAGGCCGGACTAGATTCGTTAACCGATTATCTTTACCGCTCTCCTAATCTCTCCTTCGGTATATCTCAATCTACTTCTAGAACCTGTAGCCTTTGTCATATTATCGATCAATTCCTAATATTTACGAGAATCCCGATCCGTGGATCTGATAATATTGTTGTTATCTGGTAAATTTATAATGACTTATCTTACGTCTATAAATATTGGTGTGAATTCCTCTGGGGGCTTCGTAGGATCCATATATACTGCCCGGATCCTAGCAACATACGCTATAGCAGGGTATCCGCCCGTGTTGTAGAGCCTTAGAGTCTCCTGCATCCTCTGGAGGCCGACTATCTCAACAGCTATGGGCATATGCTCTGCTGCAAGCGATAACAGGGCATCGGTTTTCCACGGTATATTAAGCTTGGCCAGTATTATTGCCATGGCAATGTTTACAGGGTTGATCCTGAGCTCGTAAGGATCCCTCTGGATCGCTGTGTAAGTGCCTGCAGGCATGTAATACTGTGCGAAGCTCAGCCTTGATCTGAAGTATGCTATGTCCAGAGGAGCCTCGTCAGGCGTGAACTGATCAGAGATAACGCCCGAGCCAACATATGTTACTATCATGAGCAAAGCAGAGAACCCATTTGGATCACATGTAACAGCTACATCACCTGAGCCTGTGCATAGCCTTTGATAGCAGCATGTATAGCCATAGACTGTGTAAAGCTTAAACGAACCAGGCCAGTAGATCATGCCAACACGAAGATTATATTTTGAGTTAGCACTAACAGCCCCGCCTACTGTTGATGTTAGCTCGCCACTAGCATCGCCCCAGATAGTCTTGTTAGCTGATCTATCGAATATGGTCATCCTGAAGATCCACTTATTAACATTCTGAGCCTCATATGCTACAGTAAAATACTGTGTCTGGGCATTGGGGTCTAGGTAGAGTATTGCTAGAGGCACCCTATCCCTCAGAGCATCTGGGATTGATGGGTCGCTCGAGTCGAATATCTTCTCCCCGAGGGCTAGTTTGGTGAAGTATGTGAATCCCCTGTCTGCTATGCAGCAGTTGCAGTCATACTGGCTTGAACATGGTGGTGGGAGGCCTTGTAGGGATATATCGCATGGGCTTAGCGATGCTCCCGAGGAGCTTCTATTCCTCGCCTCGAAGATCTTGACTAGTGGGAAGCTCTTGATCGATAGCCTGTGGATCTCAGATCTAGGTGTTGGGGATACAAAGATCTCCGGGTCATATGTTATCGATGCCCCGAAAGCAAGTATCGACGACCCATTATAGGGATCATATGCCGAGAACTGAGCTATCAGGGCAGGCCTCCAGAACTTCCCATGTACTCTATAGAACTCAAGCCACCTAGCTATAACATCGCCTAGATCCTTCGCTGTTATTCTTAGCATTGGGATCCCAGGCCCAACCCAAGCCCTAGTAACCTCCACAATGCCCTCAGGAACAACAGCCCAGACCTCAGCATAGTATGTATAGTTATCGAGGGATCTGTTGAAAACCTCAACAGGATCTGGGAAGACAATGAAGATAGAGGACTCTCCAGAAACTATAGAGGATATATAAATAGAGAAGAAGGGGTTGGCAAAAAGCACAGCAACAATGCTAATAATACCCAAGGCATAGAGGAGGATCCTGGAGGATCCCACCTCCATGGAACCCCCAAACATATATATATGTATGGTATATAAGCACTAAGTCTAGAACAGCATCGTCTGTGCCTGCGAGTAAGAATGTAAGAATATTTTATCTGGATGAGCTGTTTAGGAATTGGGATATCTATTGGCTGCCTTCAATTATACTGAAGATCTATTTATGCAGTGTGGGTCTCAGGAGTCGACTCTTTGAGTGAGTTTAACAGGCTTGCCCCACGATCATCGGCTGAAGGAACGAGCAGAATGTCTATCTATCTATCAGATCATCATAGATACCGGTAAGATCTGATCCCTAACTCCTTAAAGCAATATCCATGTCTATAGACCTTATCATAGTCTCATCCTATCATAGAAAGCTTTACTAGGTATAAACTTGAGATCATGATTAATAACTGTAAGGGAGAGTATTAGGTCTAATAAAACTTGAATTTAGCTTATTATTTTAAGGCTATGTCTGGGGATTGCCATGTTCCCTTGATTTCATATCTATATTTTTGGTATCGCTATTATAGCTAAATTACCACCTATCACGGCTTCATCTCAACTAATTTCCTAACCAGCTTTTTGCTCGGAGGATACTTATCATTGATGAAGACGGCCCTAGGGCATATAAAAACATCGTTTTTCAATAACTATCTTGGGCGTTATATGAATCCTTGATTGTATATTAACTCTATTTCCGATTTCCACCTCTTCATCTATTACTGTGTTACTGTCAATAATTACATCATCCCCTATTATACTATCCTCCCTTATTAACACGTGATGTCCTGCCTTAACTCTCTTCCCGGGGACAGCTCTCATAGATTATGGCGCGAGTCTAATTATAGAGCCCTTTCCTATCCTAGATCCATCTCTAACATCATAGATCGTGGAGGAGTCGCTGTGGCTCAGCTTCTCTATATTTGTAGCAGTGCCCTTTCTAATACGCTTTTAAGGGTGTCTCTAGCAGGATAGCCTAACAAGCCTAACTCTTTATCTGAAGTCCTCCCCGCCCTGAAGGGAAAGTTTTTCAGTGGTAATAATAATGCTAAGGTTAGTCAGGCCCTAGAGCTATCCTTCTACCTGGGCCTATTCAATTATATCCTTGGCAGCATATTCATGGGGAGCCTTCTACCCTTTCTAAGTGAAAAGAAGCTTGGAATATATATGATTAAAGACGCTTGGTCATATGGATCCTCGCCTCCCCATTCACGATAATCATTAATATGATTAATATGATAGAATATATAAGGGGCATCATAGGGATCAACTAGGAAACTCTACATATATTTGCTAAGCACAATGCCAGCCTGTGTTCTAGGCTATTTGGGAGCTATAAATATTATATCCTGAATGCTGGGCGATCTCACGGCATTTCTCTTGGCGATCCATCTAGAAGAAATAATGTTTAGAGTAGATCTAGATCCTCTAGGTCTAGGTAAAGATGCAGAAAAGCCAGTTAGATGTAGATAAGCTCTGTCTTTAGCCTTCATGGTTTTAATGCTTTTAAGTATCTATGCGCCTAGATATAGCTAGGGTGTGTTATGGCCAGCAATATAGATCCTGAGGTTAGGGATGTTATTGAGCAGATGGCTAAGGAGGTGTATGAGAAGACAGTTAAGGAGAAGGAGACAAAGCCTGTTGAGATAAAGAGCAAAAGAGAGCTTGAGGATTTCATATCCAGGGGCTTCTCGATTGTTGTCTTCTATAACCCAAACTGCCCGGCATGTAAGAGATATCTCCCTGTGTATGAGGGCTTTGTTCAGAAGAAGCTCGGTGTTTATAAGGGTATAAGGTTTGCCAGAATTAGCACTAAGGATGTGCAGGGTGTTTCTAGCGATTATATGATAATAGCTGTGCCAACCACTATAGCCTTTAAAGATGGTAAGGAGGTTAAGAGGACTGAGGGGTTTATGGATGAGAAGGAGCTTGAGGATTTCATAAAAAGTCTTCCAGCGATCTGAAAGAAAGATCTACGGACATTTATACAGCCGAAAACCGCTCCCAGAGTATATGGTCTCTATCTGGCTAGCCGTGTCTAGTAGTTTCACTAGCCATAGCCCTAGATCTCCGGGTTTTTTGCAATACTTCTTTGCATATATCCATAGCCATTCCACCAGGATCCCTATAGTAGATCTTTATTTCTGTGAGTTTTCTAGAGTCAGCATGTGGTGAGAAGCTATTCATAACACGGTCGCTATCCATACCATAACCAGTGAGCACATAAACAGGGATAGAGTTTGCATATGCCATAAGAATCTCAATGATCGTACCAACACTGCCTCCAAGGGATACAAGGACATCGCCAGATAACACTAAGGCCTCGGATCTCTGTCTCATGGAGAGACCTGTATATATTGGTATATAGCACTGACTCCTAGGAGGATCCTCTCTAGGGTTTTCTGGGAGTATAAATACACAGTGTATCCCAGATCTGCACGCATGCTGAGCAACATACCTCATGAGACCCCAGTAGCCTCCCAAATATAATATGAAACTCTCCATGCATTCTCTAAGCCTGTCTATAAAGATCCTAGACGCATCAACAATCTCCTGGCTCGGTTCATTACTGCTAGCAGCAATAGAAACCCTTATAACCAAATAAACCCCTTGTTTAATTTAGTTAAACGCTATTAAGCACTATCATCCAGCCTCTAACGACAAGGCGAGCTATATTGAGGAACAGACTATCTATGGAGGATTGAATAGAGGATCAAAGATCTCTGTGAATGGAATGTTACAATTATTTATTTTCATAGTAATATATATTATGGAGAAAGGATTGGAGGATATAAGAGTATGGATTAAAGCCCTAGTAGCTGGGATATCCTTGCTACTTCTAGGGCTTGTTTTCTCAATAGCATCTATAATCTATGGAGCAACAGACACTTTGGGAGCTGTACTATCAATAACAGGCCTTGGAGCGTCCCTGGCTGGGCTGTATATATCTCTCAAGGCCTTTACTGGATATATGTCTGCAAGGATCTCCATGCTTAGTAAGAATAGAGATAGAGATCCCGACTGATCCTCATCTTTTTAGTGAAGACTTCAGCGTAGATCCTCCCTGTCTTGAAAGGGTTTCCCGCATTCCAGTAGTTCTTCAATATATTTTCCTAGGGGGTTATTTGAAGATAATGAAAGCCAGCTAAAACGCCATGAGTAACGCTTATATATCATCATAGATAATAATATGGTAAGGTGTTATAATGAGAAGGAACCACGTTATTGCTTTACTTGCAGCAGCTATAATACTATCTCTCATAACGTCAACCTTCGCCCTGACAAGCCTACTAAAGGCGCAAAGCCCAGAGTTCAGAACAATTGTTCAGTTCTACTCACCCCTCCCAGGAACTGTTGCTGGTGTCGGTGGGAGATTTTACCTTGTTGCCATAAATATATTCACAACTGATCCGATGCTTGCTGCATATCCAGAGATATCTATAAACCCGGTGGTCAGGATAAATGCAACAACAGCTGTTACATTTACATCAAACTATACAGCAAGAGGCCCTGTTGATGGTGTATCAGTTGGTGCCGGAGCACCTGTTTTTGGGTTTGGCAAAAACGAAGCGATCCCAGGGCTTGTTGTTGTATTCAACAATACACCAACAGCGATGGGAGGACCTGGAAGGAATCTCGCAAACCTATTCCAGTTCACAGGATTCCAGGATAAGCTTGACTTTGGAGGGCGCACTCTATATAGATTCATACAGACAATATGGATAGTTGGTGCTCCCGGCTGGTGTGGTTGGACAAAAGCCTTCGCAGCCGTAGTATCGGATCGCGATGGCAATGGGCTCCTTGATGATGCACCAGATACTGTGCCAGATGCCAACGGGGATGGCATCATAGATGAGAAGGATCTATCTGCCCTAGGTCTCGCCTCTAATATAGCTACTGTTGTATTCTATGTGCCATGTCCTAGCTAGCTTACTCGCGTCTGCAAGTATTTCATTTTTATTATCAACATTCCTTTTATCTAAATGATAGATATCTAGCATAGATTATGTTGATGCCGGGGGTGACCCGTCCCACATTCATTCTAGCCCCGGGGACACGGGGATGTTATGTGGGCCCGGGGTCCCAATGGTGTTTTCTTTGGGGGTTTATATATTAATTATCATACAGGATCCAGAAGCTCAGGATCCTATTCCTCAATCATTAGCCGCCCTTGACAGTATTATATATTATCTTCCACATCTCTTGGGCTAGCTTATCCAGGTTTCTCCAGCCATCTTGTGTTGGCTGTATTATATAGACTAGCCTTCCATCTCTATCAAATATGTAGAAGCCTGCTGAGTGTGTTATTAAATAATCACTTCTGGCAACGAATATTCTGAAATCGCGCCATATCTCTACCATTTTGTCAACACTATCTAGAACCCATATCCAGCTAACGCTATCTAGAAGCTTCCCAGCTCTGCTCCTTTGGTATGATATGACATCTTCGAATGTGGATCTCCAGGGATCCACATCTATGGTTAGAAAGACTATATCGTTTTCAAGCTTATAGGAGGCCGTTTTATTCATCAGATATACAAATACATATGACTCCCAATGGCATATATCTGGGCACCTTATATATTGGAAAGTCATTATACTAACCCTCACCTTTATCGGTAGAGATATGTTGCCATGGGTTGAGTTAGCATATATAGTGATTATGGAGAAGTTGGGGTTTTTTATGACATAAGCCAGTACTGTGGAATCGGCCTTTATATACTCGACGCCTTCGCCCGAGCTTGTGTGTAGCAGTCCAGAGACTACTAGGGCTACTATGGCTGTTACAGCTGCTACAGCTACTATTCCAATATATATATAGAGATTCCTCAATAGGCCCATCCATCTATGACTATGCAGAACTACTTATAAAGACCCATATTAAGCTCTATATGGTTATATATGAATCTATAGATCCCTATATAGAAGCTTATAATTATCCCACGATATTTTATAGTAGAGTGCCCCCTTGATGAGGCTATATGCTAAAAATAGAGTGGGGCTAAAAAAGCTCCTTATAGTCTCACTAATAGTCTGGATCTCGATAGTATCAATATATACTCTAACCACTTCAGCCCTCGATAGATATCGTGTGAAGGATCTAGATTCTAGATATTCTATCAATATTTATAACAATACTATAATAGATGTAAGCAAACCATCGGAGATAGGGTTGCTAGATAACCTCACCGGCCATTATCTCCTATACTTCGAGCAGAGAGACTGCCCAGGCTGTAAGGAGGTGAGCCCAGCTATTGAGAAGTATTTCTATAGCAATAGCAATCTATCTATAGGATTGGTGAGAATACATGTTGACAGCATATTCGCTCTAGACCAGGGTGCAGCGCTGAGACTTATAACAAGATATAGTGTTCCCGGAACCCCTACTCTAATAATAGTGCACAATGGCAGAGAGGTCTCTAGACATATTGGGGTTTTCAGGGGAGATCAGTATGAGGGATTAAAGAGCTTTATAGAGGATGCAGTCCTAAGGGGCGGTGGAGGGTATACATATAATATCTTCTCAATACCAATAGTCCCCCTAGGCCTTGGCATCATAGCCTCTATATCTCCATGCTCGTTACCCATGCTGACTATATTCGCCTCTTCAACACGAATTGGGAGGGGTTTGAGAGAGTCTTTCAAGCTATTCATAACATTAACAATACTTCTGATCCCGGCATCCCTGGCAATGGGTCTTCTATCTATTATAGGCAGTGTTGGTTCTATAAGTATATACTACTCAGTGGTAACATATATAGGGGTTGTTTCCCTATTATGGGGGGTTCTGACAGCCCTAGGAAAGGAGCCGCTGCTCGGTGCTGGGAGAGCATCTATAGTGCTCCCGGTGCTTGGGATGCAGTGCTCATTTCCATTTATCCTAGCTGTTATCTCGATAGCTCCAAAGAGTCTGGCCGATGCTGCTATATACTCGATAGCTTTTTCGATAGGATACGCGCTGCCATATACAATCCTAGGAGCTATTCCGGTGCTCTTTAGCAGTAGAGCTAGCCATAGGGTAAAGGCATTTAGATATATACAGGCTGTAACACTGGTGTCGGCAGGGCTTTATGTAATAACCACGGGGATCCCGTATATTGCTGGCTAGGAGCCATTCATATGCTTTGCATGTAAATTTAGTTATGAGCCTGCATTTTACCTCGAGATCTTGTTCCAAATGCTGATGGATATCCCGAAAGCCAGGCAAGATCTTCAGTGCAAAAGGCCCGGATTCAAGACAAATAGATAATTGAAGCATATCCAAATATCTACCTCAGGGTGTGTTGGTTTCCTACCTAGGAGCTATAACCCCTAGGTGGTTAGGGTTATCCCACTAGGGGGTGTATGGATGGGCAAAACCCCACAACCATGATGAAGCCCAAGGGCTGAGAATAGAATAATCTTCAAATCCTATAAGGATAAGGAGGATAAGGCCTGATTATGAACTAGGGATTACTTTTTCCTCAGGCTCTTGATAATGCTATCTATAAGCATTAGTATTTCGTCAAGTGTTGATCTGCATGTGAGTATCTTCGATGACTCGCAAGCTAGCTTAACTAATATTTCTCCATCCCTCTTTTTAATATCTATTGAAATACCCTCGGGTATCTCTATGTTATCGGGAGCTAGAGATCTAGCAATAAGCGATGGATCAATACCCCCGCTATCTATGAGAGCCTCTACCACGAGCTTCACTGGATCAATACCCCCGCTATCTCGGGGATCTCCTGGAGATCCTTTATCACCACAAACCCTGCAGAGATCTTGAAGTTCCTTAGGCTATGAAGATCCATAGGGCTCTCTATAGGTAGGACATAACCCCCAGTAGTCTCATACACAGCATAACCCTGATAATGCGATATAGATCCAAGGATCTTATGTACAGGCCATATTATGTGGCTCGGTATGTTGGGATATATAGTCACCAATTTGCCTTTTATAGAGTATGTTGAGACCTTTTTATCCCTATCGAGGATCCCGCTCAGATATGTAATGATATCCCTCTTGATTTTTATACAGTTATAGGCTATTTTAGAGAGTCCTGGCATGCCGGTGGATATATATGCAGAGACCTCTGGAGAACCATAGGCTGCGTGACCCAATATACATAGGTGGAGCTCATAAGGATCTACGAATGGGTAGTCATCCCTATATATAGGCTTCAAACCCATATAAACAAGCTGTGTCCCTAGTAGATCGTTTATAGCCTTTGAAAAAGCTTTTAGTGAGTCTCTATCATCCTGCGATTTTAAAAGGGATGAGATCTCAGAAGCCTTCCCTCGATTACCCGAGATCCCTGGCAAATAGGGATCCAGGGTGTTTTCAAGAATAGCTTCAAGAGGTTCTCCTGCTCCAAAGCCCATGATCTTAAGCCCTTCCTTGATTATAATAGCATCAGATCCGAATATGTCACCAAGGCTAGATATAACCCTATCGTCGACAGTAAAAAGCAAGCTCCTTGAATGGGCAGCCATATGCCCAGCGATCGCTGCGCTCCTAAGATCTCTTGGAACCTGGTATATGTGGGATATAGTCTCTAAAACAGCCTGAGCTATAGAGCCCTGAGTGCTATATATACCCCATTCACCAACCCTCGATAATCCATTCTTTCTCCTTATTATAGCAAGTCCACTACCATGCCTAGGGGGTCTAGAGCCTATTAACAGGGAATCCTCATGCGACGACCCAGCTAATATGTCTGGGGCTGGGTATACTCCTCCTAGCGAGTTGTGGGCGCTTAACATTCTTGCTATCATAGATGCTGCAACTATTGAATCAACATCGTGGGAGACATAGATCTCACAATAACCCTTCTCAAGAACCCTCTTAAAGTAATCAGCAAGTATAGCATGAATAGATGAGCCAGACAACAAAAGCTAGCTCCCAGCCTGTGCAACAGCTGTCTGCTGTGCTACAATAAGCTTGGCCCTCTCCCTATCATACTCCCAGTCTCTTGGAAGCTTTCCGACGCCCTTATAGTACTTGACAAGCCTCCTTATCTTAGACTCTATCTCCATCAACCCCCTCTTAGAATGCAGATCCTTTGGATGCTCCTCAAGATGTCTCATGAGATTAACAGCCCTCCTCATCAGGTTGAAAAGATCCTCGGGTATCTCGGGAGCTAGATCGTGCTTCTCAAGGATCCTGGTTAGCTTAATGCCCATAACAGATCTTACTAGGGGAATACCATATTGATCCCTTAATATGAGTCCTATCATGGATGGTGGATAGCCCATCTTGCGCAGCTCAACAATTACTGTCTCTATCTCCTCAGGTCTCATCCTAACCCATTTTGGAGGCCCGGCCCTTACAGGTCTTGTTGAGTGTGACTGGCCCTTATCCCTCTTTCTATTCAAGCAAACACCAAATAGTAAAAACACATGGGGATTAAAAAATAATTCAAGCAAGGATTAGGAGTGTTATTTCTGGGCCTTGGTCTCTACTCTACCCTCTACTGAGGATACAGAGGGCAGTTCTGGGAAGTTCTCCTTCATCCTCTGCTCTGCAACGATCCTTGCCTCTTCTAATATCTTCCTTGCCTCTGGCGAGGCATATGTTGACTCTGTGATACCAACTCCAAGCCCTTCTCCAGTCTCTGTTACAACCTCTCTTAGGCTCTCCTCAAGCTCTATCATCTCGTAGGAGAACTCAGGCATTATACCTTTAACAAGGCCTCTTAACTCCTTAACAACCCCTATTACTGGTGCTAGCTGCACGTATGCCTCACCCATTAGAACCACCGTCTCTATCCTCATGGAGATCTGCTCCAGGGCTATCTGGACTATTGTTAGCTGTTTCACAGCCTTTCTAATCTCTGCTATCTCGTTAGCAAGCATCGTAGCCCTAGTAGTGTCCTTTGATATTAGGGCGTCCACAACCCTCTCGAAGAGCACTCTATCTCTCTCCTTCATTCTCTCTAGCTGCACGCCTATCCTGCTTGCTAGGCTCTTTATCCTATAGTTAGCCATGAGCAGCTTATACTTTATAGGCTCTCTCTTTGCAAATGCCTTCCTTATCTTTTCACCAACGCTTTCTCCCCCTTCCCATCTCTTAGCAATATCCGCTATACCTGCCAACTTGGTTTATACCTCAATAGTGGTGCTTATACCAATAGGGTATTTAAACTAAACCTCCCATACTAGGTGGATGTTCCTTTTAACACCTATAGGAAGCCAAAATCTCTTTGCCTGGCCCTAAGCTTGGCCGAGCATGTTCTACAGAAAAGAGGCTTTTTTCTATCAACATCCGAGACATTGTTACTAAAGCTCATAACACATTCCTTATTACCACAGTGTTCCAACCCCAGCAGATGCCCTATCTCGTGGATAACCTCTTTTGCTAGTCTCTCTAGATAAACCCCCGTATTCTCACTATATATCCTAGCCGTATACACGGCACAAACCTTTCTCCTTGGATCTGCATGTCCAAAGACATAGTTATATCCATAAACATAGCCGTCTCCCTTTATAATGGCAACAATAAGCCTGCTCCTGGTACTAGGCGAGGTTTGGGATGATATGAAGCTAATCACATCCTCTGATCTGTATTGCATTCTATCAAAATCATATAGCCTATGTGGAGGTAAGTATCCATGATCAACGAAGCTAGCATGAACCTCTAGGTTTACGCCCAGATATTTCTCAATAATAGCCCTCTCCTCGGAAGAGCAGAATGGATAGCAGATGACAATAACCTCAGTTCTAGAGAGCATCCAACCCACCTGTTAAGACCACATAAATAGATATTAGAAACCAGGAATATCTATTTTTGGAGGCCGCCTCCACAGGGCCCACGGGGGCAACCCTGAGGAAACACCGCCCTTCCCGCGGCGCCAGGACCCCGCAAGGGGTGCGGGTAGAACCCGCGGCTCCGGCACAGAAACGACACGGCCCTGCTGTAGATGACTATGATGGGGCCAAACCCCGGAGGATCTGTGGGGTGCGGTGAAACGGCCGCCCCCTGGGAAGCAAGGCCGATTGCGCCTGTGAAGGCCGCGTGAGGCGTAGGTTGGCCGCTCAGCCTAATGCCCTACGACAGAAGGCGGGTTATGTGGAGGCGGTCTCCTCTTAATTGCTATCAAAGCCTATGGGAGAATTCTTTGTTGTTTGTCCTTGGGTATGATGTCTCCATTAATAGGCAGGTTCTTTTGTCTCTTGCTAGCCTAGATCTCGTATACGAATCTCCTCATCGCCTTAAAAGCCTGCACTTCCCAGCATTCTAGAGAACCCGATTGCCTATGTTGCGATAACCCCCCATGCTTGGGGCATTAATCCTCAAGGGAGAGACCCCATGCTGGCTGAGAAGGGTCGAGTATCTGCCCTACCCAGCGCTGGTAACTATAATGTTTATTGATTATTATAAACCCGCCCTGCTCTAAAAGGCGATGCTCTTGGTTGTAAAATGTCTTTAGCCTTGTAGTATATACTTTGTATAGGATGTAACATGTGGAGGATCACACAGCCCGAGGTTAATATAGGTGTGGTAGGACATGTGGATCATGGAAAGACTACTCTCGTTCAGGCCCTCACAGGCACGTGGACGGCCAGGCATTCTATGGAGCTTAGAAGGTCTATGACGATAAAGCTTGGATATGCTGATGGCAATATAGCGTACTGTGACAACATGGAGGAGCCGGATGCCTATACAACCTCTAGCAGGTGCCGGGATAATAGTGAGTCGAGACTCTTAAGGAGGGTTTCATATATAGACTCACCAGGGCATGAGACCCTCATGGCTACAATGCTAAGCGGCGCTGCCCTCATGGACGGAGCGATCCTTGTTATAGCAGCCAACGAACCATGTCCACAGCCTCAGACTAGAGAGCATCTAACAGCGTTAAAGCTCATAGGTATCAAAAATGTTGTTGCTGTGCAGAATAAAATTGACGTGGTTAGCAGGGAGAGAGCTCTTGAGAGCTATAAAGAGATCATTAGCTTTCTGAGCGAGATGGGGTATGAGAAAGCCCCTGTAATACCTGTTAGCTCCCTACATGGTGTTAATATAGATGCCGTCCTAATGGCTATTGAGAAGAAAATACCAACACCTGAGAGGAACACTAGTGCTGATCCCCTAATGTTTGTTGCCAGGAGCTTCGAGGTCAACAAGGTTGGCACGCCGGTTAGGGATCTCGTTGGCGGGGTCATAGGAGGATCCGTGATCCAGGGTGTGATAAGGGTTGGAGACGAGATAGAAATAAAGCCCGGGGTGAGGGTTGAGAGAGCTGATGGCAAGGTCGAGTATGTGCCCCTAATGACAACTGTTACATCCATAAGGTTTGGGGCTACAGATTTTAAGGAGGCAAAACCCGGAGGGCTTGCTGCTCTTGGTACAGAACTTGATCCGTTTTTCACAAAGGCTGATAAGCTTGTTGGAAACGTTGTTGGAAGGGCTGGCAGAATTCCTGATCCTGTGTCAAGCTTAGAGCTCGACTACATACTCCTTGAGAGGGTTGTTGGTGCTAAGGAGATGATAGGTGTTGAACCCATAAAGGTTAGGGAGACTATAATGCTCTCTATAGGGACAAACACTGTTATGGCTCTCGTCACGAGGGTAGGCAAGGGGCATATGGAGGTAACTCTCTCAAAACCCTCTGTAGTTATAAAGGATATCGGAATAGCAATATCGAGGCAGATAAGGGGTAGGTGGAGGCTTGTTGGATATGCTAAGCCATTGATCTAGGCACCGAACTTCTCCTGTCTTCCTGCTAGATCTGCTAGAAGGTATATGAGATCAATACCCCTGATTCTGCCAATAGACCCGATCCTAGCACTCTTCTCAGAAAACCTTCCAATCATGTCTGGGAAAATATCACTTGAGTATATGAGGAGAGGTACTGGGTCGCTTGTGTGCTGCCCTATTGCACTGGATGTCGTATGATCACCTGTTATTGCTATAACAAGGTCGCTCATGAATTCCCTAAAAAGTTCTGAGAGCTCTCTATCGCACCTCTCTATAAATATCTTCTTCTCCAGCGGCTTCTTATCATGACTAGCACTGTCTGTTCCCTTGAAGTGGAGATATACTAGATCATAGCCCTTTGAGATAAGCTCTCTAGCAGCCCTAACCTTTGTAGTTATATTGGTATTGAGACCCCCTGTAGCCCCTGGTGGGTGTATCACATGGAATCCAAGGATCTTTGTAACACCCTTTATTAGCGCCGTGGCACTTATTGCAGCAGCCCTCTCAATAGAGATCCTTTCTAGCTCATATATCTTTCTAAGCCTAACCATCCTACCAGCTCCTCTCATGAGGATCACATTAGCTGGTGGAAGTCCAGCCTCTGATCTCTTCCTATTAACCTCATGATCCTTAAGAAGACGATAGATCCTGGAGGTCAACTTGTTTATAATATCAGCAGTCCTTCTAGCTTGTGGGGTATCCTCTAAAGGAATAGATCCTCCCACCTTGAGACCCTCAACATGAGGATCCGTATCGCTGACACTGTCAGAGAGATCCTTCCCCCTTAAAACAACAGCAACCCTATGCTCGGAAGCCTTATAGAACTCAACCCTAACCCCATCAACCTCGTTAATCTCCTTTCTAAGAAAGTCAACCAGCTCTTCCAACCCATACTCAGATCTGCCAGCCCTTCTATCTATAACAATAAGGTTCTCATCAACTGTTGCAAAATTCCCTCTAAGGGCTATATCTCCTGGGTTAAGCTCGGCTCCAGCCCCTATAGCTTCGAAAGGCCCTCTGCCTGGATATACCTTAAAAGGATCTAGCCCGAATATTGCTAGATGGGCTGTATCGGATCCAGGAATAATGCCAGGTGATATAGGATCCATAAGCCCCTGGGCACCCATAGAGGCTAGAAGATCCATAGAGGGCTTGGAGGCAGCCTCAAGCGGGGTCATGCCTCTAAGCTCTTTAGATGGCCTATCTCCAAGACCATCAAAACCTATAATCAGTATCTGCTTCTTCAAAACCTCACCATGGATATATCTATAGAGATGAAGTAAATAAAATTCCAACCTAGTAGATAGCATTCCTAGATAAAAGCTATCCGTATAGCTATCTCAGGATAACAGCAACCTGAATATATATCAAGCATTTATAGGCAACAATGTGCGGGGATTGATAAATATTAGCATAAGGGGCCGCGGCCGGGATTTGAACCCGGGACCTCGGGATATCTACCCCCGGCCTATATTAGGAGCCCACAGTCCCGCGCTCTCCCAGGCTGAGCTACCGCGGCCACAGCACTGCTCCATATTGGTGAATCTCTTGGGGGCTTAAATCCCTCTCTTCCTAATAATCTGCATATATCTCTCGAGGTATATTTATAATAATAAAAGCCCCTGAGGATAATAATTTAATGAGGTAGCGTAACTTGGATGATTTACAAGAGCACGGGGATCTGAGTCCAATAGATAAGAAAGCCTTTGAGATCATATCTAGTTACTCCCAGAAGGGCGGGATTATACAGTCAGAGCTGTGGAAGATTATTGGGGTTGATAGTAAGGAGGGATCCAAGATAGTCCTTAGACTCCTTAGGAGGGGTATGATAACTAGAAAGGAGATCAACTATAATGGTAGGAAAACATATATATTAACAATAGCAAGCCATGCTGAGAGCAGGGATATAGATATAGATATAGAGGATGTAATCCACATTCCATGTTTCACATGCGAATACCTCTACATAGAGTGTGGAGACTCTGTAAAGCTAAATCCAACAAATTGTGTGAAAATGAGCAACTATATAAAGAATCTCAAATAACAAGCCTGCAACCATATCTATTCACTCCAGGTCTAGAGCATCACTAGCATTTATGCCGCGCTATTGATTCTCTTTCAAACAGCCCAGAGATCCAGATCCCCGGGCTCTATATAGGAGGATTTCTTATTCTGGTTAGCCTAAGTTATCCCCTGCGTTTAGATTTATTTAGCGTCTCAATGTTCTATGCTCGATGTTAGGAACCATATGTTTAACCCTACTATAAATATAGATCCTATTATTGCTAATATACTTGTTATTTTCCTATTAACCATGGATCCCATGTGAATTTTATCCATGCTGATCACTGTAATTGGTATAACTACGAGGGGGAGAGTTAGTGAGAGGACTGCCTGGCTATATACTAGAATATCTATTGGCTTAATACCCATGTGTATAGCTATTGCTAGGGGTACTGAGTTAAATAGCCTTACCGCAAGTCTCAGCTTCCATGCCGTGAGTTTCTTCCCAACCCAGCTCTCAACTATCTTCTGACCTGCTAGGATGCTTACCATTGATGATGATACTCCTGATGCTAAAAGAGCTATTGCGAATACTGCTGATGATAGCCAGCCGTAGAGTGGTTGTAGTATAATGTATGCAGTATCCATGTCTATATTTAGATATCCATTCTTATGGAATGCATAGTTTGACATGATCTGCAGGGATGCATTGATCAGGCTGGCTATTGATAGGTAGGCTATCGTTTCCCTAAGATGTTTTCTCAACCCACTTCCTCTATCGAATCCATATCTCTCTATTGCCAGATATGGGTGTAGTATTAGCGCGTGAGGCATCACAGTAGCTCCTAGAATGCTTACTGCTATAAGCATTGCCTCACCAGATGGTCTCTCGGGGATGAAGCTTGATCTGAGAACCTCTTTCGCATCAATACCAATTGTTAGAACCTCATATAATAAGCTAAAACCAACAACCCCAACAAGGGAACCTATTATAGTCTCAAAGCTTATCCTCCTATCAGCCACTATCATGAGCACTAGAACATCTAGTATGCCAAGCCAGATAGCTATATTGAGAGGTATGTTGAAAAGATAGGAAAGCCCAAGAACTATTCCAAGAAATTCAGCCATATCTGTAGCCAGAACCATGATCATCATAGCCATGAAATATAAAAGTCTAGCATATCTACCATAACCCCTATTATTAACAAAACCACCCACTAGATCGACTATAGATGCTGAGGTAGCAAGCCCAACCTTGCCAGAAAGATATTGGAATAGTATAGCCAGAAACCCAGAGATCCAGACAACCCAGAGGAGGTGGAGACCAAATCTAGAGCCTGCAGCAATATTAGTACCAAAATTACCTGGATCTATATATGCGACAGCAACCACAGTAGCAGGGCCCAAGATCATGCCAGGTCCTGGGAGTCGCTTCCTCATGGAACCACCGGCTGTTAGCTCCATCTAAATTTTTTAGCCAAGGCTAAATTTAAGCATTAATGAGAGACAGATCCATAGAGCTAGTGCCCTAGCAAAAAGGCCAAATTAGAGGATAAGAAGAAAAACTATGGAGTTAGAATCTTCATGCAAACAAATGCCGAAACCCGGAGAATGTATATGAAAAGCTAAAAACCTTCTAACAGAAAATGTGAATGAAGGGATAGAGAAGAGGGCCCGTAGCTCAGCTAGGATAGAGCGCCGGCCTTCTAAGCCGGCGGTCCGGGGTTCAAATCCCCGCGGGCCCGCTACACTATGTAAAGAGCTCCTATTTCATCATTATATCATTATTAGCTTAATATATTCAAAGTTATTAAACTAAAATTTTCATCTATAGATCTATTACTACCTTTAACACTTAAGATTCCTATCAAAAAACTATCATATAGAGTAGCCAATTGTTAACTGATATTTTCAATAGCTAGACAGTAGGCATGAAATTAAGATCTATATTTAGCTGTAGTTACATTTATTTTCTTTTATTTTCAATTTGGGGTTTTTCTTTTGCCATGATATTAGTTTTAATATTCTAATCTCTAATGTCTAGAGGAATTAAAAGAATAATGATCATTCCGAGAGGATCTTCCCTAAGGGCTTTAGCCTCTTCGGTTTCTTTCGAGACCGTTGCAGTGCATGATGATAGTACATGAGAAGAAAAGCAGTTGAAGAGAGAAAGGGCAGGAGTGATATCTATGAGAAGTACAAGGCTGGAGAGAGGAATAGAAAGAGGGGCTCGAAAAACAAGCTATCAGCAGGTCTGAGAAGACTATTCCCAAACTCCGTCCAAGTGTTCGAAGATCTAGATAAGCAGGGTCTCGTGTCTAGGAAGTGAATTAGCATGAACAGGAGGAAGAAGAACGCTAGAATACTATGGAGAAGCATCCATAGAAGAATACCCCTGGTGACATTACAGCTTTTGTGCCCCTAACAACACATCTAGATTTTAGTGCTATATTTGGGTATAGAAATAATATGGTAGCTTTTCTAGGCTTGTGTCTCTCTATTATAGTTTTGCTGGGCATAGTTTGCTAATGATCCTTGGTATTAGGCTTTTCTATTATGGTATTATGTGGGCCCAGATCCCAAGCTATGTTGGGTATATGCCTTGCAGGGTTCTGAGTTTGATCCTATTGCTAGCGGAGATCTCTGGATCTGTGTTAGCTATTCTAGGATACTATGTTTGGATCTATATATTATCACTATCTGGGACTATCCACTCTATGATCTACATTGTAA
>Ga0101942_100259_pt1 | contig 28193 bp, 32 predicted proteins | sample DewCreD2012metaG_4_FD_75243 | JGI IMG/M metagenome (GOLD analysis project Ga0101942, IMG submission 75243) | Hot spring sediment bacterial and archeal communities from British Columbia, Canada, to study Microbial Dark Matter (Phase II) - Dewar... ...
ATATTTAATTTATAAACATTCCAATTAATACTTTTTATAACCTTCATTGATACATCATTATAGCTATCATATATTAAAGGTATTTTATTAGCGAATCTAAATAGATTTATTTCATTTTGTTCAGGAATTGGTATATCACCGCCATAAGCTATTGCCGTTTCTACAATGAATGGATGACCTTCAAAACTTGAAGGTTCTCTCATGTCATAGGATAAAAATTCTGGATTAAAAGTCTCTTTTATACCGATAGCGAAACTTTCTCCTAAAGGAGATAAAGAATCGGCGCTTGGCCTTTTAAAAGGATAGGATTTCATTACGTTATATAGTCTAGTGAGTTCTTCTTCAGATAATTTAGAAACAGGTTTCTCAAATTCAATATTAGCAAGCTTTAATACTTCTTCTGCAGCTTTTTGACCTATTCTTTGAAAGTTCTTTGCAAGAAAACGATTCAAAGATAAACTTGGATTAATTTTTATAAGTCTCTTTAACATCTCAAGATCTACTCCTCTTGGATGTAAAAGAGTTTCCTCAGGGATAGGGGGCATTTTATCTGTTTTCCTTTTAAATAGAAGTGCATTACCCTCATAATCTTGGTAATAAATTTTTGCATAGGGAACAGCAATGGAGGTCTGAAAAAGATATTCGAAAATCTTCTTCTTTGATAGAAGATAATCTCCAACAAATTCACATTCAATAATCAATCCATGCCAACCATTTTGGTTGATTATTTTCGATCTTTTGAGAATAATAGGTTCATTCCTCAAAATATCTATCTTCAATTCATAGAAAGAAATATATCCATTGTTAGGAGTAGCAGATATTACTCGAAAAGGACTGTTAGTCGTTATCTGTGAATACAATACAGCCATCTTTCCACCTAAACCAAATATTCCACGATGTTGCCTTAAGACATATTTTGAGCTATATAAAATTTTTCCGAAAGCTAAAGGTATTTTATCATGTGGTACGCCAATGCCATTATCAATAACTTTTATTCTCAATCGTTTCTCTTCCTCACTAACCGATTTCATATAAATTTCAATCTCAGGAAGAAAGCCGCCTAATTCACAAGCATCTAAAGAGTTTTCAAGGAATTCTCTTACGATAGTATAACATGCTTTAGCTGGATTCTCAAAGCCCGCTATTTCTTTATTTCTATAAAAGAAATCTGAAGGTGATATTTCTTCGAACTTGGTCATTTAGTATACTCTTCAATTTGCTTTAATTGTTTTTCTCTTTTTACTTTATCCAAATACTTGAATAGTCTTGCAAAGGGAGAACCATCAACAATGATTTGTATTGCTTGTCTTGCATATTCTATCTCATCGAAATTACCGATTAATAGTATTTTTGAATCGTTTATCGTTATATGACAGCCTGTCGCTTCTGAAATTTTAGATTTTATTTTTCCTCCTTCACCAATTATTCTAGCCATTATTCTTTTCACTTCATCTTTTGACACAACTTCTTTTAGATCTATTAAATAAAGCATCGCATCCCTTCTCAATATTTCTTTAGCCACGTTTTCATCTACGCAATTATCCAATGCTATTACGAAGTCTCTTGCTTTCAAGACATCACTTTTATTATCTTTACCTTTTATGATCAACGAGCTAGCAGTTTCATCGATTTGAATCGTAGAAGATGCATATCTTTCAATTTCTTCTATCAAAGACGGTTCTTTTTTTATTTTCGATATAAAGTTTTGAGAAATCCTGACTATTATACTACTAGACATATTATAGACAAATATTGAGAGAAACGTATTTTAACTTGTATGGAAAAAGATAGCGAACGCTTTGCAACGCTTGAAGAAGTATTTGATTATTCAACCGTAATGACAGCATACAAAATCATAAGAAAAGGTATTTTGGATAGATTTAATGGTGCTATTTCATCTGGAAAAGAATCAAGGGTATATTTAGCCTTTACAAAAAATGATGAACCTCTTGCTGTTAAGATTTATTTGACAAGCTCTGCTGAGTTCAAAAGAGGTATGAGGATGTACTTAGATGATGAACTATATAAGATTTATTCTAAAAATTTTAGGCTCGCTGTATTCGAATGGTGTAGAAGAGAATTCAATCATTTAAACATAGCATACAAAGCAGGGGTAAATGTACCAAAACCGATTCATTTCATGAACAATATACTAGTAATGGAATTTCTTGGCGAAAACGGAACTCCTGCTCCTTTGATTTATACTATAAATGAAGCAGATTTCGAATATTTATATAAAAGGACAATTGAGTTTATTGAGAAATTATATAAAGCAGGAATTGTTCATGCAGATCTTTCTGAATTCAATATTGTTTATTTTAAGAAAGAACCATACTTTCTAGATTTTGGACAATCGGTTAAGAAAAATCATCCTAATGCATTAAATTTTCTTTTGAGGGATATAAAGAATGTAAATAAATTCTTTAGAAATAGAAAAGTAGAAGTAATCGAAGATTATGAAATATTTGAGAAGATAATTAACCTTTAAGTCTTTTTAAATAACCAGCCTTTTCTAATTCTTTGAGTTCTTGTCTTTTGTATATATGCAGGATATCGCCTCTTGTCTTCTCTTGCATCCCATACCAAGGTAAAACTAATACTATAGCGCCTTCTTCAAGCCATTCCTTCTTTTTAAATTTACCAGGAATCCTGCATATTCTTATTTCATTATCTTCGCATCTTACTTTAACTCTATCATATCCTAAAGATTGAATGACTTCGCCTAATAGTTCTCCTTCTTTAGGAAATCTAACCGAGCCTGATTCTTCTTTACTCATTAAGATATATTGAAATATATTGGTATATATCATTTCATCTCATATCAAGCAATAAAGTGTATCTAAATCTCATTCCTGAAACCGTTGATTTGGTCTCTTTATATTTACAATCATATTTCTTCCTAAATTCAGTAACTATTTTCTTAGCTGCTCTTAAAGAGGTGAAGTAAGCATCCATTCCATAAGAAAATTTCACTTTTTTAATTAATGTTTCAAAATCTTCGTAATCCATTGCTTCTAATAAATTCTCGAATTCGCTAACTATCTTAGAATTACTCGTTCTAAGCTGAATTAATGCTTCATAATTTTCAGTTTTAAATCTTAGGCATGATTCGCACAATGTTTTATTTAATTTTATGGGTAAATCGAGATTAATTTCAGTGATTTCGTCATAATCTTCAAGATAAAGATCAAGAGTAACTTTTGCTTCGTGTAGATTAGTAGAGAGCGAAACTTGAATATCATGGATGAAAACACCTCCTTTAGTTACAATTTTGTTCTTGAAATCATCTTCTAAAAAGGCTTCTATCCCTTCAAAGCTTTGAAATTTAATCCATCTCTGCTTTTTTATTCTATAACATCTTGGGCATATTGTCAATTTTATCGGTTTGATGTAATCGATTAAGCCATCTTTTATGTAGCAGTCTATGCATATACCTCGCCTTACAGAGATTTTCTTGTTAGAACTACCACAAACAGCACAAATTAGCATTACTCGATTATCGAGCTAACAGCTCCGCAAGCTAAGCATCTCAAGAAAACATTCTTGCCTTTTTTCTCAACAACTGTATCCACACTAGAACAAATAGGGCAAACGACGTATTTTTTAATATAAAATTTCAAACTCATATTCACTCTTTCGAAAGCGAATTTACCGAAAAGGATCAATTGCTTTGTATTTTCATCTATCATACCATTTATCGATAGATCTTTAAAGAAGAAAGAAGCAAGCTCCTCAGGCGTTCTATTTAACTTTGAAGCTATTTCCCTGAAATTCGTTATTATGGTTCGATTCTTCACATTTTGAATCTCTGCTATAGGAGCTTCAAACCCCTTAAATTTTTCAGGATTAACTTCAATGATACTGTACAATCGCTCTAACATCTTTTCATATGTAGGAATGCTTAGCTGCTTCTTCATGAGCTTTTTATGTTATTTAACTATTTCTTATAAGATGGATAAAAAGATAGCGATAATTGGGGGTTCAGGAATAGCGAATTTATTCAAGACTGAAGGAAAAATATTGCATGTAGATACTCCTTTTGGAATCTCTCAACCTATTGCAATATACTCTATTCAAGGAAAAGAAATACTCTTTACAAATAGACATGCGTTGCCTGGAACTAAAAATTTTGAACATGTATTACCGCCGCATAGGATAAATTCAAGAGCTTTGATTTATGGCTTATCCAAACTAGGAGCTAGAAGAATAATAGCTATAAACTCTGTAGGGGCTTTGAGAAAAGAATTAATTATTGGAAATTTCGCAATAGTGACACAATTCATAGATATGACTAAAAGGCGTGAGTATAGTTTCTTCGATGGAATATATAGAGGAAAAAATGAAATATTAGGAGATTCTTCTAGGGTTGTACATGTTGATATGACTAATCCCTTTTGTTCTGAGATAAATAAAGTTATCGTTGAAAGTGCCAAAGAATTGAATTATGAAATATATACAGGAGTTTGCTATGTTTGCACAGAAGGTCCTAGATTGGAAACTCCTGCAGAGATTAAATTTTATCGCAATGTAGGTGCAGACGTGGTAGGCATGACGCTGATTCCTGAAGTAATACTTGCGAGAGAAATAGGTTTATGTTACACTTCGCTTTCATTGATAACGAATTACGCAGCAGGTATGCAAGAAAGAGTTTCGCTTGAAGAAGTTAAAGAAGTCTATAAGAAAAACGAAGAAAGAATTTACAATCTAATCATTAGAGCGATTTCTAAATTAGGGGAAAACAGGAATTGTAATTGCTAAAATTCCTAAAATTCATATACTTCATGAAACATCGAAATTGAAGAGGTGGGATCTCTAAAGGTACTCGTAACATGTGCTTGGCCTTATGCATATTCTATACCACATTTAGGTAATTTAATAGGCTCTGTACTTTCTGCAGACGTAATTGCAAGATATCATAAACTCAAAGGAGATGAAGTTGTATTCGTAAGCGGATCTGATGAACACGGAACTCCTATTGAAGTTGAAGCAATTCAAAGGAATAAAAAGCCAAAAGAACTCACTGATGAAATACATGCAAAAATAAAGAAAATCTTTGAAGATTTTGAAATCTCCTTTAGTAACTACACAAGAACAGAGAGTGAGATTCATAAAGAGTTCGTGAGAGAATTTTATAGAAAAGTCTATAAAAATGGTTTTATTTTCTTTGAGAAAGTAACACAGCTTTATTGCGAAAAAGACAAGATATTCTTGCCAGATAGATTCGTAATCGGAACATGTCCGTTTTGTAATTATGAGAAAGCAAGAGGGGATCAATGCGAAAATTGCGGAAACTTACTGGAACCAACCCAACTTATAAACCCCAAATGTGTTGTATGCGGAAGCACACCTTCAAAAAAAGAAACAGAACATTGTTTCATCGATTTTCCTAAGCTTAGAGATAGAGTTATAGAGTACATCAACAACAATCCTTATTTCGACAAGAGAATAAAGGCTATAAGCCTAGGATATATCAAAGATGAATTCAGAGCTAGAGCTTTAACTAGGGATAATAAATGGGGAATTCCAGCTCCATTTGAGAACTTTGAAGATAAAACAATTTATGTATGGTTTGAAGCCGTGCTTGGTTATATTTCTGCAACAATAGAATATTTCAAAGATGATAGATGGAAAGAATATTGGTTCAACAAAAACGCATTAACTTATTATTTCATAGGAAAAGATAATATACCCTTCCATGCAGTTATATTTCCAGCTTTATTAATGGCTTCAGGAGAAGATTATAATCTACCGCATATAATTTCAGCAACTGAATTCTTAACATATGAAGGTAAGAAATTCTCGAAAAGCCAAGGCATAGGTATTTGGCTAGATGAAGCTTTACAGATTGCTGAATCTGACTATTGGAGATATGCATTAGTTTATCTTCGACCTGAAGAAAGAGATACGGAATTCTCGATTAAAATTTTCGTAGAACTTGTCAATTCACATCTGAACGATACACTAGGTAATTTAGTTTACAGAGTATTAACGTTCGTTAAAAACTACTTTAACTACTGCATTCCAAAACCAAAAGAATTAAACGATGAAGAAAAAGAAATCCTGAATAAAGTTGAAAATATAGTAAAGGAAATCGATTCGAACTTTAAAGAAGTGAAATTAAGGAATGCACTAAATTTAGCAATGGAAATAGCTAGAATAGGTAATTGGTATTTAAACGAAAAAAAGCCTTGGGAAAAAGTTAAAACAAATAAAGAGGAAGCATCCCGCATAATATATGTATTGGCCCGCATACTTCATGTATTGACGATCGTTCTTCATCCTATCATACCCAAGAAGTGTGAAGAAATAAGAAAAATGCTTAATTTACCTCTGAATATAAAATGGGAAGATGCATTTTATGATCCTTTCAAAGAAGAGCAAAAAATTTCAGAACCTAAGATCATTTTCAGGAAATATTCGATTGAGGAAATAGAAAATAAGTTGAGAGAAATAAGAAAAGTAAGTATTTAATAAAGGATTTTAGTTAATAAAATCTGATGCAACTTAAGTACTTTATTGAGACTTATGGATGCACTTTTAATGAAGCTGATAGTAGATTCATTTCTCAATCGTTAGATTCACTATCTTTTGTCAAAACTGAAAATCCAGAGGAAGCAAATTTGATTATAATCAATACTTGTGCGGTAAGATATGAATCAGAATTAAAAGCCATTCATGCTTTAGAGAAATATTCTAAAATTGCAGAAAAAAACAACGCTAAGATCATAGTCACAGGCTGCATGGTTAAGCTCAATCCCTTCAAGCTATACAACGTGAACAAAAATGCAATATTTGTAACACCATCTTTAACAAAGGAGATACCTAATATCATAACTAAAGATAAAATCGAGAACAATTTATTCATAGGAGGAAGCGATAGAACTTATGAAATTATACCAAGGTACGAAGGAAACGGTCCTTATGAATTGCCCATTGCATCGGGCTGCTTGGGCTCATGTTCATTCTGCGCTGTAAAATATACTAGAGGAACACTTTATAGTTACAGACCCTCTATGATTAAGGAAGCATTTAAAGATGCGATCGAAAGAGGGGCTAAGGAGATATATCTTACAGCCCAAGATACAGCTGTATATGGTTTAGATATTAATACTAACTTAATTGAACTAGTTGAAAGCTTGTTAGAGATTAAAGAAGAATATAGAATAAGGATAGGAATGTTTACTCCATGGTTCGGTTTCAGAATAGCTAATGGACTTAAAAGATTATATCACGATGAACGTATGTATAAATTCTGTCATGTTCCTGTTCAAAGTGGCGATGATAGAGTACTGAAGGATATGCAAAGAATGCATACAGTGAAAGAATTTAAAGATTTCATAAATGATCTCAGAAGCGAACATCCAGATTTGTTCATAGCAACAGATATAATTGTAGGATATCCATGCGAAGATGAAGAAGCATTTGAGAACACAATCAAATTAATTAAAGAAATTGAGTTCGACAAAGTTCATGTCGCTCAATATTCACAAAGACCCTTCACTAAAGCTGCTTCATTAATTCAATTGCCTGATTCCGTTAAGAAAAGAAGATCAAAAGAGCTAGTAAAGATATGCGATGAAATAACTCTTAAGAAAAATGAAAAGTTTATAGGAAAAATTCTCAAGGTCTTAATTACAGGTAAAGGAGAAAAAGGATTTTTAGAAGCAAGAGCTCAAGATTACAGATGCGTGATTATAAAAACTGAAGATACTAGCTTAATAGGCAAATTTAAAGAAGCATTAATTGAAGAAGCAACACCGCATTATTTAATCGGCAGAATAATCAACTAGCTTTTTTAAAAGTTCTTCATATCTTTCTTTAACTTTTTTCCAAGATAATGTTAAAGTTCTAGGATGCGATGCCTTTACTTCATCTAATCTGCCAATAGCCGTTTTATGCGGAGCGTTTTTTAAAACAGAGGGGTTCTCGTAAGCTTCACGTATAATTTTTTTAAGAACTTGAGCATATTGCTTTACATTTTCTTCAGTCTCATCTTCTGTAAACTCTATTAAAAGTGCTTCCTCGACGATAAGAGGGAAATAAATCATTGGAGGATGAAAACCATAATCAAAAATTCTCTTTGCTATATCTTTTGCATCTATACCTGTCTTTCTCTTTAAAATAGAAGCACTTAATAAGCATTCATGATACCTCATAAGCTTAGGATTATGGGTTAAAGAAATCTCTTCAATGCCTTGCATTTGTTCTAAGAAATATCTTGTATTCCTTACGGCTTTTTCTCTCGCTTCTTTTAATCCTTCATAACCCTTAGTCAAAATATATAATAAAGCCTTCAAAAGAACTAAAGTATTTCCAAATCCCTCCTTTACTCTTCCTATACTATGCTTAAGATCGTAATTAAGAACGTATTTATCTTCTTTCTTTTCGATTACAGGAACTGGGAGGAAATCTTTAAGAAAGGATTTAACTCCTAAAGGACCTGCACCAGGACCTCCGCCACCATGCGGGGTACCAAATGTTTTATGCAAATTCAAATGAGCAATATCAAAGCCCATATCACCAGGTCTTGCATAGCAGAGAATACCGTTAAGATTTGCTCCATCATAATAAAGCAATCCTCCAGCTTCATGTATTATTTTAGATATCTCTAGTACATCTTTTTCGAATAAACCTAAAGTATTGGGATTTGTTAACATTAACCCTGCAGTTCTTTTTGAAACCTTAGATTTCAAATCTTCGATATCTACAGTTCCTTCTTTATTTGACTTAACTTCTACAACTTTGAATCCTGCCATAGCTGCACTTGCAGGATTTGTACCATGTGCAGAATCTGGAACGATAATTTCATTCCTTAAACCCTTTTCACCATTCACTTCATGATATTTCTTTATAATGAACACACCTGTAAGCTCAGCATGTGCACCAGCAGAAGGTTGTAAGGAAAATTTATCCATGCCTGTTATTTCGCATAGGTACTGTTCAAGCATATAAAGAAGTTCAAGAATACCTTGGCAATATTCATCAGGATAACCATCATGTAATAATGCGATTTCTTTAATCGTTGCAAGCCTTTCCATGCTCTTAAGATTATATTTCATAGTGCACGAACCCAAAGGATATGTTGAAATGTCTATTGCATGATTCATCCTTGCCAATCTTGTATAATGTCTAACAACCAAATTCTCAGGAAGATTCGGTATGTTTGGATCTTCTTTTCTAATCATAGATTTAGGGATTAAAGAAAACGCTTCATTTAATTCTTCATTATTTACCCAGTATGAATGATCGCTTCGAATATCTTCATATTGGAATATTAATCTTTCTCTATATTTTGCTTGATTATACATTTCTAATTACCTGGGATAATGCATTTTTTAATTCTTCAAAGGATTTTGAATCATGATACTCGTTTACTCCTAGCAATATTGAAGACGCAAAAAAATCAAATTCATTGCCTAATAATTTACCGAAGAAATAACCTCTTTTCATCATCTCATTCTGAATTTTATATATTCCCTCCTTGTTCATCAGTAAATTCCTGAAATGTGTCGCATTAGGAAAAGAAGGAGTGAAACCGAAATCTTCTAGTAATCTTTTTAGCTTTTGTGTATTGAGAAAAATTCTTGCAGCAAGCCTTTTCAATCCTTCTTTACCTAATAAAGCCAAATATATGGCAGCTCTTACTGCCAACCATGACTGATTCGTAGTTATATTAGAGGTAGCTTTTTCTCTCTTGATATGCTGCTCTCTCGCTTGTAATACCAATGAAAAGCCTAAATCTGAGCCATCTATAGTTGTTGTACAGCCGACTATTCTTCCAGGCATTAAATGAATTAGCTTTAAGTCTTCCTTACAAGCAATAATACCCAAAGAAGGGCCTCCATAAAATGGATTGATAGCTAAATGTTGAGCTTCACCGACAACTATATCTGCTTGATAAGAAGCTGGTTCTCTTATTATACCTAATGATATTGGTTCTATTCCAACTATGAGGAGTGAATCGTCGCTATGAACTATGTTCGATAATTTAGGAAGATTGTCATCGATAATGCCGAAATAAGAAGGATTTTCAGCGTAAATACAAGCTGCATCTTTTAAATTATTTTCTATATCTGAAAGATTCATCTTACCTGTTTCCTTTTCAATCTTATATTCATATAGCTCTACTCCTATACTTTCCATGTAACTTTTAACGACCGACTTTCTCTCCTTCCTCATATATTTAGGTAACAAAACCTTGTTCCTTTCTGTATATTTCAATGCCATTCTAATAGCTTCGCATAAAGCTGTAGAATGATCATAAAGCGAAGCATTTGCAACTTCCATTCCAGTCAGTTCACATATCATGCTTTGATATTCAAAAAGAATTTGCAATAGACCTTGAGAAACTTCTGGCTGATAAGGTGTATAAGCTGTAAGCAATTCACTACTTAACGAAATATAATCGACTGCAGAAGGTATGAATGAGAAAAATGGAGGATCTGGACTGAATACCCTTTCTGGAGGAAATATTCTATTCTTGCTAAGTTTTTCTTCGATGAATTTTAAAGAATGAAACTCGCCCATTTTTTCAGGAAGTGCTAACTTATGCTTAAGCTTCACTTCTTCAGGAACCGTGTCTATTAGGCTAGCCATATTTCTTGATATCGAATAAAGATTTAATATTTATTTAACCTTATAAGTAAAGAACGACTATGCAAAGAAAAAGCATTGCAGTGCTTTTACTCACTCTAATAGTATTATCAACTTGCATCATCGCAATAGCTGCTGAGCAACAGGCTGAATTGAAAGTGAACAGATTTATTCAAATTTTTCCAGGCTTCGTTGTAGTTCAAGATAATATAGAGATAAAAGGGCAAACTGCTAATTTAACTGTTTATTTGACGCAAGAAGAATACAAATCTCTTTATTCTCTACAAACAAATCCCAAATATCCCATTCAATGGGGAGCAATTAAGGATAACTATCTCGGTTTCATGATTCCTATAAACGGTTTTGAAGGAAACATCACGATAACTAAAGTATATGATCATAGAATTTTTAATCAAACCCAAACAGATGTAGGAATAGGAATTTTCGCTTATCTTGCAACAGACTTACCTATTTCAATTTTAACTGCAAAGGTCAAATTTACTTTTACTCCTACAAACGTTCAAATATCCTCACCAAAAAATGCGACTCAAAAATATGAAAATGGTATCTACTATGTCTACTATAATTCGACGAAATTACCCCCATATAATACGACTCTTCTTACACTTTCTTTCAATCCTCCAAAAGATTTGCCTTGGGTAACAATAAACTCCTTAACAAGAAACATCGTGATAGATAACTTGGAAAATGTGAAGATAGTAGATACTTTTATTATTGAATATGTAGGTTTCAATCAGACTGTAACGACATGGATTCCATATATCTTACCTGATGCGAACATAATCTCGGTGAGAGACGATTTTGGAGACCTTAGTTATACTAACAACGCTGTTTCATTAAGGTATCCTCTTTTTAGCACTGTTTACGCTAATGCTTATTTAAATTATACCAGAGCAAAAATCATAGTTACAAGTGAAATCGATATTAATAAACTAGGTAGCGTCAACGGAAATCTACAACAAATAAGTTTGTCATTTAATCCATTAGAATCTAACTTTTATACAATCGATAATTTCACCCTCATCATAACCATCAAGTATCTTGTTAACGCGGAGCTATATCCTATTCCTGATAAATTAATAACACTGCAAGACGGAAAAGAATATGTTTATTATTTGTTTAATGTTTATCCAAATTATAATTTTAATATATCTATTAAAGCAACAATAAATCCTTTTATATCTTCTTTGAACCTAGTTAATCAAATATTAGTAGTTTTATTAATTTTATTAATTTTTGTTTTTATGTATACAATATATAGCAGAAGACCTGCATTAGAAAAGATAGTCGAAATTCCTGAAATGCCAAAATTCATAAAGCTGGTTGAAAGCTTGATATTAGACAATGAAGAAATTGAACAGCTTGAATTACAACTAGATAAAGGCTTAATAAAGAAACATGATTATACAGCAAGGCTGAATAATCTTAGAAGGGAAATCGATAATAAGGAGAACGAACTAAAAAAGATTTCCAATTTCTTAATGGCGAAATATCCAGAAACAAAATCTATTATATCAGATATCAACCTTGCATATTCGAAATTGGTAAAAGCACAAAATGCGCTAAAGGAAACAAGAAATTCATATAGGATGAAGAAAATACAGCCTGAAATGTATAAGAGAATGGTAGAGGTACATTCAAAAACTCTTAGAGAATCAAAAGCAAAAATTGATAGCTTATTAAATCAACTCAAAGGAAAATATCTTCGCAAGTAGCGCCGCCAGGATTCGAACCTGGGTCTCAGGGTCCAAAGCCCTACATGCTTGACCAGCTACACCACGGCGCTACTATTTTATTAGTTATTAATAAAAGGTTAATAAAGTTAAATCGATCAAAATCCTTCTTTTCATGATGAAAAACTTAATTCCTTCACCGCTTAAAGAACTGCATATAGCGAAAAAAGCAGAGCTAGGAGAATTTGCTGGATGGGAAGTAGCATTAAGCTTTACAAATTCAATAGATGAAAGCCTTACTGTAAGAAATGAAGTAGGTGTATTTGATGTTTCCCATATGGGAAGAATAATAGTTAAAGGAAAAGATTCAAAGCATTTACTTGATTATTTAATAACGAAAAATGTTTTGAAGCTGAAACCAGGTAAAATAATTATTCCTACAGCTATGCTTAACGAAAAAGGAGGATTCATAGATGACTTATCCTTATTCATGCTCGAAGAAGATGAGTTTTTAATAGTTTGCAATGCAATAAATAGAATAAAAATTCTGAATTGGATTAAAGAAAAATCTAAACTTCTTAATTGTAATGTTGAAGTTAACGATATAACTTTAAAAACTGCTATGCTCGCAATTCAAGGTAGAAAAATTGATAAATTAGAATTCCTGCCCTTAAATCTTGAAAGAGAAAGCTTTCTTAAAGACTATGAAATATTAAGTATTAAGACTTACATAATAAGTAAAAGTGGTTGGACAGGAGAAAATGGCTTCGAAATAATAACAGGTGTTGAAGAAGGTAAGAAGTTATGGTTAAGTTTGCTCAACAATGGAATCAAACCATGCGGTATTGTAAGTAGAGATATACTAAGATTAGAAGCAGGTTTTTTGCTTTATGGCAATGAAATAAATGAGGAAATAGACCCAATAAGAGCAAGATATTGGATTTTTTCATTGAAGAAAGGTGAATACATTGGTAAAAAGGCAATAGAAGAGATTATTGAAGAAGGTGTAGACGTTATTAGAGCTTGTTTTGTCATGAAAGATAAGGGACCTCTACCTAGAAAAGGCTCCGAAGTATATGCAGGTAAAAAAATGATAGGTAAAATAACTAGCGGAGGTTATTCACCTAGTCAAGGAAAAGGAATAGCAATGGGTTACATTAAAGCAAATTATTTTTATCTTGGAGGAATAGTGCAAATTAAGATAAGAGAAGTTTTATACGAGGCAATAATTCAAGAACCTCCTTTCTTTAAAAAATAATGCTAGAATTAGCAGCTATAAAAGATAAATATGATAATATATATTATGTAATTTACTATAATTCAAAATACGGTGAATTATTTGTTATACCAAAATATATAAAAGAAAATGAAAAATATTATAAAATAAAAAATGTAGAAGAATTTATTAAAAAAGTTGATTATAATATAACAAAAAAGTCAAAATATTTGAAAAGAGAAGCAATTATTCTCGAAAAAAGCCAGATTAAAATATATTATAATCCTATTGCAAAATTAAAAAGGATCCTCAAGGAACCCCATGATGATGTTGAAAAAGTCGTTAAAGAATTTGTAGAATTAATTGCAAGTGAAGCTAAAGAAAAATTGGGAAATTTTGGAATAGGAGGTTCTATACTTGTTGGTTTGCATAAAGAAGATTCAGATATGGATATTGCATACTATGGGAAAAACCCTGAAATTGTTTATAACGCTTTAAAAAATCTCAGAGAAAGAGGTATATTAATGCCTCTTAGTAGAGAAGATTTGATTAAGCTATACCAAGAACGAGAGTTAACAAATATAATAGAGTTTCCTTTATTTGAACTATTAGAAAGAAGAAAAATAATCGAAGGAAGGTTTAAAGACAAAATATACTCTTTAAAATTTATTTTGAGAGAAAATTTGGAACCTAGTAGAATTCTCGGTAAAAAAGAAATTGAAATTGAAATAATTAACGATTCAAAAAGTTTCTTCTTCCCATCTATTTATTTAGCGAGAAGTAAAAACAGCGAAGAATACACGATAGTTTCCTTTAAACTTAGATACTGCGAGCTGCTTAAAAAAGGAGAAATAGCATTAGTTAGAGGAAATTTAGAAAAAGGAAAAGAAGGAGAATATAGAATTGTTATTCAAGAGAGCAGTGATTTTATTAAACCTTTATGCCTCTCAAGCTAAAGGTCTAAATTTTATACCATAATAAATTAATCCTGCTTCGCCATCTTCATACATCTTCCTAAAAACAGCTTCAACTCTTATTCCTTCTTTAAGTTCTGAACGTTCAACGTCTGTCAATTGAGCAACTATAATTGTTCCATCATCCAATTTTATTAAGCCAAGATAATAAGGTGCAAGCTTTGAGAATTCAGGAAATGTTTGAAAAACTTGCACATATTCGAGAAGAGTGCCCGTGCTAGGTAATTTTACTTCTTTAAGATTTTGATTATTGCAATATAAACAAATAGGTCTTGGAGGATAAAACTTCTTGTTGCAATTCTCGCAATATGTAGCGATAAGCCTATATCTATATACTTTTTCCCTCCAGTATGAAGGGGCGCTCATTTATATCTCCTCAATAAAATTAAATAAGATTGATCAGCTACGTTATTCATTGATTGAACTAAGCCAACCTCTGCATTGTTAACCTGATTCGATGCCTTACCCCTTAATTGAAGAACAGCTTCGCATACTTGATATAAAGGTGTAGCTCCTATAGGATGTCCTCTAGCCTTAAGGCCACCGCTAGGATTTAAAGGTAGACTTCCATCTTTTTCAAATTCTCCTTCTTTTAGCATTCTACATGCTTCACTTTTATCTGCAAAACCCAAATTTTCAATAATAAGAGGTGCAGCAATAGTATAGGAATCATGAATTTCTAAAAAATTTATATCGCTTTTAGCGATCTTAGTTCTCTTTCTCAATTCTTCAAAAGCATGATGAAATGAATAGAAAGTTAAGAAATCATTCCTGTATGTAAAGTTTATGTCGCTCGCTGAAGTTATGGCATCAAGTTTTATAGCATAATCCTTATTTTCAACCTGATCTTTTGAGGATACCATAATTGCAGAAGCACCATCAGAGGTAGGAAATATTTCAAACAATCTTATAGGCTCAGCAACAATTGGAGAGGATAAAATCCTATCAACACTTATAGAAAATCTATATTGAGCATAATCGACGTTCAAAGCCATCTTATGATCATGAACGGCAAAAGAAGCGATATCTTCTTGTTTCAAACCATATTTTTTCATGTATATTTTATAAATTAAAGCGAATAATGAAGCATGTGTTATTCCATTATAGTAATAGTATTCTCTATCTTGCATAGAAGATAATGCTGCATTGTATTCTTGGGGCAATCGATCTGATGGTTTTTCTACTCCTATAACTAGTATGTTCTTATATCTCCCACTTTCTATCATACTAGATGCGATTTCCAAAGCTGCAGCCCCTGAGCATTCTCCTGATTCAATTCTAATATTAGGTAACTTCGTAAAACCTAAATAATCTCTTAATAAATTACTTAGTGATTCTTGTTGTTGTAAAAAACTTGAAAGAGAACAGGATACTATAATAACGTCAGGCTTCAAATAGTTGGAATCCTTTATTGCCTTAATACTAGCTTCTAAGGCTAGCTGTTTTATAGATTTATTCCAATGCTCAGAAATTTGTGTATAGCCTATTCCAGTAATATATACCTCGCTCACTTTCACTCATTGAATTTATTTCTATATTTTGCATACAATGCATAGTCAACATAAATCCTTTTTGAAATGTAGTCCATTATTTTAGGTGCCAAGTCTCTAACTTTCTCTATTCCATCTTCAACAACTAAAGATATAGCATCACTTCCTGCTCCAGAACCAAAAGATGCTACAAGTATCCTTTCTCCAGGTTTTGAGACATCTAACACTGCAGCTAGGCCTAATAATGATGCAGCTGCATATGTATTACCTATTAAAGGAACTAGCAATCCAGTTTTATATTGTTCAGGTTTAAAACCAAGAGATCTCGCAACTTCTTGAGGAAACTTTGCATTTGGCTGATGAAAAACAACATGATTGAAATCTGTTGGCTTTAACCCTAGATTATCCATTAATCTCAAGACAGCATTCCTAATATGATTGAAATATGCAGGCTCTCCTGTGAATCTGTAATAATGCACTGGATATATTTGACCTTCCCTTCGCCAGAAATCAGGTGTATCAGTAACATAAGAAACACTACCTTCTATTACTGCTATTTCATCATGAAAACCACTTCTAGAAAGTATGAAAGCCGCAGCACCAGCACCTGCAGTATATTCAAGCTCATCTCCTGGTCTTCCTCGAGCTATATCGGAACCAATTGCTAAAGCATATTTCACCATTCCTGAAGCGACTAGGCCAATTGAGGTTTGTATAGCTTCTGTACCTGCTTTACATGCGAATTCGTAATCTGAAGCTAATGTAGCAGGAGTTATTCCTAATGCTTCAGCTACAACTGTAGATGTAGGTTTAACAGTATAAATTTTTGATTCTGTACCAACAAATACTGCACCTATTTCTGATGGATCTATCCTGGCTCTTTTCAATGCATTAATACTAGCTTCAACAGCCATCGTTGCAGTGTCTTCATCGATATAAGCAACAGATTTTTCTTCAATAGGAAGTGCACGATCACTTTTTCCCCAAATCCTTGCAATCTCACTAGCTTTAATTCTTCTTAAAGGTACATAACCGCCATAACCTATTATGGCTACATTTTGATTAGGTTTCATCCTTTTTATTATGAATTATTTGTATATTAACATTATTCTCATCTCAAATCAAAAAGATAAGAGAAAATAAAAGAAGAGAAGAAATGATGAAAAAATAATCAATTAATGTAAATTTAAGTTCATACAAAGTTGTGGGTTTTTTCGTAGCGCCGAAACCTCTCGCTTCCATAGATTCTGCTACGTTTATAGCTCTTCTTATCCCCACAACTATTAAAGGAATTATTATCGGCAAATAGTTTCTTATTCTCTTCAAAAATCCTTTTTGAGTCTCAAGACCTCTAGATCTTTGTGCATCGATTATATTAATGGCATCACGAAAAACAGTAGGTATGAAGCGAATGGATAAATTAAAAGTTAGAACGAAATCATAAGGAAAGCGGGTCCTATAAAGAGCTAAAGCTAAGTCATCTGGCGATGTAGTTATTGAAAAGACTATAAAAGAAGAAATCAATATAAGAAAACGAAGAGTTAAAGAAATTGCTAAAAATATGTTAAAGCTAAATATATAATTAATTAATATAATTAGAACGATAAAGAATATTGAAGCCCTAAGAGATGCTATAAAGTTATGAAATATTTTACCTAAAAATATAGGAATTAGAGATATGATAAAAACAATCAATAAATATATCAAATCTCCTCTTGCCAATGCTAATATGAACATTATTATTACATAAATTAATTTTGATCTAGGATCAAGTCTATGGATGATAGAGTTCTTACTTCTATAAAAGAAATATTCAGCTCTGAACATTTTTTATTATAAGATTTATCTTCTCTAGAACCTCATTCAAGCTTAATAATTTCTCATTAATTCCTAAACCCTTTGTAATTCTAACAATTGAAGGAGCGATTAGATTGGCTTTTTCAAGCAAATCTTCATCATAAAATATTTCCCTTGAACTTTCGATGCGCAATATCCTTCCATCTTTTATAACAACTACTCTTTCTGCGATTTCAGCTACGAAATCTAAATCATGCGTTACAATGATTATTGTTTTATTCTTTTTTTTCATGTCGCTAATCAAGTTTTTCAAATTCTTTTTTTGTACAAAATCTAAGCCAATTGTAGGCTCATCTAAAACAAGTACTTTAGGATCATAAACCAAAACAGAAGCCAAAGCAACCCTCTTTTTTTCACCTCCACTTAAAAGCAAAGGTGAATGTTCAGCATAATGTTTCAGAGAAAAATATTCAAGCAAATTCTCCACTCGCTTTTTTATTTCTTTTTCTTCAAAGCCAAAATTCTTTAATGCGAAGGCTATTTCATCATAGACAGTCTGGGCAAATAGTTGATAATCAGCATTTTGGAATACTATGCCTACTTTTCTCGATAATTCTGCAACCGTAGCATTTTTTGTATTTATGCCTTCTACATAAACATCTCCTATTGTTGGCTTTAAAAGACCATTCATATGCTTAATAAGCGTTGTCTTACCAGCTCCGTTAGAGCCAATTATTGCAAGAATTTCGCCTTCATAAATTTCAAGATTTATGTCTTCAATCGCAAATTTTTCTTCAAATTGATATCTATAACTAACTTTTTTAAATTCTATTATTTTTTTCATAATTAAATTTACTAATTAATTCATCAATGCTTAAACAAGTTCCTAAATTTATTTTATATTTGTTTTCTAAAATCCTTACAAACTTAGCAAACAATGGTTCATTAATTCCTAATGATTCTAAATCAATTTTGCAAATTACATCCTCTATCCTTTTATCTAAAATTATCTCGCCTTTTTCCATTATTATTATTCTATCAGCATATTTTGAGAGAAGATCAAGCCTATGTTCAGCGATTACAATAGTTTTTTTGTATTCTTTATTCAATCTCGCAAGTTCTTCAACAAGGGATTTAGCAGAAAGAGGATCTAGGCTACTCAAAGGTTCATCTAACAAAAGCAATTTAGGTTTCAAAGCAAGTATCGCTGAAATGACTACTTTTTGTTGTTCTCCTCCACTTAAAAAGAAAGGTTGTTTATATCTGAGATGTTCTATTCTCATCAATTTCATAACCTCATCGATAGTTTTCCTCATGTATGATCTTTCATAACCAAGGTTTTCTAAACCAAAAGCTATTTCCTTTTCGACAGTCATTGCAAAAATTTGATCTTCAGGATTTTGGAATACTATACCTGCAATTTTCGCTAATTCATATACTTCATGCTTAGAAACCTCTTTACCATCTAGCAAAACTTTACCTTCATAATCTCCTTGATGATAATGAGGTATTAAGCCGTTTATGCTCCTCAATAAAGTAGTTTTGCCACAACCGCTTTGACCAGTAATTAAAACGAATTCGCCTTCTTCTATTTTTAGGTTAACATTTTTAAGAGACCAAAAGTTAGAATTCGAATATTTGAAACTGAAATTTATGAACTCGACTAGGCTCATAAAACACAAAGTATTGGTCTTTATTTATTAAGATATAACAAAAAAATTTGTAGCTACGAAATTACTCCTTCACCACTTTGATATCTTCTTATAGCATTTTCTAATTCTCTTGAAGTGCTTTCAAATTGTTTTCTTAAATTAGCTTCTTGTTTTTCAAGTGCTAGATCTTGAAGTTGCAAGGTTTCTTTTCTATCATTAATTTCATCGTATATACTTTTCTTGTCTTTCTTAATCAAAACATTACCTACTTGCTTATGAACAACGCTATCATCAGGTAGCTTTTCCAATTCTTCCTTTACGCTTTCAATTTCAAGCAATTCCAATTTTATCTGTTGTCTTCTCGTTACGATTAATCTGAGTTGTTCTTCTAACTGTCTCGCTTTTAATACTAAATTTTGAATCTCAGGAGGTAGTTGTTGACTCAATTTTTACACCCCTATGATATCATTAAGATTTTCTATACTTATAAGCCATCTCATTATTGCATTGAAGATAGCTCTAATTCTTGCTATGGTCTTACCTATTAAAACTATAGATAGCTTATTTTCACTCAAAGAAATTTCATAATGAGATATTCCAGGAAAACCTTTTTTGAATTCAGGCAAGAGAGAATTATAAATCAACTCTGCCTCTCTTCTATTTTTAGCCTCGTAAAAGATTTCCAGTTTTATTTCATCTATCATTTTGCTTCTTTGATTAAAAATATAGAACCTAATATATATGAGTTCCTCTTTAAAACGAGTTCTTTGTATTCTTTAAATTTTTCATCTTTTACCTCATTTATTTCAATTATCAAGTTATCTTCAAAAGAATTTGTTTTTATATTTAAAGTATTTATGAAATCCTTTAAAAATTCATTCTTTATTGATATTGATATCTTATTAATTTTTTTATAATCTATATCTTTGATTTCTCTTAACAGTTTGACTTTTCTTATTAAATAAGTTTTTAAAAGACCATGTTTTCCATATATACGCATTCTACTAGGATTTCCTTTCTTGGTATCTACTACAATAAGCCTATCTTCATCTCTTAATCTTGATATCAACTCCTCTAAGCTATATTTTCCTCTATTGAATTTTATTCCTCCAAAAATTAAAGCAAGATCTTTGATAAAACTCCTAGTTCTCCTGGACGGTCTTCTCGACGTTGTTATCAGTAGCTTCATTATTTTTCTTCAATTCTTCAACTGGCAATACAGCCCTCAGTTTAACAATTCTACCTATTTCACTATAAATATTGTAAGCAGCACCTGTAAACTTTGCACCGCATTTTTTGCATCCCCAAATACCTATCTTAATTCTATAAACAGACCCCTCTTTTTCACATTTCGGACAAATTTTAGGAGATTTATAAGTTTGCCATATTTTAGCATACCTTTTCCTTAATGTTGCCCCATATCTTGGACCGAAAGGAGTTTTAGGCATTCTTGTTTACCTCTTTTAATATATTCTCTTTCACTTTCTGATATAAATTAATTGAATCGATTAAAATCTTATCGATATCTTCAAGCGTCAAACTTCCTATGCCTGATTTCTGCATACCTGTTATAAGACCTCCTTCAGAAACTATAGTCGTTACCTTACAATCAGCAAGCATTTCTTCTTCAAGATTAGGATCTAGGATTATTTGATCGCCTATTTTTGCATGTGTAATGAAAACTGGAAAGTTCTTTATTGATAATGGAACTTTTTCTCCTGTATCGACCAAACCTTTGTCTTGAACATATGTAAATTTTCTATATTTTGTATTCATTAGAGCAACGATTGCAGCTATTCCTGCTGCATCTACCATATTCCCATCATGATTCAAAGCATATATATCTAACCAAATTCTGTAGACTTTTTGACTAGGAATAATGCAAAGACTTGAAAAATCTACAACTTCAGGCTTTCTCAACCCTCTATCCACAATTCTAGCTAATTCGATAGCATTTTCATCTGGCGGGCCTGGCTCAAAATCTGGAGATGCAACGGGTGGAAATTCAGCATTGACAATTAATATACCTTTATCTGGTTCTGACGGAAAAGGATTTGAAATATCTATTTTAACACCAGCTAATACAATTGTATTTCCTAAACTTACTTCTGCAGAACCATCCGCGTTTGGCAAATGACCGTATTTTATCTTAACAGCCCTATATTCATTTAATGCCCTATTATCTATTCTTTTATTTTCTTTTAGCGCATTGAGTATGAACTTTTGCCTTATTTTAGGTATAAATATATTGTATTTTATTCCTTCCATATCACAAATAACCGTAAACTTTCAAAACTGATTCGAGAGAACTTTTCAAACATTCTTTTTCTATTTGATATATTTTTTCTGCAGCATTTCTTGCCAATTTCAAAGCCTCTTTCATTTCTTCGTATGTCATTACACCATCCATTTGTAAAAGAACAACTTTGTTTAGAGAAGGCATGAAAGCGATAGGTATATCTGCTTCAGAATTCTGGTCTTCATATTCATTTAGATCAACGATTAACTGACCTTGTATTTTACCTACTGAAACTGCTGCTATCAAATCATACATGAAAACTCCTGCATCAGCCAAAGCTAAAGATGTTGCATTTAAGCTAGCCACTCTAGTACTTCCATCAGCATTTAATACTTCAACATAAATATCTATGGTACTTCTAGGAAACAATTCCCTTCTTATGCATGCACTCAAAGCTTCTTTTATTACTTTTGATATTTCTATTTCTCTACGAGTAAATGGCTGCGATTTTCTTTCTTTGACAGAAAAAGGAACCATATGATACCTAACTCTAACTAGACTTTCATAAGAAGCCGCAATATGCTTTGAATGCAATTCTCTAGGACCATAAACTGCTGCTATTACCTTAGTGTTACCTAATTCAAAAAGAGCTGAACCATCGGCATTTTTTAAAACTCTTACTTCAGCCTTAATTGGTCTCAATTCATCATAATTTCTCCCATCAACTCTTTTATAACTCGACATACTATTTTGATAATTTACTTTCTAACATATTCTTAATTCTATCTGTTAATCCAGGAACATGCGCTTCGAATTCTATTTTCTGTATAACTTCTTCGAGGATTTTAACTTTATTAAAATCGTTAGTCAAAGCAACAATTCTTCCATTCTTTCCAACTATTATATTAATACCTAACATTTCTTTAATCATTTTAATCATCGAGTGTTTTTTACCTATTAATCTCGGTACTTTTCCAGGGGTTATATTCAAAAGATAACCTGAATTTATCTTACCCAGTCCTTTCTTTTTTAAAGACAAAATTGGAGGATTAAACTTATCGAAATCTATGATCTGTGCATAGATCACATCGTTTATAGTTAAAAGTTTAGTAATATTTCCTGTAAATTCTCTTTTCCTTTTTTTAACTGCAAAAGAAACTGGTAAAATTGCTTCAACAAAAGAATTAATATCTACAGACCAAGAGAAAATTGAATCCTTAGTTATAATGCCTATGACTCTATCTCCAACATTTGGATAATACTTACCTTTTAATGTTATCACCTTAATTTCATCTCCTTCAGATTTTTCATAAAGACCAATTACGCTAGAGTATATGTTAGAGCCTAGTTTGTAAGTTGTAAAGCTAGGCTTTACATCATCACCGCTATATAACAACGAGCTTGGAATTACAATTTCTCTTTTACTCATGATATTCTTATGCTCTTTATTATTACTTTACCCTTTGATAATTCATTTAGCTTATTTATAAAACTTTGTTGGATACCTGCAGGTATTTCAACTTCTCCTTCCCATGATCCATCGCTTTTCCATTCAGATTTTATTACAGTAGAAGATTTGGTGATTACTTGATTGTAGATTTTACTAGCGAATTCTGCAGGTATTTTAAGTATAATTAGAGCTTTAGATTCTTTTATCGGTAATATTTTCTTCAATTGTTTTATTATTTCAGCAGCTTGTGTTTCAGGATCTTTAAATGGGTCGATTTTAACTTTTGCTTCTTCCAATGCTAATTCTATTCTAGAAGGAGGTAAAGGTGCATTTGTTCTTGTATCTATACAATTCCGTGCAATTATATCGATTATTCTTTTCTTATTTTCCTCAATTAGTTTATTTCTCCTCTCAGCAGTTATAGGCAAGTCTCCTTTTTTGATTATAATGTCAGCGATCTTAATCGGATCAGTAGTATTAAATACCTTCTGAAGTAAGCTTGCAGGAGCTTTTTCTCCTTTATTTGCATCCTTATAGATTATATCAGATTCCAATACATTATCTAGAGTATTTCTCTTGCCTAGTCTATATTCCCAAGCTAATTCGGAATCTACAATGATCTCGAATTTTTCTCCGTGTGAAATATACCTCGCTACTACTTTAGGCATGAATATAAGAATAAAAAAAATCTAAGCTTATTTGTTTTACTTTTTAATTTGAGCTAAATAATTAGCAATTTCTTCTTTAGTTAACTTTCTAAATTTTTTAGTTTTAACATCTATTACGCCTACCTCTATTTCTTCAGCTGTCAAAGTTCTTTCACTAACTCTTCTTAGAATGTCTAAAGCTAAAATAATTCCTTCTTCTACTGTAGGTTCTTTATCCTTTAGTTCCTTCTCTAAAATCTCTTGTGCAGCCTGTGAACCTGCACCTAAAACATATGCCTTATATCCTGCATATGCACCACCAGGCTCTGTACCTAATAATACTGGTCTATCGTTATCTATTCCTATAACTAAAAATGCGACACCGAAAGGTCTTGCGCCGCCATACATTGTATAAGTATGCTTTATATCGCATATTCTTCTAACTAAAGTTTCTGGTGGAATAGCTTCATCATAAAGCAAGCGATGTATTTGAGCATCAGTCCTAGCTTGTTCCATCAATATTCTAGCATCAGGACCTAGACCTGCATATGCAAAAGCAATATGATCGTCAATTTTTACTATCTTTTCAACAGTATTCTCATCAAGAAGAGGAGAAAATTTTCTCCTTTCTGCGACCAAAACTGCACCGTCTTTGCATACAATTCCAAGAGTAGTTAAACCTCTTTTTACTGCTTCTAAAGCATACTCTACTTGATAAAGCCTACCGTCTGGTGAAAATATAGTTATTGCTCTATCATATCCCATGCTAGGAGGTGAAAACATAGTTCCTACCTATCAATATAAGATAGTAAGTAGTTTATATATTTAGTTCAGAATGAGTTTTAGAACTGGTTTAAGAATAATCGTTGGTAGTTTTTCGCATGCTACAGAAGATGAGGAAAAAGTTAAAAAGGCTATGATAAATTTGATCAGCTTTGATCCTGGTAGACCTACAATTAAAAAGCTTTTAGGGCATTGGCGTAATCCAATTATAAATATAGAATACGAATTGCATGGTAAAGATGCTGAGTTATTTCTAAGAAATCTGTCTTCAAAACTTAAAGAAATCGATAAGGAATTCTTAATAAATATCCTAGATGAAAGAACTGATGAGAAAGGAAGAGTACATTTAAGATTTGATAAGCAAAAAGCCTTTCTTGGAGAAATTTCTCTATCGGATTTCGACGATATTATTAAAGTAGTAATTAGTTTTAGCGGTAATAAAAAAGAGCTAAAAAATATAATAAAAAATTTACTATATGAAAAAGTTCATTGATATTTTTATTAATCCAATTAATTTAGAAGAAGCTAAAAATATTATAACGACAGCCAAAGACTTTGGATATTCTATTATAGGCTTTATCGAAAATGAAAATATAAATAAAATTGTAGATATATGTAAAAATTTAAATTTAGAATATGTTATTAGATCAAAAAAATATTCTCCAAAAAGAATTGAAAAAATAATATACTTTTATGAATTTAGTAACAAAAAAGAAACTATAAATTTGGTAAAAAGATATAGAGTAGATATAGTAAGTGTAAATATTAATGAAATCTATGACATTGATAAAGAATTAATAAATTTTTTGGCTCAAAGGAAAACTAGATTAGAATTTTTCTATTCAGAATTTTTAAAGCTAAACTTTTCTGAACTTATTCATGCTTTACCAAAATTTAGAGAAGTAATCGTTACATGCTTGAAGAAAGGTTTGACGCCTTTCATTTCATCTGGAGCAAAAAGTAAAGAAGATATTAGAGCACCAAGAGAAATATTGAGTTTTTTAAAATGCCTTAATATAGAAAATTTAGATAAAATTTTGACTAAAGAAAATTTAAGTAGCATTTTCTTATATGAAACAATATAAACAAAGATACTTTATTGTAAAGTTATTTAATAATATAAGTAAAGAAGATTTGATAGGATCTGTTGAGGATACTTTTAAAAATTTGCATGGTATTATTTCATTTTCTTTTTCAAAATTAAAATTAATTTACTTTGATGAGAAGAACAATGTCGCAGTCTTCAGATGCAATAACGAATTCTCTGATCATTTCAGGACTAGCATTCTTTTCCTTAGAAAAGCAAATGTTATTATTCAAGCAAAAATTGAGCTAACTAGTGGAACTTTAAAGAAAATAAAACGAAAACTTAATATGATAGAAAAGGTTAAAAGTGGAAATAACTAATATCAACGATGAATGTAATTGGCGGTATATTAGCAGGGGGTTATGGAAAAAGGCTTCAACCGCTCACCAATAATTTTCCCAAAGCTCTTATTGAAATAAAAGAAAATTATACGATTTTGGATAAGCAACTTAATGATCTAAGATATACCGAAATAAAAGAAGTCTACTTAATGGTAGGACATTTGTACGAAAAAATCATGGAGAGATTTGGAAATGAATGGAAGAATTTGAAGATCAACTATTTAATAGAAGAAAAACCTATGGGCACACACTTCGCTATAAAGAATGCATTAGAAAATGCTAATTCTGATATGGTAATTATGAATGGGGATGTAATTCATGATTTTAATTTAAAGAAGTTTATAGAATTCTCGAAGAAAAGAAAAGAACATATAATCATAGCAGTGACAAAAATGCAAAGCCCATATGGGATTGTATCAATAGAAAATGGAAAAATTACAAACTTCATCGAAAAACCATTTCTTCCGCATTATATAAATGCAGGTGTTTATTACATCAAAAAAGAAACATTAGATTATTTCAAACATGAGTATTATTTCAACGATGTAGAAAGGACAGTATTTCCTAAAGCTGCAAGAGAAGGAAACATTGCATGCTATATGGAAGATGTTTTTTGGCTTTCAATAGATTCTATCAAAGACCTTGAATATGTTAGGGAATATTATAAAAACAGAGAAGATAAACCATGGGGATATGAAAAGATAATCGTTAATAATGAAAAATACTTAGTTAAGGAACTATTTATTAAAGGCGAATATAGAACTTCCATTCATTATCACGTTGAAAAGGACGAAACGTTGAATGTAATTAAAGGCTTTGGATTCGTCGAATTCTATGACGAAAATCTTAATCTAATAAGAAAAGAAAAGCTTATGCAAGGAAATCCTATCAGAATAAAACCAAAAACAATCCATAGCTTAGTTGCTGAAGAGAACTTACTTTTAGAAGAATATAGTACGCCGCATCCTTTTGATGTAATACGAGTAAAAGATTTCTATATAAGATAGCGCCGGCCATGGGATTTGAACCCATGACCCCCCGGTTAACAGCCGGGTGCTCTACCGGGCTGAGCTAGGCCGGCACTTAACTAATTATTTGTTAACATTTTTAAATATTCTTTATCCATAATATTCCTTCAACATTCTATCTGCTGAAACATATGGTATGAAGGAAAGAATAGCGTTTAAAGCTATTTCATAAAACTTATCCTTATCTTTATTCCACATATCAATAATCATTTTTAATTTATTGCTGAAAGCCTCATAGTCATGAGAATCTACTTCCCATGCTCTCGGAGAGCCAGGTAGCACGAGTTCTCTTAATTCTTCTCCAAAAAACCATCCATTATAGCCATCTTTTATTAGTTCTAAAGAAGCACCATCTTTAGATGACAAAGTAGGAGTCCCGTTAATCCCTGCTTTCATCATAGAAGTACCACTGGCTTCCCATCCAGATAAAGGAGTAAAGAGTATTAAATCTGAAGCTTGAAAAACCATTTTAGCCAAATTCGTGTCGTATTTCCAAATATAGACAACATTCGGATAACGCTCGCTAATCTCTTTCATTCTTTTCATATAAGAAAGCCCTTCGTTATCTCTAGGATCCGTTTTTCCTGCTAAGAAGAAGTTGACGTTTAATTCTGGATTTTCTTCTATGAAATTTAAAACAAAGTATGGTCTTTTATACGTAACCGTTCTTCTAGTCCATGAGATCAGCATATTCTCCTTTTTTAAATCTTTGTAATTCTTTAAGAAATCAAAGAATTTCAATTTGGCTTTTTCTTTAACAATTTTCAAATTCTCAACATTCAACGTATTATTTTGATAATGTTTAAGTAACTCTGGATCCATCCATCGGTATATTTCTATTCCATTAGTTACATGCCTTATTTTTTTAGAAAATTGGGGTAGCATTTTTTTAGATACTTCTTCATGTTTTCTACTTACAGTGATTATTTCATCGCAAAGCGAGGCAGCTAAAGTAGTCATGTTGACTTCTCTTTCTATAAAATCATATTGCATTTCATTTTTGAAATATTCTCTTAAAAAGTTCGGATGACCCCAGGGAACAGGAGTGTGAAGAATCAATCTAATTTTTGGTCTTTCATTATATTCGACAAGAAATAATGGAAGAAAAGCAAAAAAAGACTCTTGTAAATCTATAACTTCAATATTTTTAAAACCAATATAATCACTAAGAAAATTAAGACATGCTTTCGATATTATAAGAG
>Ga0101942_100261_pt1 | contig 27950 bp, 15 predicted proteins | sample DewCreD2012metaG_4_FD_75243 | JGI IMG/M metagenome (GOLD analysis project Ga0101942, IMG submission 75243) | Hot spring sediment bacterial and archeal communities from British Columbia, Canada, to study Microbial Dark Matter (Phase II) - Dewar... ...
CATTGCCACAACGACCTCTTCCATCGGCGTGGGGATGTGGCTCGCCTCCTCGCCGACCAGTTCGACACGCACCTCACGCCCCAGATACTCGCTCAGCAAGACGGTAATCTCGTGGCGGTGGTGGTGCGAAACCCACTGTCTGCCGAACGCACTATCCAGACGCAAGGCAACGCAGTCGTCCTGTATCCCGAGGGGTTCAATCGCCTCGAGGAACCGACGACTGGTGACCGAAGCTTTGGGAAGGAGCTGGCGAAGCGCTTCGCGCCACGCACGGCGCAACTGGGCGCTATCGAGACTCTCCCCAAGCCGCAACTGGTCTATGCTCTCGTCCTTGCGTCGCATACTGCCTCCCTGCTCTCGCCAGAGGGTGGCATATAGGATAGCACATCCCCTCCCCGAATCCTGCAATTGCTTCCAGCATTTCAGGAGCGTCTAAGGGCTAATGAGAGCCATTTAGTCCCAAAGTGAGATTTTTTCGCGCTATTCCGTGTTTTTCTGGGTTTTTGCTTGTCTTTGCTTGATTTTTCCAATCGGTGGTGGAGCCAGTTCACGACCCCACAATATTTTGGAATGCGCCTTCAGGGGTGTGTGGAAGGCTTCAGGGGGAAGAAAGGCTTGAGACGCGTTGTTGTAAAGTAGGTGAGATTCAGAGAAGCAGGACGCAGGAACCACGCCTGTACGGGCAGGGGTGAGGGCACGGCACAGTGAGCGTTGCGGCAAGGCAGGGCAGATATCTTTGCCGCAGCGCAGCTTGAGCAGACAGGACCGTCCCTAACACCCACTGCCAAAGTGGGACAGTACGCTCAGCAAATCGGCGTCATCCACGGCGCCGTCCCTGTTCACATCTTCGGGGTGCGTGCCCGTTTGCCCAAAGGCGAACAGGATTGCGAGCAGGTCGGCGTCATCCACGCATCCGTCGTCGTTCACATCACCGTCGCGCCGGGCAAACGGATTGCGTGCCAGCACCACCGTTCCATCCGAGCGCCCATATGCAAGGTAGCGCCCATCGGCGGAGAATTGAACGCTGTAGACATACCTCCATGTTTCCTGAGTGTAGTCAACTGCCAGCAAGCCGTCGCTCACTTGCCACAGCTTGACGGTGCCATCGGAGCTCCCACTGGCTATGTACTGCCCGTCGGGGGAGAAGACAACGGAGGCAACGGTTCCTTGATGCCCCCTGAGAGTGCGAGTCCAGAAGCTGCCGCTCATCCGCCACAAGCGGATGGTATAATCCTCGCTCCCGCTTGCCACGTACCGTCCATCGGGCGAAAAGGCTACAGAAAGGATTGCATCGGTGTGCCCCGTGAAAGTGCGTACCAGCGCGCCGTCGCTCACGCGCCAAACTCGAACAGCGCGTTCCAGATCGCCACTGCCACATGCCAAATACTGCCCGTCGGGGGAGAAGGCGACCGCTCGGACGGTGTGGGTGTGCCCTGTGATGGTGCGTATCAGGGCGCCATCCTCAACCCGCCAGATATAAGCCCTGCCGCGCATGCACAGACAGTCTGTATTAAGATGTTGGCTTGCTGCTGCCAGGTAGTATCCATCGGGCGAAAACGCCAGACAGAAGATACTATCCGTGTTCCCTGTGAATGCACGGACTAAGGTTCCATCGGGTATCTGCCACAGTTTGGCGGAGCGATCGCCGCTTCCGCTCGCGCTTGCCAGATGCTGCCCATCAGGCGAAAACGCCAGCGAATAGACAGGCCCCGTATGTCCTATGATCGTGTTTACCAGCGTACCGTCGGCGACGCGCCACAGTCTGATAACTCTGTCCTCGCCTGCGCTTGCGAGGTACTGCCCGTCAGGCGAGAACGCCACAGCGTACACCGAACTCGTATGATTCGTGAGCGGACGCACCAGTTCGCCCTCGCGGAGTTGCCAGAGCAGTATCATGCTGTCGTAGCCGCCGCTTACCAGATATTGTCCATCGGCAGACACGGAGATAGCTCGGATATACCCCGCGTGCCCTCGAAGCGTGCGAAGCAGGGTACCATCACTGGGGTTCCAGAGTTTGATGGTTTGGTCCCAGCTGGCGCTGATCAGATACTGCCCGTCGGGTGAAAACGCTACGGAAGTGACAGTGTCTGTGTGCCCGGTTTGCGTGTACACAAGGGTTCCGTCGCTCACATTCCAGAGCTTGAGAGCATTATCCCCACCGCCGCTTGCTAGGTACTGCCCATCGGGCGAAAAGGCAACGGCGTTGCAACCCCCGATGTGCCTGCCGAATATGCGCACCAGCGAGCCGTCCTCCACGCGCCACAACCTGACAGTGCCATCCACATACTCACTGCCGCTTGCCAGGTACTGTCCATCAGGCGAGAAGGCTAAAGTGGTAACCCGATCCGTATGCCCCGTAATGGTGCGTATCAGCGTGCCTTCACTGAAATCCCACACGCTAATCGTCCGGTCAGCGCCCGCACTTGCCAGATACTCCCCGTCGGGCGAAAAGGCCATTGAGTAGACGGGAACGGTGCTTCCGACAAGCGTGCGGACTAAGGCGCCATCATTGACGCGCCACACCCAGATAGTCCCTCCAGAACTCCCGCATGCCAGATATTGCCCGTCGGGCGAAAAGCTGACAGAGAACATCTCGTAGGGAAAATTACGCCCCACGAGCGTGCGTATTAACATCCCGTCGCTGACACGCCACAGCTTGACATCCCCCACACCCCCGCTTGCGACATACTGCCCGTCTGGGGAGAAGGCGAGGGCAAAAACACCTCCTGCCTGCCCTCCCCGCATCCACATAATATCGGGTCGGTTTTGCGCTAAACCAGGCGCGATGAGCAGGAGAATCGCAATGCTAATTGACACTATACGAACGCACAGAGCGTGTACCCCCATCTCCAGTTTCTTTTCAATTCTGAACATCGCCATCCACCTCGCTGTCCACCGAATGGATATATTATACGCGATTTTATAGGGGTTTCTCTGGAGTTTCGACTTCTTTCAGCAGGCGAAGCAGGTGCTGAAACCCCGGCTGGAGTCGGGCGAAGGGGCGTGCGTGCCCGTAGTACTGCTCGGTGAGCGTCTTTTCGGCACGCATGAGTTGTTCCACCTGCTGGCGAGCGTGGTGGAGGAAGCGCGCCTCGTCCAGCTGCTGGTAGAGAGCGTGCCATTCGGGCGGGGCAAGCGGTTCGTCCAGCAGGGGCTGGAGCAGGGCACTTGCTTTGAGCAGGGTACGCAGGCGCCCCCAGCGCAGCTCCAGCGCCATCGTGGAGTTTTCTATAGCGGGGCGGTGTTCACGCAGGCACGCCTGCCACTGCTGGCTGGCATAGTCGGTGCAGGGCGGCTCCTGAGCGAACGACTCCGCCCAGCGGCGCGAAAGCCCCCCTATCTCTTCCAGCACATGGTCGCGCTGGAGTTGCTGGAGCGCTGTGTGAAGTCGCTGGAGGTGTGTTTCCTGCACCTGGTGCAGGCGCAGGCGCACGCGCTCGATGCCTGCCCGCGCGGGCGGAGGGGCGTCCCCTTGGCTCAGCCAATCCAGAAGGCGCTGATTCAGTTCCAGCTGGTGGAGCGCCCGCAACACACGCCGGAGCCGACGCTTCCAGAACGCAATTCGCGTAGGCGGGAAACAGGGCTGGAACACGCGCAGGCACACCTGAAGGGTGAAGAGGCTCTCACGGAGCATCTCCAGCGCGTCGGGGGTCCAGTCGGATTGGCGAATCAGCGGTCGCACCTGCGCTAAGAGTGTTTGAATGTGCGACGCCCCGTAGGCGCAGAATCCTTCTTTGCGCATCAGGGTGTGGGGGTGGTCTCAGGGGGGTCTAACGCCGCCCAGTAGAGCATGCGTCCGCAGCTTTCGCAGGTTACGGGGTCATGCGATTCTTTGAGCCGGTTGACGAGGTAGGGAGTGAGTTTGGTGCGGCATGCGGCGCAGGCTTCGTTTTCGACGCGGGCGACGGCTTTGCGTGCGAGTCGGGGTCGCATGGTTTCGTAGCGCTGGACGAGGGCAGGTTCTATTTGCGCCACGAGCTGGGCGCGCATGGCTTCGCGCTTCTCGATTTCCGCCTCAAGGCGTGCTTTTTGCGCCTGATAGCGTTGCTGGTGCTGTTCGAACATCACCTCGATCTGGCGCAGGTCGGCTTCGGTTTCTTGAATCTGTTGTCCCTGAGTCTCCATCTCTTCCCAGAGGCGGAGCAGTTCCAGTTCCATCTGGTCGTGGGCGCGGCGCATGGCGTCGATGTCGTGCTGGAGTGCTTCCAGTTCGCGGGGGTTTCGGATGCGTCCGGAATAGAGTTCCGCCTCGGCGTGGCGGATGCGCTCTTCCGCGCTCTGCAGTTGAAGTTGCTGGTCGTGCGCCGCCGCTTGCAGTTCGCGGTAGCGTTGTTTAATCTCTTCCAGTCGCTGGCGCGATTCGTTGAGTCGCTGGCGCAGGTGTTCGCCCGGATCGAGGCGTTTCAGCAGCTGGCGGAGCTGATCCAGCTCATCGTCCAGCTGCTGAAGCCGATCCAGAAGCCGCATCTGCGGGTGCATCGGCGTCCTACCCCCCTATCAGGTACTGACGCGCCTTCTTGGTGATGGGTTTGCCGATTTCGTCTTCCTTCAGGTGCCACACGGGCGAGCCTTTGTGGAGTTCGAAGCAGGGGTAGGCGCTGAGGATTGATGCCGTAACCTCGCGCTTCGTGCGCCGCACGATGTTGACCTCGTTGTGCAGGGTCAGGTAGTCGGCGCCGCGGGGGTGTCCGCGCATCAACTCCACCATGATGTGGTAGGTGGAGAGCTGATCGGCGCGCTCCTGAAGCTCCAGCAGTTTCTCGTAACGCGCATGGGAGACCGCCAGTAGCGGATCCGTTTCGCCCGTGAAGCGGAAGTAGAACACATCAGGCTGGTCGGTGCGCTCCAGCTCGAAGATTGCGCCCGAAAGGATGTCCAGCTCGGCGAACTTATCGAATAGCCCATACACCAGGCGTGTTTCGTGGTTCAGCCACACTTCGTGTGCTTGCCCGTTCTCATCAATAAAAGTCACCTGTTGAATCGTGGGCTGGTCTGCGAAAAAGCCGAGCGGGATCTGGCACATCGGGAGGGTGCCGAGGTCCTTATGGGGCGGGCGCAGCACGATTCGCACCTTCTGGGGTACTTCTGGGGGCATAGCGGGCGTCTCTTCGTCGTCCACATCCTGAGCGCGGGGGTCGCGAATCTCCTCGCGTAGAGAACGCGGGTAGGCTTCGGGGTCTAACACCACATCATACGGCTCGCCCTGCTCGTTCAGGATTTGCGGAAGTGGCGGGAACAGGAGGATGGCAGGCACGGTCCGCACATATTCGGGCATATCGGTGTCGCGCCCGAATCGGTCATAGCCGTACCATGTCAGGCGTCCATCGCTCCAGAGTGCGGAAATCAGCGTATCGAGGTCTTCGCGGAAGGTGCGGCTCTGAGGTGAGACTTCGAACATCTCTTCCAGCAGTTGCGAGGCGCGGGCGATGCCCGGTCGCTGGAGGAGTTGCGATACAATCTGTTCCACCTCGTCGGGGCGCAGTTCCAGCGGCTGGGTCTCTTCGGGGGGCATTTCGGCGAGCCACTGGCGCACAAGGGCGCGCCCGCGCTCCAGCCATTCCGCTTCCACCGATTTGGGATACCATGCGCCATCAGAACCCCACGCATACGCATCCGAAGCCCAAACCGCCTCAAACAGCGCCACCCCGTCGTAGGGGAACACCCAGCGCGGGTCGGGGTCCAGATTGAAGTACCAGTGCATGAAGCCCAGCAGGCGGTTCGGGATAGGCTCTTCTGCCTGCTGCAGATACGCCACCACCCATTCGGGGTTGGTGAAGTCCAGCTTCATTTTACGCGCCTTTTTGAGGTGGGGTTCTACCTCTTTCCATGTGAGGTCGTTGTAGAAGAGGGCGTCGTGGACAGCGCGCTCGCGTTCCGCTGGCTCCTCCCAGAGGTAGGCGATGGGCTCAATCCATTCGGGGCGGAAGAGCCATTCACGAAGCCCAATTATGTTGCTGGGGGTGATAAATAGATTCTGCGCGTTCCGACACAGCTGGGGCAGGATGGTTTCGAAATATTCATGGCTTCGGCGGTAGCGTGCGCCCAGCTCCAGCGCGACCGCATCGCGGGATACGGGCGCGCCCACCGCCCGCACAATCCGCTCCGCAAACGCCACAATCGGCGAACGGTTCGACACTTTCCGATACAGCGGTAGCCAGCGGCGCTCCTCCTGAAGAAACTTCTCTGGCTGGTTATACAGCAGCGCGCGCACCTCGCCCGAGCTCAATCCCAGCGCCTGAATCCGATCGCGCACCTCGTTTGTGCGCAACGGCACCGGCGTGCCCTGCATAAAACCTAACAGTACCTGACGCGCCAGATAGTCCAGCGCCAGCCTGTCCTGTGGTGAGAATACGGTGGTCTCCATCATCGTCTCAGTCCTCTTCCGAAGCGTCCCTTAATTATGACACATCGCCCTCCTGATTCGTATGGCGCGGGTGAAGCACATACAAAAGCAGCGACAGAAGCCACAACACCGCGCCATACAGGTAAAACGCGGGAGCCACCTCCCACACCCTCTGCGCCGGGGTGTCTATCATACCCCACACGGGATACACCACGGAAAGATAGAAGGCGGGCGACTCCCTCATGAACATATCGGAGAAGAGTGTCATGTGCAGGATTGGGGGTAGCAGGAACAGCACGGCGTAGCATCCGAGCGTGAGCCATCGCGCGGCTGCCACAGAACGCCCCTTTAAAAGAGCGGAACAGAGCTGCGCGCATGCCCACAGGAACACCCACAAGCCCGTGTAGTAAAACAGGAGCGTGACGAGGTACGCCCACACTTCTGGCGAAAAAAGGACAAAGAGGGGTTGCATCGCAAGCGCCAGCCCCGCAATCGCGGCGAACCATAAGCTTAGAATGTAAGGCAGGGAACCGGACGGTTTGCCCGTGAGCATATCCCGCACGCGAATCCGCCTGTTCCACACCACCCTGCGCTCTTCCTGACCGCCGTAAGGGGCGAGAAACAGAATGAGGAGCGGCATGGGCGCCGGCAGAGCGAACCCGACCAGAGGCAATATATCAGTGATTCCGAACCCCCCGCCGTGCCCAATTCCTCCAGCCGCAATCAAGTGCTGAACGGGCGGCGCAAAACTCAGCCACGAGGCGAGAAACACTGCCAGCAGCATCTGACGCCTCAGCGAGGGGAGCGTATCTTTATCGTACAGCCCCACCTTCGGCGCGGCGCCAGTCAGCAGCATGCGAGTCGCCAGCAAACACACCAGCACGCCCACCACCACGCCCGGAATCTCCAAGCCGAAAGCGTTGAACACCGTGTCTGCCACATAGGGCGCGGAAAAGGGGCTCAGGGCGCTAAGGGGCATCACCAGTTCGCGCCCTGTCGCGCCAGGCGGCGGAGCGAGCCGTGTCGTTGCTTGCGCAATCGTCATAATTCCCAGCACGACCACCAGCAACCCCACCCGCAGGTAGCTCAAGAACACGGCGGTGGTGGAGTTGCGGGCATAGGCGGAGCTGAACAGCGCCAGCGCACACAGCACCATCGCACTGGCGGCAATCAACACATAGGTCTCCAGCATCTCTCGAATCGTCGCTCCCCCCATCAGCAGGCTCACTCCGCTTACGGGCAGGGTCAGCGCGAGCAGCAACAGCACAAACCCCAGCGAGCCAAGCAGTTTGCCCGTCAGCAGCTGGCGGGCGGTCAGTGGCGTCGCCGCCAGCAGATCCATCGTGCGTCGCTCGCGCTCTAAGGTAATCGCGTTTGCCGTCAGCGCGGGGGCGATTAGCACAATCAGGGCAGTCAGCGTGCCCATCACCGTCGCGTGGAACGCCTGCAGGCTCTGCTGCGCCTCGAAGGGATTGCGCATCACCTCGTCGGAGACCACATTCTGGTACACCAGCATCACGATCAGGATCATAAAGCCCAGGTAGAGGCTCTGCAGGAAGTAGCTGCGGCTGAGCCGCACACGCACCCGCGCCTCACGCCCCACTACCGGGTTGCCCCACACCTGCGTGAAGGTCCCGACCACATAACGCCCCCAATCGCGGAGCCAGCTCCGTGTCAACAACGCCACTTTTGCCACGCGACTCACCTGTAAAAAGTGATACGCCGTTTATGGGGTATTTCCTGCTCCGGTCAGGAACTCTGGCGTGCTAAATCGGGTATACTTTACAACGCCTATGGCTCGTAAGCGTGGGACAGTGCTTCTGGCGATGAGTGGGGGGGTAGACAGTTCGGTCGCTGCGGTACTCCTGCAGAAGCGTGGCTACGAAGTGATTGGGGTCACGATGCAGATCTGGCAGGAGTCGCACCCCGACCCCCGACACGGCGGCTGCTGCTCGCTCGGCGCGGTAGAGGACGCGCGGCGCGTGGCGCGGCGGCTCGGCATCCCGCACTATGTGCTGAACTTCCGCCGCGTGTTCGCCGACACCGTGATTCGCGACTTTATCCACGAATACCGCCGCGGGCGCACGCCCAACCCGTGCGTGCAGTGCAACCGCTTTGTGAAGTTTGACGCCCTGCTCAAGAAGGCGGACGAGCTGGGCTGCGACTACATCGCCACCGGGCACTACGCCCGCGTGCGCTATAACCCCCACACAGGGCGCTGGAATCTGCTCCGCGCCGTGAACAAGGATAAAGACCAGTCCTATGTGCTCTATATGCTGAATCAGGAGCAGTTGCGGCGGAGCCTGTTCCCGCTGGGCACACTCCCCAGCAAGGAGCAGACCCGCCAGATTGCCCGCGAGATGGGGCTGTGGACCGCCGACAAGCCTGATAGTCAGGAGATTTGTTTTGTGGCGCATCTGGGCGGTTATCACCAATTTTTGCGCGAAGTGACGCCCGACGCCTTCAAGCCGGGCGAGATTCGGGATGTGCATGGGCGCGTGCTGGGGATGCATCAGGGAATTGCGCTCTACACCATCGGACAGCGCCGACGACTGAACATCCCCAGCCCGGTGCCGATGTATGTGCTACGCATCCTGCCCGAAGAGAACGCTATCATCGTGGGCACCGAGGACCAGCTCTACGAGCGCGAGATGTGGGTGGGCGATGTGGTGTGGAGCAGTATCCCCGAACTCACAAAGCCTTTGAAAGTGATGGCAAAAATTCGGTATAATATGCCTGCCGCGCCAGCGAAGGTTTTCCCGACAGAGCGCGAAGATCAGGTACGGGTCGTGTTTGATCACCCTGTGCGCGCCATTACGCCCGGGCAGATTGCAGTGTTCTACCGGGGCGAGACGGTGGTGGGGGGCGGAACCATCCTGGCGCCGAACCAGATAGAGGTGGACTCCGAGACCACCGAACAGGCAGTTAAGCGTGCCCTGCAACGGGTACAGCCATTCATGCTGGAGGGGGCTATCGAATGAACGAGACTTTGCTGGCGATTCTGATAGGGCTGATGGTGTTGAACCTTGTCGTGCTGAGCGGCGCAGTGGCGGCGCTGGCGATTGCCCTGCGCAAGCAACTGCCCGAAATCCGCCAGCGCGTCGACACGGTGCAACAGCGCGTGCTGACCCTGCTGGACGAAACGATCCCCGCACTCCAGGGAACCCACAAGGCTCTGGATGAGGCGACCCGCGCACTGCACGAAGCCGCCGAAACAATAGAGAACCTGCACATCGTAACCGACAACATCCGCCACAAGCTGGAAGTGGCAGACCAGATTGCCGCGAAGGTGCGACGCCTGCCTGAAAAGACTGCCCGCTTGCTGGGCAGGCTGATTCATCACACTTTCCAGCTGGGCGGACGGGTGGTGGCACGCCAGATAGACCGCCTCAGCCCGAAACCCGTGCGCCCCAGCGTCTATCAGCCGATTTCCGCCGAACCCACGGCGGAGACGACCCCCACCGAGGTCGTAGAACACACACCAACACAAGGAGGGATGACCGATGCAAAACCATGATGAGCGCAGTGGATTGCTCTATCTGCTGGCAGGAATTGGTCTGGGTGCGCTGATCGGCGCAGTGATTGCGCTGCTGTTTGCGCCCAAGTCGGGCGAGGAGATTCGCAGCGACCTGAGCCAGCGCGTCCACGACCTGTCGGAGAAAGTGCGCGAGCTGGCGACCCAGGTCTATGAGCGTGGCGGAGAGACGGTGCGAACCGTGCGCGAGCGCATCGCGCGCAAAGCCCACGAAGTCGGCGAAGAGATTGCACCCGACGAAGCCTGAGCGATGACCTGGCGCGTGCTGGGATGGGTGGCAGTCGTCTCTGCCACCCTCTACTTTCTCTATTTTGTACGCGATGCCCTGATCCCCTTCGCGATCGGGGGCATTATCGCACTGCTGCTGAACCCCATCGTGGAGTGGCGTTGCAAGCGGGGGCTGTCGCGCCCCAAAGCGGTGCTGGCGGTCTTCTCGATGTTCCTGCTGCTGGTGGTTCTGCTCGGTATTCTGGCGACGCCCGTGTTTTACGCGCAGGCGCTGGGCTTGATTGAGAGCTTCAGCGGCAAAAACGGCGGCGCCGATATTGAGAAAGTCATCAACACATGGGTCAACGATGCGCGTGCCTATCTGCAGGCGGAGCTGCCCAAACACCAGAAATGGCTCGAGGCGAACAGTGAACTGCTTCAGCGGCTCGGATTGCCCACCGACCCCAAAGCGCTCACCGATGCGCTCACCGTGCGTCTGCGCGACCGCGTGAGCGCGTTCTTCCTGGACAACGCCGCGAGCTTCCTGAACGGACTGCTGGGTACGCTACTGAGCCTGCTCTCCAAAGTGGTCTGGATTATCGTCATCCCGTTGAGCGCGTACTTTTTCCTGCTGGATATGCCTTCCATCAAGCGGGCGATTCTGTTTCTTGTGCCTCCAGCCCAGCGTGCGGCAGTGAACAATCTGCTGAGCGAGATCGGCGACCTCTTTTTCCGTTACATTCGGGGGCTGGTTACAGCGGCGCTGAGTTATGGGATGGTGAGCATGCTCCTCTACTGGATGCTGGGTGTGCCGAACCCCTTGCTGCTGGGCGTGCTGGCGGGAGTGCTATATCCCATCCCCTATGTGGGCGCGTTTCTGATAGCGCTCAGCTCCACGGGGTTCACCCTGCTGTTTGGTCCTGCGCATCCGTTGCTGTTTCTGTTTGAGCTGTCGCGGGTGTGGCACGCGATTGCCGTTTTGCTGGGGGCGATTGCGCTCAACACCGTGTTTGATATGCTGATTACGCCGCGCTTGCTGGGCGGGGCGGTGGGGCTGCGCCCTTTAGCCAGCCTGATTGTGATTGTAGTGGGCGCGAAGTGGGGCATCTGGGGCATGATGCTCGCCGTGCCCGTTGCGACCACGCTCAAAATTATTATCGAGCGCTTGCTCCACTTCTTTTATGGCGAAGCGGAGTTTCTGGAAGCGCCTGAGCCAATTCACGAATCGGCGCCCTCGGCTTCCTCGCCTGTGCCAAACGCCCCTGCACCCCTTGATTTTCCTGATTCGCAGGGGGTATAATAGTACACTGCGCCGATTGCGCATTTGGAGGTAGAATCTATGCGTATTGTTCGCCACAACGCAAAGCGAATCGAGAGCATCTTACCGCCGCCTAACCTGATTGAAATCCAATACAACTCTTACCGCTGGTTTTTAGAGGAAGGACTCAAAGAGCTGTTTCAGACCTTTTCGCCGATTTATGACCCGACGGGACGCTATTTTATAGAGTTCGGCGATTATTGTCTGGGCGAGCCGAAGTACTCGGTTGAGGAGTGTCGCGAGCGTGAAATCACTTTCAAGGCGCCCCTGCGCGTGAAGGTGCGCTATGGCGTCCGCGATGGCGAGGTGCAGGAAAGCGAAATTTATCTGGGCGACCTGCCGCTGATGACCGACGGCGGCACCTTCATCGTGAATGGGCGCGAGCGCGTGATTATTAACCAGATTAACCGCACGCCGGGCGTTCACTTCCCGTCGCCGTTTCTATCGGGCGCGGGGCGCGAAATGCTGGCGCGCACGCTCGACAAGGTGCTTCAGGTGCAGATTATTCCCGCTGAGGGTCCGTGGCTGGACGGGGGCAACGACCCGCAGGGCGTGTTGCGTCTTAAGATCCACCAGTCCAAGCAGTTGCCCATCACGCAGATTATCAAGGCGTTCGCCGCGTATGAGGAAGCGCGCGTACCGGCTGAGCTGGAGCTGGAGCGTGCAGTCGGCTGGCGCGTGCTGAACCCTGTCAAAGACGAGTCGGGCAACCCCCTGCTGGAGGCGGGAGAGGTTATTACCCGCGAATGGCTGGAGGCACAACCGGAGACAGTACGCAAGGTTCGAGCGCTGGTGGAGCCGCCCTATGACCCCGAACGGGGGTTGACCAACGAGGCGCTTCATGGCATCTTCGGGCGCGTGGTGGAGAGGGAGGAAACCCTCGCGTACCCCACCTACGACCAGCTGGAAGGTAAGACCCTCGCCCAGGATGTGTACGACCCCAAAAAGCCTGACCAGCTCGTCGCCACTGCGGGCACGCCGATTGACACCACGCTCGCAAAAAAGCTGGCACGGCTCAAACTGGAAACCGTTACCGTCCGAAAGCAGGAGGTGGAGCTGCATCCGTTCCTGCGCAACACACTGGACGCAGACCCCACCACCGATTCGCGCGAGGCGCTGCTGGACTTCTATCGCCGCGCACGCCCGGGCGACCCCGCCACCGAGGAGAATGTGCGCAGTCTCTTCTACAGCCTCGTCCTGGACCCGCGCCGCTATGACCTGGGGCGTGTGGGGCGCTATCAGATTAATCGTAAACTGCGCCACAACATTCCGATGGAGGTGCGGCGGCTGACCGTGCCCGACATGCTGCTCGTGCTGCGCCATTTGCTGGAACTGGCAGACGACCTGCACGAGTATGAAGATACCGACCACCTCGGCAACAAGCGCGTGCGCTCGGTGGGCGAGCTGCTGCAGGCACACCTGCGCGTCGCCTTCCTCAAACTTGAAAAAACCGCCCGCGAGAAGATGATTAATGCCGAGGATGTGAGCCAGATTCTGCCGAATGTGGTGTTGAGCGTGAAGCCCGTGTCGGCAGCGCTCGAATCGTTCTTCGCCACGAACCCGCTTTCCACTTTCATGGATCAGACCAACCCGCTCTCGGAGCTGGCGAACAAGCGGCGCCTGTCGGTGCTGGGACCGGGCGGTTTGAACCGTCAGAACATCCCGCCGCAGGTGCGCAACATCACGCCGAGCCAGTACGGGCGCATCTGCCCGATTGAAACGCCCGAAGGGCAGAACATCGGGCTGGTGACCCAGCTCACACTCTATGCCCAGGTGGACGAGTTCGGCTTCATCCGCACGCCCTATCGCGTGGTGAAAGATGGTAAGGTAACCAACGAAGTCGTCTACCTGCCCGCGGATGAGGAAGAGGATAAGTGCATCGCGCCAGCGGATACGCCGATTGCCGAAGACGGCACGCTGCCCGAAATGGTGCAGGTGCGTCTGGGCGATGAGTACCCCACCGTACCACGCGAGCAGGTGCAGTATATGGATGTGAATCCCGCGCAGGCGTTCAGCGTCTCCGCGAGCATGATCCCGTTCCTCGAGCATGACGACGCAGGGCGCGCGCTGATGGGAAGCAACATGCAGCGTCAGGGGGTGCCGTTGCTCAACCCCGAAGCGCCCTTCGTCCACACGGGCGTCGAAAGCCACGCTGCCGAGTACGCGCGAAGCGTTATCCGCGCGAAGGCGGACGGGCGCGTGCGCTATGTGAGCGCGACCGAAATCCGTGTCGAGCGCCCCGACGGCGAACTGGATATCTATAAACTGCCCCATCTGGTGGAGTCCAACAAGGGCACCTGCTTCACCTTCCTGCCGCGGGTAACGCTCGGTCAGCGCGTGCGCAAGGGCGATGTGCTGGCAGATGGACCCTCCACCGAAAACGGGGAGCTCGCGCTGGGGCGCAATGTGCTGGTGGCGTTCCTGCCCGCAGGCGGCTACAACTACGAGGACGCCGTGTTCGTCTCGCAACGCCTGCTCTACGACGACACCTACACCAGCATCCACCTGGAGAGCTATCAGACCGACGCGACCGAGACCAAACTCGGTCCCGAAGAGATTACCAACGATATTCCCAACATCAGCGAGGAGGCGCGGCGCGACCTCGACGAGAACGGCATCATCCGAATCGGCGCAGAGGTCAAGCCCGATGACCTGCTGGTGGGCAAGATTCAGCCGAAGGGTCAAACCGAAGGCTCCACCGAGCAGAAGCTGGTGCGCATCATCTTCGGTGGCAAGTCGGAAGAGGTGCGCGATGTGTCGCTCCGCCTGCCGCACGGCGAGCGCGGCTATGTGGTGCGCGTGTCGCAATTTGCACGCTACAAGTATTACTGCCGCGACTGCAAGACAACCTTCTACCGCTCGCGTCCGCCGGAGTCGCGCGCCTGCCCACGCTGTGGGGGCAATCTGGAGCAACTGCCTGAGGACGAGCTGCCACCCAGCGTGAACCATCGCGTGCGCGTCACAGTCGCCACCCGGCGCCCGCTCACCGAGGGCGACAAGATGGCAGGGCGCCACGGCAACAAGGGCGTTATCTCCAAAATCCAGCCTGTGGAGGACATGCCCTTCCTGATGGACGGCACGCCCATCGATATCGTGCTGAACCCGCTCGGCGTGCCTTCGCGCATGAACATCGGGCAGATTCTGGAGTTCCATCTGGGGCTGGTCGCCAAGCATCTGGGGGTTCGCTTCCGCGTGCCCGTCTTTCAGGGGAGTACCTCCGAAGAGATTAAGCAGGAGATGCGCCTGCTGGCGGATCGGCTGCGCACGCACGCGCTCCGCACCATGCTGGAGGACGAACTGGGCATCCATATCCACTGGCACTACCGCATCACTTTTGAGGAAGCGCTGAGCCAGGTGGAGACGGTACTCAAGAGCCTGCCTGAGGAGCGCCTTGCGGAGCTGCGCACGCGCTTCGCGCTGCCGAAAAAAGCCAAACTGGGCGAGCTCATGGAAGCCATCCGCCAGCGCGCCATCGACCGCAGCGGCTTTGACCCCGAAACGGGCAAGGTCATCCTGCGCGACGGGCGCACAGGCGAGCCGTTCGACAACAAAGTGGCAGTGGGCTACCTCTACATTCTGAAACTGGAACACCTCGCCGAAGAGAAAATCCACGCCCGGAGCATCGGTCCTTACTCGCTGATTACCCAGCAGCCGCTGGGCGGAAAAGCGCAGTTCGGCGGGCAGCGACTGGGTGAGATGGAGGTCTGGGCGCTCGAAGCTTACGGCGCCGCCCACACCCTGCAGGAGATGCTCACTATCAAATCGGACGACATCACCGGGCGCGTGCAGAGCTTCGAAGCCATCATCAAAGGGCTGCCCGTGATCCAGCCGTCCGTGCCCGAATCGTTCAAAATCCTCGTGAACGAACTGCGCGCCCTGGCGCTCAAAGTGCAGATTATCGACAAAGACGGGGAAGCGCACGACTTCCGCAGCTTAGAGGAACTTGATGCGCTTGATGAGAAAAAATCCAAACCCAGCCTGACGAGCATCGTGGAAGGGCTGTGAAGTGAGGTGAAGAGAATATGGCAGACATTTCGCATATCCGCGCGTTAAAAATCGGGCTGGCGTCGCCCGAAGATATCCTCAACTGGTCGTATGGCGAGGTCAAAAAGCCAGAGACCATCAACTATCGTACCTTCAAGCCGGAACGCGATGGGCTGTTCTGCGAGCGCATCTTCGGTCCCCTGCGCGACTGGGAGTGCGCGTGCGGGCGCTATAAGCGCGTCAAAAACAAAGGCATCCGCTGTGAGCGTTGTGGGGTGGAAGTGACCCGCGCCAAAGTGCGCCGCGAACGCATGGGGCATATTGAACTCGCCGCGCCCGTGTGCCATATCTGGTACCTCAAGGGGCAGCCCCCCAGCCCGCTCGGACTGCTGCTGGACATTCCGCCACGCCAGCTGGAGAAAGTAATCTATTTCACCAACTACATGGTGATCGATATTGACCGCGCCGCGATTGAGCAGAATCTGGGCGACATCCAGCGGTTTGTGGAAGAGGAGAAGCGCAACTTTGAGGCGGAGATTGAGCGCCTCTTTCAGGAGCTGGACGCCCGGCTGGAGCAGGAACTGGAGGCGCGCCGCGAGGAGTTGACCGAGCAACAGATTATAGAGCGCATCAAGCAACACGAGAGCCGCAAGGAGAGCGAGCGTCGCGAACGCGCCGCGCGAATCGCCGACATGGAAAAAGCCGTTGAGACGCTCGCCAAACTCCAGCAGTATCAGCTGATTGACGAGGTCACCTGGCAGGGCGTGGAGTTGCTGCTACTTTCTGCCAGCCGAAAGCTCCAGCGCGATTTGCGCCCGCTGGTGCGCGTGGGACAGGGCGCGGCGGCAATCGAAGAGCTGCTCAGCAAGATTGACCTTGAAAAGCTGGAGCGCGAGCTGAAAGAGGAAATCAGCAAAACCACCGGCACGCGCCGCGCCCGCGTGATCAAGCGTCTGGAGATTGTGGAAGCCTTCAAAAATAGCAAAACGCGCCCCGAATGGATGATTCTGAAGGTCATTCCTGTGCTACCGCCAGAACTGCGCCCGATGGTGCAGCTGGACGGGGGACGCTTCGCGACTTCCGACCTGAACGACCTTTATCGGCGCATCGTGAACCGCAACAACCGCGTGCGCCGCATTATCGAAATCCGCGCGCCCAAAGCGATTCTGAACTCCGAGAAGCGCCTGCTACAGGAGGCGGTGGACTCGCTGATTGACAACTCGCGCCGCTCCAAGCCCGTCACGGGCAGCGGCGGACGCCCCCTCAAGTCGCTCTCCGATATGCTCAAGGGCAAAGAGGGGCGCTTCCGCAAGAACCTGCTGGGCAAGCGCGTGGACTATTCCGGGCGCTCCGTGATTGTGGTCGGTCCGCACCTGAAGCTGCACCAGTGCGGTCTCCCCAAAGAGATGGCGCTGGAGCTGTTCAAGCCGTTCGTGATGCACCGCCTCATTCACGGTCCCGAACAGATTGCCACGAATGTCAAGTACGCGAAGCAGGCGATAGACCGCCAGCTGCCCGAAGTGTGGAAGGCACTGGAGCAGGTGATTAAAGACCACCCCGTGCTGTTGAACCGTGCGCCCACACTGCACCGTCTGGGCATTCAGGCGTTTGAGCCAGTGCTGGTGGAGGGCAAGGCGATTCAGTTGCACCCGCTGGTGTGCCATGCTTATAATGCCGACTTTGACGGCGACCAGATGGCGGTGCATGTGCCGCTGTCGTATCAGGCACAGGCGGAGGCGCGCACGCTGATGCTTTCAGTGCATAACCTGTTCAAGCCTGCCGATGGCTCGCCTGTGGTTTCGCCGTTGCAGGATATCGTGCTGGGGGCGTACTATCTCACGATGAACGACCCCGCGGGCGAAACCGAGCCGAAAGAGACCTTCGCCAGCCCGGAGACGGCTCTCAACGCCTTTGAGCATAAGCTGATCCGCGTGCATCAGCCGATTCGGGTGGCGCTGAAGCGTGCGGGGGCAGAGACGCCTGAGCTGGTCACCACCACTGTGGGGCGTCTGATTTTCCACTCCATTATGCCCGATGAGCTGCGCTATCACCCGGACTGGCTGAATGTGGTGTTCAACAAGAAGAAGTTGTCGGAGGTGATTCGCGAGGTTTACAACACCTGCGGGCATATGCGCACGGTGCAGTTTCTGGACGACCTGAAGGCGCTGGGCTTTGAGTGGGCGCTTCGGGGCGGGATTACCTTCGCGGTGACGGATATGGCGGTTCCGCCCGACCGTGATGAGATACTGCGCCGCGCGGATGAAGAGGCACGCAAGTTGAACGACCTGTACGAGCGGGGCGAGCTGACTCAGGAAGAGAAGCGCCAGCGCCTGATTGAGCTGTGGCAGCGCACTTATGAGGATGTTTCCAGAGCGATGCTTGCCAGCATCGGCGCGGATAACCCGTTGTTTATCATCACCGATTCGGGCGCGCGTGGCTCCATCAAGCAGCTGGCGCAGCTGGTGGGCATGCGCGGGCTGATGACGGGCATAGAAAGGTTATTTGAGGAGATACCCATACGCCACAACTTCCGGGAGGGTCTTACCTCGCTGGAGTATTTCGTGTCGGGCTACGGCGCACGCTACGGACTCACCAGCACAGCGCTCCTAACCTCCAACGCAGGCTACCTGACGCGCCGAATGGCAGATGTGGCGCAGGATGTGGTCGTTCGCCAGCGCGACTGTGGCACGACCGAAGGCATCGTGGTCGCCCGAATCGTGCGCGAGGGCGAGCTGATTGAGACCCTCTTCCAACGCATTCGCGGGCGCACTGCCCAGCGTACCCTGACCCACCCCTACACGGGCGAGACGCTGGTGAGCGAGAACACGATAATCTCCGAACCCGTTGCCCAGATTATTGACACGCTCGCCCAGCAGGTGGAGCAGTTCACCCAGACCTTACGCGAGCTGAAAAGCAAGGAGGAAGGCGAGCTCTTCATGCCTGCCGACGACCAGCCGCTGACCGACCCGCAAACGGGCGAGGTGCTGCTGGACACCTATGTGCCAATTGACGCCGAGACCCTCAAGCGTCTGGATCAGCGTCGGGAAGAGCTGCGCCAGCTCTGGTACCGCGCGGGCTTTGAGTGGGTGGAACACGACCGTGTGGGCGTGCCTATTCGCTCGCCGCTGACCTGTGCGGCGCGGCAGGGCGTGTGCGCCCTCTGCTACGGGCTGGATATGGGCACGCTGAAACCCGTGGAGCTGGGCACTGCCGTCGGGATTATCGCGGCGGAGTCCATCGGTGAGCCGGGCACGCAGCTCACGATGCGCGTGTTCCACACGGGGGGCGTCGCGGGCGCGGGGCAGCAGATTGCGGGCTTCGAGCACGGCTCCATAGGCACGCTGTTGCAAGCCACCAGCGAGCTGGAAGAGCGCGGGCTGACCGACCTCTCGCGTGAGGTGGGCTTGGACGAGCGGCGTGTGCTGCTGCAGGTCGCCAGCAAACTGCTGGAGCGCCCCATCCCCGAGCAGTTCGAAGCCGATACCGAGGTCACGGAAGAGAAAGTCCAGCGACGCCTGCGCGAGGCGTTGCGCAAGATTACCAAGCTCGTAGAGCCACCGAACACAGGGATTAACCGTGTGGAGGAGCTGTTTGAGGCGCGCAAGCCCAAAGGCGAAGCCATCACCGTTGACTACGAAGGCGAGGTGGTGCATATTGAACGCACCAGCCTGCGGCGCTGGGTCGTGCTGAAAGCCGAGCTGCCCGTGGGCGAGTTGCTGGTGGGCAAGCTGAGCCTGGAAGATGTGGAAGACCCAACCACAGGCGAGCGCCTGCTTTCGGCGATGGAGGAGATTCGCGCCGCCCATGTGAACCGCCTGATGGAGGCGGGCGTGGAGAAGGTGCAGGTACTGGACGCGATTCTGGTGCCTCCTGTGGGGTCGCTGGAGGTGGCGCCTGGCGATAAGGTGCTGCCTGGCGACCGCCTGACGCCCGGTCCGCTGAACCCGCACGAGCTGCTGCGCCTGCGCGGCGTGCGCGGTGTGCAGGAGTACCTCATTCAGGAGATTCAGGCGGTCTACAAGGCGCAGGGCGTGGACATCGATGATAAGCACATCGAGGTCATCATTCGCCAGATGCTCCGCAAGCGCAAGGTGGTGGATCCTGGCGACACCTACTTCCTGCCTGGTCAGACGGTGGATCGCTTCGTGTTTGAGGACGCGAACGCGAAGGTGATTGCCGAAGGTGGCAGACCCGCAATCGCCGAGTGGGTGCTGCTGGGCGTCTCAGAGGCGGCGCAGCGGACCGAGTCGTTCCTTAGCGCGGCGTCGTTCCAGGGCACGGTCAAAGCGCTGACGGAGGCGGCTGTGCGGGGCAAGGTGGATGAGCTGGTCGGATTGAAGGAGAATGTGATTATCGGTTGGCTCATTCCTGCGGGCACGGGGTTTGTGAAGCCAGAGTTTGTGCCGCGCTTTGAACACGCAACCGCTACCGCCGCGGTCAAGCCTGTGGAGTCGGAGTCGACGCTGGGCACACTGTTCAAAGAGGAAATGGAACAAGGCTCGGGCGCACCTTCTGACGAAGCCAGCGGCGGCGACTCTTCGGGCAAGCCCAAAAAGAACCGTAAGAAGACCGAAAAGTGAGTCGTTTCTCCTTTCAGAGGCAAATGGATATCCAGAGAGTAAGTGATGCCCTTGTTCTCAAGGTTCCTACAGATGAGCGGAATCGAAGTACGTGTTTCCGCTGGCATGCACGTACCTGTGAGGTGGCAGGATTGGTCTCACACGCGGGGCATAAGAAACCTGCAGGCAGGGGTTGCAGAACATTCTCAACACCCTATCACTGCGATAAAATATTCCCGCCCACCAAACAACTCGCCACGCTCCAGTAGCCTTGTTGCTGGAGGGCGTCGGCGGCGTGAAGGGCGTGTGCTTCCGAGTGGCACAGCCCTGTCAGTGTCGCGCCACTGCCACAGAGTAGTACGCGCAACACCTCCAGACGCTCCATCTGCTTTGCCAGCGCCCTCAGCTCGGCGAAAGCGGGCAACACCACCGCCTCAAAATCGTTATGCAGGTAGGGAGCCAGCGCGTCGGGAGTCTGAATCGCACCGCTTTTGAGGGCGTTCACCAACCGCTCGGTGTAGGGCGCGGCTGGCTCCGAATCGGTCAGGGGCGGGCGGCGCAGTTGCGCATACGCCCAGCCAGTGGGCACACCCACCGATGGCGGTTTCGCCAGCACCCACCAGAAGGGGGGAAGCGGGGGCAACGGCTCCCCATGCTCGCCACGCCCCGAAACATACGCACACCCACCCCGCAAAAAGAACGGCACATCGGAGCCGACCGACTCCGCGATGTTTTGCAGGTCAGGTACGGGCAATCCCTGGGCGTGCGCCCAGTCTGCCAGAAGCCGAAGCACGGTTGCGGCGTCGCTGCTGCCCCCGCCCAGCCCCGCCTGCATGGGGATGCACTTGTGCAACCACACTCGCACCTGCGCCCCGAACGGCATCGCCTCCCAGAAGCGCGCGATTGCCTGCCACACGCTGTTGCGCGAATCGGCAGGCGCGGGGAACCCCTCCACCTCCAGCTCTATCTCCAGCGGGCTGGCGCGGTCGGCAGGCATAATCTCCATGCGCACCTCGTCGGCGAGGTGGAGCGTATGGAACACGCTCGCCAGCGCATGGTAGCCATCCTCGCGGCGCCCCAGCACCTCCAGCGTGAGGTTAATCTTCGCGGGCGCCGTGCCTTTCAGCATCGTCTTCATCCAGTACGATTCGGATATGCAGCTCGCGCAGTTGCTCCTCGCTCACAGGAGAAGGCGCGCCGAACATCACATCCACCATCGCCGTGTTCTTGGGGAAGGCAATCACATTCCGAATCGTCTCGTCGTCGGTCAGCAGCATCACCGTGCGGTCGATGCCTGGCGCAATCCCCCCGTGCGGCGGCGGTCCATATTCAAACGCCTCCAGCAGGTGTCCGAAGCGCTCCTGAATCTCGGCGTCGGTGTAGCCCAGCAGTTTGAAAACCTTATCCTGCAGGTCGCGCCGATGGATACGGATGCTGCCGCTTGCCAGCTCGTTGCCGTTGCACACCAGGTCGTAGCACTGGGCGCGCACCTTGCTGGGGTCGGTGTCCAGCAGGGGGATGTCTTCCTCGTGGGGCGCGGTAAAGGGATGGTGTGTGGAGTTCCAGCGCCCTTCGGCTTCGTCCCACTCGAACAGGGGGAAGTCAATCACCCACGCGAACGCCATCAGGTTGGGGTCTGCCAGTTTGAGTTGAATCCCCATCCGCTGGCGGAGCCTGCCGAGCGCCTCATGCACCACCCTGGGCGTATCGGCGACAATCGCAATCAGGTCGCCTGTTTGGGCGTTTGTGCGTGCCAGAATTGCCTGCAACTCGTCTTCGGAGAGGAACTTGGCAATTGGGGAGCGGATGCCCTCTTCGGTGAGCGCCATCGTTGCCAGCCCTTTCGCTCCGAAGCGCTTCACGAACTCGGTCAGTTCCTCAATCTCCCTGCGTGAGTAGCCCGCACAGCCCGGAATCGCGATTGCCTTCACGATTCCGCCCGACTCGATTACATTGCGAAACGCCTGAAACTGGGTTTCGCGCAGGGCGTCGGTCAGGTCGCACAGTTCCATTCCGAAGCGCAGGTCGGGCTTATCAGTGCCGTAGCGGGCAATCGCTTCGTCATAGGTCAGGCGCGGGAAGGGCTTTATCACGCGCTTGGAGGAACACTGCTCCACAATCCCGATATAGAGCTCCTCAATCAGGTTGAGGATGTCGTCGCGCTCCACGAACGACATCTCGAGGTCTAACTGAGTGAATTCGGGCTGGCGGTCGGCGCGGGGGTCTTCGTCGCGGAAACAGCGCGCAATCTGGAAATAGCGCTCCACGCCCGCCACCATCAGCAACTGCTTGAGCTGCTGGGGCGACTGGGGAAGCGCGTAAAACTTGCCCGGGTAGAGTCGGCTGGGCACGAGGTAGTCGCGGGCGCCTTCGGGCGTGCTTTTGATAAGGATCGGCGTCTCCACCTCCAGAAAGCCGCGCTCGGAGAGAAAATCGCGAATGAACTTCACCACGCGATGGCGCAGTTCCAGACGGGCGTACATCGCAGGGCGCCGCAGGTCTAAATAACGATACTTGAGGCGCACCATTTCGTCCACCTGCAGGTTCTCCTCGTTGATGGGGAAAGGCGGCGTTTTGGAGGGGCTGAACACATGCAGGGCGTGGGCGAACACCTCAATTTCGCCGGTTGCCAGTTTGGGGTTTTCGGCGCCGGGGCGTCGGCGGCGTACTTCGCCTGCAATCGCCACACAATACTCCACGCGCAGGTCGCCCGCACGGCGATGCAACTCAGCATCAATCGCGGGGTCAAACACCACCTGCACCAGCCCTGTGCGGTCGCGCAAATCCACAAACACCAGCCCGCCCAGGTCCCGAATGCGATGCACCCAGCCGTTGAGGCGTACCGTCTGCCCAACATGCGCGGGGCGCAGCTCCCCGCAGGTGTGAGTCCGTTTCCATTCTTTCATAGCGCAGGGCTAATTGTACCCTGCTGAGGGCGAGCGAGGCAGGATGCCATGGCACTCCACGAAGCCGCGCCCCGTTTGCCGCTCCCGGAGTCCATTTTCTGCCCTATTTTGAACTCATTTTGCCCGATTCTTTGACTAACCCTTCGTTCGACGACAAACTGAGAAGCGATACACCACAGGTAGCGCGTTGACTGCACTATCACACACCACATCCTGTATCCCAAAAACCCACTTGTCGTCGATCGCCAGCTTTTGGGCACTTGAGTTCAAATCCGAGTCCGATCGACGCCAAAGCTTGACTTCGCCCACACCGATGGGGTATAATAAACCCGCCAACGGGCAACGCCCGAACCTTGACAATCGGAACCGTTTTGAACTCATTTTGGGGACCGACCCGCAAAAGGCGGGTTGGTTTGTAGCCTACCTGTGAGGGATTGAAACGCGAAACAGGACGGGTGTTCTTAACTAAGTACTGGGGTTTGTAGCCTACCTGTGAGGGATTGAAACGCGAATCTGCAAAAGCAGATTGCGCAAGCGATTCTGGTTTGTAGCCTACCTGTGAGGGATTGAAACATTGGAGAGCGAGCCTACTGGACGCGTTTCAATCCCTGTTTGTAGCCTACCTGTGAGGGATTGAAACTTGTACGAGCTTGGGCTAATCACACACGCCTTACGCGTTTGTAGCCTACCTGTGAGGGATTGAAACAAGCACTTCCTGCAGCAACTCATCAAAGCTCGTTTCAGGTTTGTAGCCTACCTGTGAGGGATTGAAACGCAGGTTCGGCGCAGTGCCGTTGCCGTTGAGCATCGTTTGTAGCCTACCTGTGAGGGATTGAAACCAAGCTGCACTACTCCCAGACCAAGGCAGGCGATACAGGTTTGTAGCCTACCTGTGAGGGATTGAAACTGTTCGGTCAAATGCCAACGATGGCGACCATGCACGGGTTTGTAGCCTACCTGTGAGGGATTGAAACTCTGGTGGGGCGACCTGCCCGCCCTCATCAAACTCTGTTTGTAGCCTACCTGTGAGGGATTGAAACTTACGCGCTACTACGAGGGCGACACTGAAGAACAAGTTTGTAGCCTACCTGTGAGGGATTGAAACTATGCCGGGCGCGTTTGTCAAGGGTTTTGGGGGAAGTTTGTAGCCTACCTGTGAGGGATTGAAACACTGCTGCTGTTTCCGCTTCCCGCGCACATACGATTTGTTTGTAGCCTACCTGTGAGGGATTGAAACTGCTCTATGAGCAGCGCTACCTGCGTGGAGTCAACCGCGTTTGTAGCCTACCTGTGAGGGATTGAAACTATAGGGATACTCATCGTCGTCGTTATCTGCAAGATAGTTTGTAGCCTACCTGTGAGGGATTGAAACAGGAAGGCTATCCGGTACCCGCTGGCTGGCGCTATGTTTGTAGCCTACCTGTGAGGGATTGAAACAAAGTGATTCGTCGTGCGTCTCTAAGAGTTCGCGCGGGTTTGTAGCCTACCTGTGAGGGATTGAAACTCTTGTCTGCCCAATCATACAAAACGACGGTCTCCGTTTGTAGCCTACCTGTGAGGGATTGAAACACAATATTCACATCAAACACCTCTGGAACGCCTACCTGTTTGTAGCCTACCTGTGAGGGATTGAAACTCAACTCGCTCAGCGTTTGGTACAGTATTATCGACGTTTGTAGCCTACCTGTGAGGGATTGAAACAAGACATTTGACAAGCGCAAGCGCAGTCGCCAAGTGGTTTGTAGCCTACCTGTGAGGGATTGAAACAAGGCGCCAACGACTTTGCCCACTATTGCGAGCAATGTTTGTAGCCTACCTGTGAGGGATTGAAACCGGTCTACATGAATGTGACCAACAACGACAACACTGTTTGTAGCCTACCTGTGAGGGATTGAAACTTGCACTGCTGTACCTACTGTCGTTCGGGTTGAAAGTTTGTAGCCTACCTGTGAGGGATTGAAACACAGTTGTGGTTGACTCGGCGGAGGCGCTGCACTCGTTTGTAGCCTACCTGTGAGGGATTGAAACTGTCGTAAGGCAGCACGAGAGGCTCGTGCACGCCGGTTTGTAGCCTACCTGTGAGGGATTGAAACCGATGCGGTTCAGGTCGTCCTCGCTGAGGTACAGAGGTTTGTAGCCTACCTGTGAGGGATTGAAACCCTGCGCGATCCCTTCCGAAAGCGTTTGCCAGCTGCGTTTGTAGCCTACCTGTGAGGGATTGAAACACGCATCGCTACCCTCCGTAAAAGGCGCGGCGGGGGTTTGTAGCCTACCTGTGAGGGATTGAAACGCGTTTTTCTTCCTGACGCGAATCGACCGCAACTTCGTTTGTAGCCTACCTGTGAGGGATGCAAATGCTGGCGCGCGTTCTTTATGAGGGTATACTTTTATAAGGAGGGGAGAAGATGCCGATTCGATTACGCATCCATAATGCAGTGTATCTGGTGCCCCAGCCGGACGGGAGCGTCCAGCGGACTCAGGGCACCATCGAAGCCGTGCTGAACGACCTGCTGATCGGCTGGGAGACCAGCGTGCCGCGCGAGTATATCCTGCGGGGAAACCCGCCGGGGTTCGACCTGAGCGGAGTGCCGTTGCATTCCCCACACCACATCGTCAAAGCGGTCAACCAGCAGTTGCAGGAGTTCGTTGCACGGAACCACGCCCATGTGCAGGAGAACCCGGATGCCCCACGCTACGAGATTCTGGAACTGGAGACCGTGCCCCCGTATGAACCCTACGAGTGCGGGTTCGCGCGGCGCTGGCGGCTCCGGCACGAGCGACAACAGCAATCGGAGGAAGCGCCAGAACCAGACACGGAGGTATAATCACACAATTAGCGGAGGCGTATGAGGAAGAATCAGACCCCTCTGAAGCGATAGGAAGTCGCCGCGCGCTATGCCGCGAGGGCGCTCAGCGCCGGGAGCGTCTCGCCAGGCTTACGGAAAGAGACCGCTGTCGGATTCTCACAGGCGCCGAGCTGGGACTGGAACCCTTTCAGAGCCTGCGCCAGCGGAGCGTTAGCAGGTTTGTAGCCTACCTGTGGGAGATTGAAACGGAAGACGCCCCTTCCTCGCACGAGGGAGGGGTGTTTTTTTGTTGGTGGGGGGCGTGATGTTCTGACGGCTAAAGCCGTTCCTATGAAACGAAGCCGACCTGCGTCGGCTCAGCCCCCCAACCCCCCGTAAACAGGGGGCTATAGCCAGCGAAGGCTGGCTTTGTTTTTTAGGAACGGCTTTAGCCGTCGCTCCTTTAGGGAGGCATCATCGGTTCCAGAAGGTATCTTTGCGACAGAGCAGCTGAAGCCGTTCCTATGAGACGAAGCCGACCTGCGTCGGCTACTTTAGCCAGCGAAGGCTGGCTTTGTTTTTTAGGAACGGGTCCACCCGTCGGGTTTTCAAGAGGCGCGGGGTTGCCAGACGGCTGAAGCCGTTCCTGAGGAGAAGAACCCCGCAGAAGGGGGCAACCTGTCTGGCAAGGAGGCTTGGTTGCCTCTCACATCAAGCTCAGTGGGTCTATGTCAATCGCGAGCCAACTGCGTTCGCGAGGGGGCAGCTCCGCAATCAGAGGCGCCAGGTAGTCGGCTGGCTCGGTTTCAGGGTCAAACTTCAAGAGCATGTGATACCGGTAGTGCCCCTCCAGTCGCTCCAGCGGCGCGGGCGCGGGTCCCAGCACCTGAAGCAGGCGCGAATCGGGCGTTAGCCTCGCGCGAAGCGCGGTCAGCAGGCTCTCGGCGCGATGGGGGTTGGGGTGCGTCGCCACCATGTTGACCAGCCGACAGAAGGGCGGATAGAGCGGCTCGCGCCGAAAGGCAATCTCGTGCTGATAGAAGCCCTCGTAATCGTGTCGCTGGGCGCAGAGAATCGCGGGATGGTCTGGACTGTAGGTTTGAATCAGCACGCGCCCCTGTCGCTCGCGGCGCCCCGCCCGCCCTGCCACCTGCATCAGCAGCTGGAAAGTACGCTCGCTGGCGCGAAAGTCGGGCAGGTGTAGCCCCATGTCGGCGGAGATGACCCCCACCAGCATCACGCGCGGGAAGTCCAGCCCTCGCGCCACCATCTGGGTGCCAATCAGCACATCCAGTTCGCCTGCCCGAAAGGCGCGCAGGGTTTCCAGAAACCGCTCGCGCCCCGACAGGATGTCCCGATCCAGCCGTGCCACGCGCACCTCAGGCAGGCGCTCGCGCAAAAACGCCTCCACGCGCTGGGTACCCACGCCAAACGGCGCCAGCCGCACGCCCCCACAGTTCGGACACAACGCAGGCGGACGCTCCGTGTGATTGCAATGATGACAGCGCAACTGCCACGCCTCCCCCCGATGATAGGTCAGGCTCACCGAGCAGTTGGGGCACATCGGCACATAGCCACACTCCCGACAGAGCAGAAACGGCGCGTATCCTCGCCGATTGAGAAACAATATCGCCTGATAGCCTGCCGAAACGGTCTGCTGTAAAGCCTCCAGCAGCGGTTCGCTGAGGATGCAAAACCGCCCGCCGCGCAGGTCTATAATCTCCACTTCGGGCAGGGGGGTTTGCCCCACGCGCTCTGGCAGGTCTACGCGCTGGATCAGCCCCTGCTCGGCGCGATAGAAACTCTCCAGCGAGGGCGTGGCGGAACCCAGAATCAGGATGGCGTTCTCTGCCTTCGCGCGGGCGTATGCCAGCTCGCGGGCGTGATAGGTCGGCGCATGCGACTGCTTGTACGAGGCTTCATGCTCCTCATCCACGATAATCAGCCCGATATTCTCCAGTGGGGCGAAGATGGCGGAGCGTGCGCCCACCACAATCGGCGCCTGCCCTGAACGCGCCCGCAGCCACTGCTCATACCGCTCGCTGGGGCTGAGCTGGCTGTGCAACACTGCCACGCTCTCGCCGAACCGCTCGCGAAACGCCTGCGTGAGCTGTACCGTCAGCGCGATTTCGGGCACCAGAAACAGCACCGTGCGCCCCATCCGCAGGGTTTCGGTCGCCGCACGCAGGTACACCTCCGTTTTGCCGCTGCCCGTTACGCCGTAGAGCAGAAACGCCCTGAAGCGCCCTGCACGCAACGCGGGCAACAGGGCTTCAAGGGCGTGTTTCTGGTGAGGGGTCAGGGTCATGGGC
>Ga0101942_100273_pt1 | contig 26446 bp, 27 predicted proteins | sample DewCreD2012metaG_4_FD_75243 | JGI IMG/M metagenome (GOLD analysis project Ga0101942, IMG submission 75243) | Hot spring sediment bacterial and archeal communities from British Columbia, Canada, to study Microbial Dark Matter (Phase II) - Dewar... ...
TCTTATGTAAACTTGACTTTACACTCCTCCCTTGCTAAATTAATCCTGAAACATAAAACACAAATTAAAAAACTAAACACCTTGTACATCTGCAAGGTCTGCAAAGACACGCAACTTTCATTCACACTCAAATGCCGAACTTGCGCCAGTTTCCTTTCACTTGAAAAAATTATACCTGAACCCCAAATCCTAACTCTCGATGAACTCGAAATAACTGAAATAAGAAAACTCAAAACCCCAATAGATGAAAACCTAAACGAAGGCCTCCCTCTCGGATCAATGACAATTCTTGCTGGCGTCCCAGGAGCTGGCAAATCAACCCTTGCCCTTGAAATCATAAACCAAATCTTACTTACGGAACAAATCCCTGTGCTTTACATCTCTTCAGAGGAACCACCAGAGATGATAAAGATAAGAGCCCTAAGATGCGCACCTGAACTAATTCACAACGACAATTTTAAAATACTTTGCGAAACTATTATCGAAAGGATAAGAGATGCAATAAAATCAGTCTTGACTTCAGAAGACATGATCATAGTCCTTGACTCAATAAACGCTGTTGTTGCTGGAAAATCAAAATCTGCCCCTGGATCACCATCAAATATCATAAAAGCATTGAACATGCTACACAACTTCAGAAAAACACAGGAATTTAAACCAACATTTTTAATCATATCCCACGCAAACAAACAAAAAGCAATAGCTGGACCGCTCACACTTCAACACATGGTTGACATAGTTTTATTCCTTGACATTGAAAAAGACAACTCAAGAACCTTAACAACCCTAAAAAACAGATTCGGTCCCGCTGGAATAAAAACAACCCTAAATCTTCCCCCTTATTGATCTCCCCTATATCCCTCTACTTATCCTCCTAAATCTTTTAAAATCGCCTTCGCTATTAGTTCTAACTCAGGAAGTTTTGTTTGGATAACATCCCAAACTATTTCAAGGTCTATCCCAAAATAATCATGAACTATAACATCCCTGAATCCTGCAATCTTTCTCCACTCTACTGAATAATTCTTTTTGATTTCCTCTGGTATGTTTTTTACTGCTTCCCCAATATTTTCAAGAGATTTTAAAACTGCGTAATAAATCAAATCATTCTTATAAAACTCTTCAAAACTTTTTATGTCTTTAACAAATCGTCGAATCCTTTCTATTTCGTCCAATATATCCTCAAGATATAACTTTATATCTCTCTTCTTAGACATACACAACCTCTTTTAAAATATACTCTTTCAACTTTGGCTTGATGGCAGATTTTATCACGAGATCAACCTCAACCCCAAGCAAATCCTCAAGATAAAACTTTAAATCCATATAATTATCAAATGTCTTTTTCCCTTGTTCAAACTCCACAAGTACATCTATATCACTAATTTCACTCTGCTCTCCCCTAACATAAGAACCGAAAACACCAAGCTCCTTAACCCCAAACTTTTCCCTTATCTCATTTAGATGGCTTGAGATGACCTCTTTTATTTCTGCTAAACTTCTCATAATGACACCTTGCATAATAATTTTACCTTTACTCTCACAGTAAGCGAATCCCCTATCAAATTTTCTTTAAACATAAGAACACTTGAAAAATTTTGTTTTTACTTTTTTATAAAATATACAAAAATCTTTAAAAAATTTAACGTTCCCCCAAAAATGACTTTCTAATTTCATCATTATTAAGAAGATTTTCTCCTTTACCCTCAAAAGCAATTTTCCCAATCTTAAAAACATAACCTCTGTCAGCATATTCCAAAGCCATTCTTACATTTTGCTCTACCAGAAGAATTGTAGTCCCTTCCCTATTGATCTCCTTTATTTTCTCAAATATAATCTCCACATAGTTCGGTGAAAGCCCCAAAGAAGGTTAATCCAGTAAAAGAAGTTTTGGCTTCAACATCAAAGCCCTGCCAAAGTATTAAACTTTCCCTCTCTATTTATAGAAACGGATCAGGGATGAGTCACCTCACCCACCTCAACTGTGCCACATCAAAAGACTATTAATATATCTCTTAAATGTTAAAATTTATCCACCTACAAGTATTAATAAAATAATCAAAAGAGCCCAACCCAACCATACAAGCATCCCTTTCCCTTTTTCTTGCTCTTCTATTATTATACCCATATCTGGACTCTTTTCAGCAGAGCCAGTTAAAACAACCTTGAAAACATTATCAGGATATGAATTACTATAAACAAACACTGTATCAACATGAGAACCCGAAGAACTCGGACTAAACTCAAAACTTAAATTAACAGAATCCCCAGGATTTAAAACTATCGGCAGTTTATTTAAAAGTTTAAATGAACTACTTCTTACGCTTACATCTGTAATCCTTAATTCAGACCCACCATCATTGCTAACCTTGAGACTTAAACGATTAACCCCTCCTAAACGAAGTTTACCAAAATCGAGTTTATCACCGTAAAAATAAGCATACGGCTTTGGAAATAACTTCACTCCGCTCTCCTGATATACCGCAACTCCACCATTCGTCCCAATCCATTTAGTACCTTCGGAATCTATTGCTATAGTATAAACATTATCACTTGGAAAATCTAAACTTGATGTTTTGTAAACAGCCCAATTTACGCCATCAAATCTCGCTAACCCTTCATTTGTTCCAATCCATTTGGTGCCTTGTGAATCTATCGCTATAGCATAAACATAATTACTCGGCAAACCTGAATTTAAAGTTTTATAAACAGTCCATCTCACCCCATCAAACTTTACTAATCCTTCATTTGTCCCAATCCATTTGTTACCCTGTGAATCTATCGCTATAGTATAAATATAATCACTCGGCAAGCCTGAACTTGATGTTTTATAAACAATCCATCTTACACCATCAAATCTTGCTAATCCCCCTCCATATGTCCCAATCCATTTGTTTCCCTGTCCGTCTATCGCTATTGCATAAACATTATTACCTGGCAGTCCTGAACTTAAAGTTTTGTAAACTGTCCAATTTACGCCATCAACAAATTTTGCTAATCCTCCATTTGTCCCAATCCAAAGGATAACCCCGGTGGCCTTGCGTCCGCACTAATTTTATTTAGTGCAGACGCTTAAATTTTCTGCCCGCCTTTGAAATCGCTCCCTTTGACTTCGTCAAAGAGAGCGTAAAAATTTTTAAAAACTCCCACCGCCCACCCCCAATCACACTAACTTAACATCCGCTTCGTGCCACTGCTTTGGCAGTGTCACGCCTTTTGCAAGTCCTAACGGACGGCAAAAGACGCTCAACAATAAATCACAACATAAAACAACCTCACCGAAACATCTTCAACCAACCCAAAATATTTCCACCCGCCAATGAGAAAAAATTAACCCCCGAAACTCTCCAACATCCCCAACGCTTTCCTCACTCCCGACCCTTTCTGCAAACCCCGTTTTTGTGTTTTGCCCCCGCAACAAATAACAATTTAAGCGGGCACGCTCCGCCTAAAGGCTACGCTTTCCGCTCGGTCCTCGCAGAAAGCCTTAACACTAAATCCAGCCATTTGAAACGGCAGGCACGGTCTTGACAGGACGCTCGCCAAAGGCTCGCTTGGGCACTTCTGCCCACCTGTCAAGACCAAGGCGAGCGTGCCTGCCTTTACCCGCAACTTAACCTTCGCTTCGTGCCACTGCAAAGCAGTGTCACGCCTTTTGCGGTCCTAACGGACAGCAAAAGACGCTTAACAATAAATCACAGCATAAAACAACCGCAACCGTCGGCGGGCTCGGTCTTGACAAGACGCTCGCCTCTCGGCTCGCTCGGGCACTCCTGCCCGCTTGTCAAGACCAAGACGAGCGAGCCCGCCTCCAAAGGCTTTCCGCTCGGACCTCGCTCCAGCCCGCTTGTGTAGTAATTAGGTTGCGGGGGCAAAACAATTGCCTTTTTGCTGTTTTGCTCTTTTTTAAAAACAAAATTTTTTGATGCGAAAATGAAATATCGTGAAGAAATTATCACTATCACCGTCGCACAGGTTAAACCCCGTGGCTTGGTCGCTTCAGACGGGCGTTTCTTTGCGTTCCCAAAGCCTTTACCTCTTGTCTCTGAGATTATTCAGCCTGGCGATGTGGTCTCGTTCGTTAGATTTCGCACACCATACGAGATTATTTATGCCTGTGGCAAAGATCCGAAAGCAACGCAAAAATGCAAGTCTCACATAAAACAAATCTTAAAAATTCAAAAAGGGGGCTGAGCCATGCAAGAAAAGAGATTAAGCAACCTGATTATCGACAAGTTTTACTTTGAGCTTTTTACTTCACATCTACCAAAGCAATTAGAAGAACAAGAAAAGAAATGTGACGGTTGCGGAGCCTCGGAAATCCACCGTGAAATCATTTCACCATTGCAAGTAAAAGTTTGCATCTGTGAAAAGTGCTGGAATGAATTTCTATCAAACTCTTAAACAAAAATAGGAGTCAAGAAATGAATTTCGTTGATGAATTCATTGAGTATAAAAAGAGTTTAGAAAGGGAATTAAAAAATGTCAGTGAGTTATTTATCGCTGAAGTAAGCCAAGAAAGTCTGAAGTTATCGCAATGGCGTCAAGATTTACACAAAAAGGGCTGGAGTATTTTCTTTAAAGTCTATTACTTAAAGAATGGGGAAATTAAAGAGTTAAAAATCGAAAGGTTTAGATACTGGGATTATGAAGGGAACGACTGCTTTTTCTACTACGGTTGGGCAAGCCGAGAAGAAAAGATCAAGCGGTTTCTCGATGAATTAAGCGCGTGGCTTTTCAACTACAAAGGCAAATTCAAATTTAAACTAATGTCAAACTAAAAAGGAGATGCTACCATGATTAAACAAATTAATTCAAATCAAGCCTTCTCAAACAAATCACAAAACAATGTTAAACAAAATATGGAGAGTGCCATGATTAAAAGAATTAACTCAAACTCTTCGGCGTCCCCGGTCTCAAGCGAAGTTATCACCGGGATAGTTCAACAAGTGAATGATCGCGGTATAAAAGTCGGAGATCGCTGGTATAATTATAGCAAATTCCTTGCTGAAAAACCCTCTATCGCTGTAAATGATACCGTTAAATTTGCTGTGTCAAATGGCTTTATAGTAAACTTTATCGCTGTTGAAAAGCCAACCGAACCGAAACCATCCGAAAGGGAAACTCAATTGCTTGAAGCCTTGAGAAGTGCTGTCAAAATCGCATCAACCCTTGAAGGTGAAGTCTCAATCAAGTTTTCTACTCAAGATATTATAAAACTTGCTCTAACGCTGTTTATTCAATCTGATCGCTAAAAACTAAACTCGGCGGGCTCGTCCCGCCGGGATCTTTAAACTAAATGTCAAACTAAAAAAGGAGATACTACCATGAAGAAATTAGAAGAAATCAAAACGGCACAGGAATATAACGAATATGTCAATCAAGTAAAAATGCAAGCCTTTGTAAGACTTGTTGAAATTAGAAAACTCATCCAAGAATTGCAAAAAGAAGAAGAACAAATCAAAGACTGGGCGCTTGATTATGTGCGTGATGTATTGATGAGAGATGAAAAAAGCGCTGATTTTGATGTTAATGGAATAAAGGTTAATGTGACAATAAACTATAGAAAAATTTTCCAATACCCAGAAGAAATCCTGAAACTTGAAAACGAGCTGAAGCAAAAAAAGAAACTTGCCGAGCTTGACGGCTCAGCTAAACTTTTAACACTCAACCCTTACCTTGTCCTTAAGTTCTAAAAAACAAAAAGCCCCGGTGCTAAGCCGGGGCTTAAATTTAAAAACAAAAACCGGGGGTTTTGCTCCCCCGGCGATAGTTAAACTAAAAGGAGGAAGCCATGAGAGAAGACTCATAGCTAAGTTAAATATAACAAATTTTTTAAACGAAAAGCAAGTAACCTGTCCACCACTCCAAAAAGAACTGAGACAAAGAGAAGCTCACTGAACTTGACAGAACCGCAAAACTTATAAGCCTTAAGTAGCTGTTAGCCCGAGAATTATCTAACAATTCGACCTGTTCCGGGACCAGTAGCTAATGCTTCTATTTCTTGAATTGACAATAAACCAAAATCTCCCGGTATTGAGTGAACTAAACATGAAGCTGCTACTGCAAACTCTAAGGCATCTTTGGCATTGGCATTTTTTAAAAAGCTATAAATTAACCCGCCACAAAAAGCATCACCACTCCCAACTCTGTCTACAACATGAATTGTATATTTCTTTGATTGATAAAAATTTCCATTATCCCACAAAACGGCTGACCAACACGGCAAAAACAGTGTAATTTTTGCCATGTTTAAATTCCACACTGGTTCGATGCTCACTCTTCCAAATTTTATAGTTATCAATCCTGAAAATTTGTTTAAATTCCACACTGGTTCGATGCTCACGAATGAAATCCGAAAATAATGAAACATATGTTCTGAGTTTAAATTCCACACTGGTTCGATGCTCACACTTTAAAGACAAACCCTTATGCAAAGGGACAGGCACCGTTTAAATTCCACACTGGTTCGATGCTCACTCCAATTCAGCCGTTGCACCAATTTGAGTTTCGTGCTGTTTAAATTCCACACTGGTTCGATGCTCACCTGTCTTCATAAGCCTCGGTAATAGGTGTTGAACTGATAATGTTTAAATTCCACACTGGTTCGATGCTCACCCTGTTAATCTCATCTGTTTCGCCAAGCAAAATTTTGTTTAAATTCCACACTGGTTCGATGCTCACAAATCAAAAAAGAGAATGAAAATGCAAAATCAAAAAGTTTAAATTCCACACTGGTTCGATGCTCACTGGAGTTTCTACAGGGGCATTTATAATGACAAAAGAGTTTAAATTCCACACTGGTTCGATGCTCACTATTCAATTGCAATTTCCACAACTGGAGTTAAAGGAGTTTAAATTCCACACTGGTTCGATGCTCACTCTATTGTCATAGCGTAAAATTTTCAGACAAATATGTTTAAATTCCACACTGGTTCGATGCTCACCACATAATACTCTCTTAAACAATATAATTTTTCAGTGTTTAAATTCCACACTGGTTCGATGCTCACCACATAATACTCTCTTAAACAATATAATTTTTCAGTGTTTAAATTCCACACTGGTTCGATGCTCACTTCTTACCGAGAAAATTTCTACCAGAAATCCTTCTGTTTAAATTCCACACTGGTTCGATGCTCACACGACGCTTGCGTTGAAATTATGTTTGATGTAGCAAGTTTAAATTCCACACTGGTTCGATGCTCACATTGTCAAATAAATCAATCAACTTATAATAATCGTCGTTTAAATTCCACACTGGTTCGATGCTCACGCCAATTTGATAACTTATATTTTCGCTTTTATAAAGGTTTAAATTCCACACTGGTTCGATGCTCACTTCTTTGACCCAATCAAGGGCTTTAAAAATTTAACTGTTTAAATTCCACACTGGTTCGATGCTCACTATGAAGCTTCAATATATAAAGAAATCCCAAAGAAAGTTTAAATTCCACACTGGTTCGATGCTCACCTGCAATATATTTTACATGTTCCCAAGTCAATTCATCGTTTAAATTCCACACTGGTTCGATGCTCACTGAAAAGTTTAATGGTGATGAAAATAGAGCCAAATCAGTTTAAATTCCACACTGGTTCGATGCTCACTATAAGTGCAAGCGAACTCGCTGAAATTCAAAACGGTTTAAATTCCACACTGGTTCGATGCTCACTGGGGCGTTCGCCTGACTATGCTGATGCTTTTGTAAGTTTAAATTCCACACTGGTTCGATGCTCACTCAATAATTTTCCCGATTAACTTTAGTTAATCGCTGTTTAAATTCCACACTGGTTCGATGCTCACCCGTGCTTGCGCTATCTTGTTTATTTGAGAACTCGTGTTTAAATTCCACACTGGTTCGATGCTCACTTGTTCCAACTCCAAAAGAAGTTGTGTTTGAACGAAGTTTAAATTCCACACTGGTTCGATGCTCACAATAAAACCTTCAAAATCATCCATTCGGGCAAATTTGTTTAAATTCCACACTGGTTCGATGCTCACATGTCTCGCTAAATTCAATCGGAATAAATTACAAATACGTTTAAATTCCACACTGGTTCGATGCTCACTTCCCAAAAAGTCTGCAGAAACTCACATTTATCACTGTTTAAATTCCACACTGGTTCGATGCTCACGCACTAATTCACCCTCTATTTCCTTATCTCTTAATTGTTTAAATTCCACACTGGTTCGATGCTCACTCTCCAAAAACTACAAAATTTTACACAGAAAATCAAATTTTTCCAACCTAAATTAAGTCGCGGAGCAAAATGCAAAAATATACAGCCCGCGACTAAGAGAAAACTGATTAATTTTTTTCAAACTTTCAAATATTAATATTTAACCGCTAAACTTAATCCCCCAAAATCCTGTCCGCGACTAAATTATTCTACTTCACTGCTATCCTCACATCAACTAAAACTCCTCAAAACCGTGTGCTCATTTCTTAACATCTTCAACTCACCATAAAAATTTATCAAAACAAATATAATAAATCAAGCGCCCACAACTTCCCGCCCTCAACCCTTTCACCCTCTCATAGTCACTATCCTCCCCACCCCAAATTACCACCCTACCCTCTTGACTTTTAAATTTTTAAGTTTTATCTTTTGGAAAAAACTAAAAAATTTATATATTAGAAACGAAAATATTTAAAACAATTTCACAAAAAACTATGAAAAAATTTAAAATCAAGGAATTTGCCCAACTCCTAGGCTACCACCCCCAATATCTCCGAGTCCTCGAAAAAGAAGGAAAAATACCACCAGCAAGAAGAGACCCGAAAACGAACTGGAGATATTACACACTCCAAGATCTGATCGAAGCAAAAAAACAACTCGGCATCCCTGTCAATGAAAAACCTACTATCCAAGTCTTCATAAATTACAAAGGTGGTACCGGAAAATCAACTATAGCATCAAACTACGCATATAACCTTGCTCAACTCGGCTTCGAAGTCCTCGCAATCGACCTCGACCCACAAGGACACCTGACACGATCACTCGGAATCCCAGACGAAGCCTCAAGAACACTCCCAACAATCATGGACGGCATCACCAAAGGCGATATCTCAACCTCCATCATCTCCATCAAAGATAACCTCCTGCACCTCATACCAAGTAATGTCAACCTAACCATCTTCGAAAAATATCTTCAACAACAAAGCATCGCCGTGGAAACTAAACTATATAAACTACTACAACCCATAATGCCTAAATATAACTACATCATTATTGACTGCGCCCCGAGCGTCTCCCTCGCAAACATCAACGCAATGGTCGCCGCAGACGATATAATAGTCCCAATCATCCCAGACTTCCTCTCATACGACGGACTAAACCTCCTGTTCAAAGATATAAGCGCCCTTAGAGAAAACGCAACTATGTACCATGCCAGACAAATTAGAATCATCGTCAATAAATACGATCAACGCCTCTCAATCGCTGACATCCTCATAAAAACACTCAAAGAAGAATATAAAGATATGCTCCTTAATTCAATAATTCGACAAGATGCAACGGTGGAAAGAGCGCAGGCAAAACTTCTGACCATCTTTGAATACGCAAAAAGAAGCAAATTTGCACAAGATATAATTAGCTTCACACATGAGATGCTCGAAAACGAAAAGAAATTTACATTAAATACAGTGGGGGCAAAAAATGACTAAGAAATCTAAACGGAAGAAAAAAGCCAAGCAAGATGACTACATAGGCTTTAAACTTATAAAGCCAGTCCCCCAAGACTCGCTCTTGCCCGACTATGAAAGACTCAAGAACCTTAACCTTCCTGCAGCTCTTAAAGCAACTTATCTTACTAAAACCATTGAAAATCAATCAGATAATGAACTTTCTGAACGATACCAGTCTCAAAATGATACTGGTATCAAAATGACACCAGTATCAAAAAGAGACCAGTATCAAGATGATACCAGTATCGAAATGATACCAGTATCAAAACAAGACCAGTATCAAAATGACACTAGTATCGAAACGACACCAGTATCAAAAAGAGACCGGTCTCAAAAAGAGAAAAAACAACCCGAACCGATCAAAATTAAAGAAATACCTGATACAGTAAGTGAAAAACTCAAATTTAAACCCGGATTCTTCTCACAATGGGAAACCTCAATATTCAACGAACTCAGAAAAATTCTATCAAATAGCGAATTCAAAATCTATACGGTCCTCTTCGAAAACTCCTGGGCTTTCGGGAAAAATATAACAAGCATAATCGGCTACCAAACCATAGCTGAAAAAACAGGCTTAAGCAGAGCCACAGTCATAAGAAGCATAGAAAAACTCATAAAAAGAAAAATCATAGAGAAAAGAACCTCGTTCAACAACCTCGGCACAATCTATAAAGTAAACCTCCCAGAAGGCGCAGAAATACAACCAAACGAAATCCAAAGTAGGGGAGAATCAACATTCACCCAAGATGATGACGAATCAACATTGACCCAATCACCACCAGCCCAATCGACACTTCCTCTATTGGATGTCCCAGACGAAGAAAAGTTTATCTTCGAAAATAACCTGATCAAAGTCAAAACCCAAGAAGAAATCATAAAAACGCTCAAATCAAAACCGTTCTCACTTAAAGACGATATTATACAACAAATAATAAAAACAACATCGCCACAACTCATCTCTCTAAAAATTGAAAACGCACTCTTCAACTACCACAAAAACTTGATAAAGAAACCCGGCGAATGGCTAATTCTTTCAATTTTCAACAAATACAAAACATCAAAACAATTCCTCAAACACCTCAAGGGCAAGCTTGAAGCCAATGCGCGGGCAAATCCCGATTTGCCCCGACCATTAGATGAACATTTAATAAAAACTGTGTTCGGCTACTACACCAAATGGCTAAGAGTCATTCCAACAAAAGAAACACTCATCAAAGAACTTGAAAGATATAACATACCAGACCAAATGATTAACGATATAATTAAAACCTATCCCCCTGAATATATCTTCTTTCAGATAAAGCACGCCGACTCCCAAGCCCACAAACTCAAAGACCCCACCGCTTGGCTAATCAACGCAATCCAAAAAGTATATAAACCCAGTAGGGAATTCGCTAAAAAAATAGAAACACAAATAAAACAACTCGAAGAAGAGAGAAAACAAATTGAAAGGGAAAGGGAACTCCAACAAGAAAAAATGGAAATCGAACGAGCGCTCAACTACTTCAAAACCCTCCCAGAAAAAAACCAAAAAGAGCTCATAAAGATCGCTGAAGACGAACTAAAAAAACTCAACATAACCCCAGAAACCCCTGGCTACAAAACCAACCTTGACTTCAAAATCGCCCAACTAATAAAAAAACTGTATAACACTTGAACCTCAACAAACCGAAAGAAGACGCCATGACGCACCATAAGCTGATAATTGGAAACTGTATGACTATGCAGGAGATCCCCGATGAAAGCGTTCACCTAATGCTCACTTCACCCCCTTATTTTAACGCCCCATTTGACTATAAAGGTTTATTTAAAGATTATGACCAATACTTGGAAATGCTGGATAAAGTTGCTCGAGAAGTGTTCAGAGTGCTAAAAAATGGAAGGATCGCTGTATTAAACATTGATGATATGCTTGTAAATGGTGAAAAATTCCCAATCGTCGCCGACGCTACAAAGATATTTCAAAACGCCGGATTTAGATATAGAGACCGCATTATATGGAAAAAACCCGATGGCTACCTGAGAATAAGCAGAAGAAGTGGAGTTTTATTGCAAAATCCTTACCCGATGTATTTTTACCCAGATAACCTCCTGGAGAGCATCCTGATATTCCAAAAAGGTAAGTTCGATTACAACTCGATACCAAAAGAAACAAAAGAAGCTTCAAAAATCGACATAAAAGAATTTTTAGATAATAAATGGTATATGACACTTTGGGAGATGGTCAATGTCCTGCCTAATTCGCCATTGGAGAAAGAAATCGCCGCTTTCCCCGAAGAACTACCTTACAGAATTATAAAACTATTCTCTTACAAAGGAGAAACCGTTTTAGATCCATTTGTAGGAAGTGGAACCACTATGAAAGTAGCAAGACAACTTGGAAGAAACAGCATCGGAATCGAGATCAAAAAATCCCTAATCCCCATAATAAAGAAAAAAATAGGTTTCGACGGACAATCAAACCTCTTCAATCAAGAAGACACCTTTGAAATAATAATAAGAGAAGAAGGTGAATATGGATGTATTAGCTAAAATAACAGGGATCAAATATACACCATTTCTATGCCGTTCTTTAAATCTGTACAACATCTCAGAACTAGAATCCGCTCTTAATAAAGATTCGGCATTTATTTTAAATGTTCAAAATAAACAACTTGCCTTAAGCTGGTGGGTCTCCCCAAAAAGAACACGGTCTTACCCGTATGCACGAGTTTATGACACTTTAAATTTTCAAGGCAAAAGATTAACTATAATCCCCATTCTAAAAGACGAGGGGAAAGAAGGGGATAGGGATTTTTTACAGTGGGATACCATCTCTTTAATGAGTTTACTTGGCATTTATGTGGTTATCTCTTACTATAAAAGTGCTGAAAGAAGCTCCAAATATAAGCATAAAATCACAAACCAAAAGTTCGATATCCAACACATCGAAGAAGAAATAAACAATCTCTTATCCTACCAATCTGACGCCTTACACTGGAATCTTTCGCAAGTTGAAAAAGTTGGTCAAATCGCTCAAAAAGCACTAAACACATATCAAAGAATTTCAAAAACACTTGACATTGAAATGCACTCAGAAGAAACTGCCCAAAAAAGAATTGACGAACTCCTTAAAGGAAAAGATGCCTTTATGAAACTCTCAAGAGAATTAGCGAAGAAAGCACAAAGTAGGGAATCTATAACAGTTCAACCTAAAGAGCGATTGTCAGGCACTAAAGCCACCCTTACAATTAAAAACTATTTGGGTGGGTATTACTTCTTTACTTGTGATGAGGTAAAAATTGAAGAAGAAAAAATATATTTAATCGAGGGTAAACACAGTAAGCACAGCGCTATTCCGTCGATAGATGACATAAAAGATGGCTTACTAAAAATGATTTTATTCACAAATTTAAAAGAAGTAAAAATCGGGGCTGTCAAATATACACCTATACCAATACTAAAACTTACAACAGATATAAAGTTTTCAATAAACAATTTAAGAAAATCCCAAATTGACAACTTGCGCCTTCTTAAAAAAGAAGCTGAAGTAAATGGCTTCCAAGTGCTTATCAACAATAAAAACTTGTCGCTTCTTCTTCCGAAAGAGTAAATTAGACTTCCATGAATTTTTCTCTTTTATTACCCCACACCCGTCTCAAAATGATACCAGTACTAGTATCAAAATGATACCGGTACTAGTATCAAAATGATACCAGTACTGGTATCAAAATGATACCAGTCCCCCTCAAAAATGCCCCAAGAAACCATTGAAAATCAATCAATTTCAAAAACAGCACAACATATATAACAATAACTATACATATAATATACATACATAACACAGAGCCAATTCACAAATTGCCTAAATTTACCTTTAATGGCCATACCGCATATTAATAACTGCCTGAAAATAAACCACATCAAACTTCAAAATCATCTAACTAATAAAAAAAATTATATAACACCTAAACCTAAAAGGCTTCAAAAATGGATAAGCTAAAAAGAGCAATAGAATGTATAAAAAAGTATAACCCAGAAAAAATCATACTCTTCAGCTCCTACGCTTGTGGGGAAATAGACGAATATAGCAATATGAATTTTGTTGTAATCAAAAGAACTGATAAAAGATTTTTGGAAAGATTGATTGAAGTAGTAAAATTTATAGACAACGATTTAGGTCATGTTAATATTTTTGTATATACTCCTGAGGAATTTGAAGATATGATTAAAACCGCAAACCCTTTTATTCTACAAGCTTTAAAAGAAGGTAAAGTAGTTTACGAATTGGAAAAAGAAAACCAAAATACAGTTAAATAAGAAATAAACTTTGAAATGGCTTGCGCAAGCAGAATTTGACCTTAATTCCGCAAGAATAAATTTTGAAGCCCAAATTTATGCTTATGCCTGTTTTATGTGTGAACAATCTATACCACAAGATATCCAAATGCAGTTGCCCCTCCCGCAATCCCATATCAGTCCTTTACAAAGAAAGAAGCCCAAGAAGCAATAAACCTAGCAACTGAAATTTTTAATTTCGTGAAAAATAAAATTGGGAAGTCGCTGTGAAAGACTCAACCTATACCAAATATACTAAAGCCAGCCTTGCTTCTTTATGCTGTGCACTAATAGGACAGAAAAAGAATGCCTTGAAAAGGGACTATTCGGCACCCAAGAATGGTGTTTCCCTCACCTGAAATCAATACTTGGGAGGTTGAAAAATTTAAAAAATGGACTCAAGAAAGGGGATTGAAAATATGATTTATTTCAAGAATCGCAGAGACCTCTACCTTAAAAAGAGAATTACCATTCCTCACCACCCTTGACAAGCAAAATTTTTTCTAATATATTGTTTTAGTGAACGCAAGACAAACGCAAAATTTAAAAGCAAATAACATCTAAAAATGGTGTTCGCAAAGATAATAATCGGAGACAGCAGGAAAATGATAGAACTTAAAGATAGTAGCATTGATCTGGTTGTCACCTCTCCTCCTTATTGGCACATTAAGAACTATGGTGTTGAAGGACAAATCGGATATGGGCAATCACTACACGAATATCTTAAAAGTCTTTACATTGTATGGAAAGAATGCTTCAGGGTTTTAAAACCTGGAACAAGACTATGCATAAACATAGGAGATCAGTTCTTAAGAGGTATAATTTATGGAAAATATAAAGTAGCACCCTTACATTCTGAACTTATCGTTCAATGTGAAAAGATAGGATTTGATTATATGGGTTCTATCATCTGGCATAAAAAAACTACTATGAACACAACCGGCGGTGCTAATGTCATGGGCTCCTACCCCTATCCGCCAAACGGACTTATAGAAATAGATTACGAATTCATTTTGATCTTTAAAAAACCAGGCAAAAAAACACCACCATCAAAGGAGATCAAAGAAAAATCTAAATTAACAAAAGAAGAATGGAAAGAATACTTCTCTGGACACTGGAATTTCCCCGGCGAAAGACAAATAGAACATGAAGCCATGTTCCCAGAAGAACTACCCAAAAGACTAATCAGAATGTTCACTTTTGTAGGCGATACAGTCTTAGATCCATTCTTGGGAAGTGGAACTACCGTAAAGGCTGCACTAAATTTAGAAAGAAACGCAATCGGTTATGAAATAAACGAAAAATTTCTGCCCATAATCAAGAAGAAAATCGATATAAACCAAAATTTGTTTGAAAATAAAAAAATAGAGATAACAAAAAGAAATCAACAAATAAAAATAGAACCTGTAACGGACTATATCCCCAACATAAAAGACGCAATGCCACAAACTAACCCAGAACTGTTTAAATTTGAACGTGAAAGATTATATACCGTCAAAGAAGTGCTGAGCGAAAATTCCATCAAGTTGGATACAGGCTTGATAGTAAAGTTGTTGGGCGTAAAAATTACTAAAAAAGACGAAGCAAAGCAATATTTAGAAAAATTTGTGAAAGGTAAAAAGGTCTTTCTTAAATTTGATCCCTCATACCAACCAGAAAACAACATAACACCCGCTTATGTATTTTTAAAAAATAAAATTTTCATAAACAAGGAAATGATAAAACAAGGATTCGCAGATATACAAGAGGGGAATTTCCTATACAAGAACAATTTTGCAAAAGTTAAAACATTAGCTGAAAAAAATGGCTAAAGAATGGATATTGAATATGGCAAATAGCAGATGGGGGCTTACCAAACAAAACAGGGTTGGCCCAGTAGCCGCTTGGATAAGGGAATGTGCCCCTAAGGAAATTCAAGAATGGGAAAATTTCTACTTCAAAAAATTGGAAGATTTCTTAAAAAAGAAAGATATCAACTTGACACCTGCTGAATACTTGCAGGACTTAGGTAAAAAACTTTACATAAAAATAACAGAAGTTTTGAGATCTGAAATAGATGAAGTAACAGAAGAAGAATGTATAGAATATATAAAAAACCTCGTTATAAATAGAACATTTGAGGGTTATATGACTGAGAAAGAAACAATTTACGGACAACTGCAAGAAATTTTAAATATAGAAAACATAAAAATAGAATCAGCACCAGATGAATGGGATAGACTCTATAATGTCGACTTCTTTATAAAAGTAAATGATAAGTATATCGGTTTGCAAATAAAACCTGTGACATTTGAACACGCCCCCGAATTCGCAACCAAGTGGCAGGAAGCATACAAAGTTTCTCACGAAAAATTCACAGAAAAATTTGGCGGAAAAGTATTTATTATTTTATCTGTAAAGAGGGGCAAAGATAAAGTTATATTCAACAAAGAAATCATCGATGAAATAAAAAAAGAAATTGACAGATTAATGACCGATTTCCCATAGGGGCAAATCATGATTTACCCTTTAAACTTTATCTAATTTAACAGGTAAATGGATAAAAAGAATTACCCTTTACTATCTACACCGCTAAGCAAATCCACAAATAAATCATCCCCTAGAAAAACCACTATTAAAACACACTCCTAAAAGCAAACAACTTGAACATCCCAACATAGCAACACAATCCACTTGACTGATGAAAAATTATACAACACCTGAACTCTGAAAATTTCCTGAAAACCGATGCAAAGAAATAAAACACTTAAAGAATTTAGATCTTGACAAGTAAATTTTTTTCTAATATATTGATTATGCGAATATCAAATAAGTGCTGAATTTAAGCGTATCAATACTTAGAATCTTGCTTTTTTATTTTTATCAATATCTGAAAGAAATTGTGAAGAAAAAGACTTTTACAAATATGGACATTTAACAAAAGAACGAATCTAGATCTAAATAAAAAAGAGTGGTGTTTGGGTTATGAAACCGCAAGATAATAAAGGTAGTCACAATTATGTTGCGGTATTTCCTCTTTTAGAACACAATAGAAAATTTAGAAAATTATCAAAGGAGTTTGTGGCGATGACTATGAATTGGAAAAGGATGCTTTTGATGCTACTGTCTCTTACAATTCTTATTTATTCCTTGCCCAATATAGTTTTTGGGGAGGAGAAAAGTTCAGTCAAGAGTATTTACTCCTCAAATACTGCAGTGGGAAGTGGGCTTACTGAGGAGAGCATTGTTAGAGAAGCACAAAGAAGTTTAGATAGAGCTATAAATGTTTTAAATATAGTCGCTACTTTATTAGGTGTCTTAGTGGGAGTGTTAACATTAATATTTGTGTTAGGTAGTGCTTGGGGATTCCTTGAATTTCGTAAGGTATCAAAATTACGAGAGCAAATGGAAAAATACAGAGATGAAGCAAGGAAGGCTGTTGAGGAGGTGAGGGAAGAAGCTGAAAAAGTAAAACCTATTGTTGAAAGGATTAAGAAAACAGAGGAAGAGGTAAACAATTTGAGAAAAGAAATTACCCCTTCACTTATCACCGAAGCTCTCTCAGAAGCACTAAAAAAGAAATTAGATAAATATGGTGAGAAAATCAGACTTCTTGAATTATTTGGGATCCCATTAAAATTTGAGGATTATTATAATCGTGGAATTGAGTTTTATTTTAAAGGTAAATATGAAGAAGCATTGGAATCTTTTAATAAGGTGATAGAACTAAAACCTGATTTTGCTAAAGCGTGGTTTAACAAAAGTGTCATACTTGGTAAACTTGCTCGGTATAATGAAGCACTTGAGGCATGTGATAAAGCAATACAACTAAGCCCTGATTTCGCCGAGGCATGGAATAACAAAGGGGCAATACTCGGAGAACTTGGCAAGTATAAGGAAGCCTTGGAAGCAATTAATAAAGCAATAGAACTAAAACCTGATTATCCCGACGCATGGTATAACAAAGCATGTATATATTCCCTAAAAGGAGATAGGGGAAATGCACTAAAACACCTATCAAAAGCGATAGAATTAAACCCAGAATATAAAGAACTGGCTAAAAAGGACGAGGATTTTAAAATTCTCTGGGATGATGAAGAATTTAAAAATATTACAACTTAAAGAAGGCAAAATTCCTCCAAAGTTTGAGGTTTAATAATGAAAAATATTAAAATCGAAGATAAATACACTGAATTTAAAGAAGAATTTTCAGAGAGCACCCTAAAGACGATCTGTGCTTTTGCAAACACTGAAGGTGGAAAAGTTTTTATCGGCATTAGAGACGATGGCAGTGTAAAAGGTGTTGATATCGATAACAAGAAACTAAGAGAAATAACAGAAAGAATCGTTACAAAATTAGGAATCCACCCCAAAATTCTGATAAAGAAACTTGAAGAAAAACAAATTCTTGAAATATCCGTTGAAAAATCAAATGTTCCCATATCATATGAAGGAAAATATTACGAAAGAGTTGGTAATACAACGCGAGAAATGAGCCCCGAAAGACTGAAAGATTTCTTCCTAAAAACCCAAAATTGGGACGCTTTAACTTTAGAAAATGCAAATTTTGAAGAGATAGACGAAGAAAGTGTGAGAAAATTTATAAACTCTGCAAGAGCAAGGGGAAGATTAACCATTTTTGACGAAAGCTCCGACATCAAGACCATTTTTGAACACCTTAAACTTTCAATCAATGGCAAACTCACCAACGGCGCAATCATCTTGTTCGGCAAAGACCCGCAAAAATATTTTCTAAATGCAGTTTTAAGAGTCGTAAGATTAAAAAATGAAGCCACCATTATAGGCGATAGGTTGATCACAGGAAATCTCTTTAAACAAGTAGTAGAAGGGGAGACCGCAATAAAAAATTTTCTTAATGTAAGATATGAAATTAAAGGACTTGAAAGAAGAGAAATATGGGATTACCCTTTGCCAGCCATAAGAGAAGCACTTATAAACGCTATTATCCATAGAGATTATTTTAAATGGAATGTTCAAACCCAGATCAAAATCTTTGACGATTATATATGGTTTTACAACATCGGCAAACTTCCAGAAGGAATAACAATTGAACAATTAAAAAAGCCACATTCATCCGTCCCGAGAAATCCTTTGATTGTTCACATATTCTATCTTGCTGGATTGATCGAAGAGGTTGGATCTGGCATAGGAAGAATGATCGAAGAGATGAACAAAGCAAACCTTCCAGAACCGGAATTCAAAGAAGAAATGGGCGGATTCTCAGTTTATTTTAGAAAAGATATTTACACTGAGGAATACCTGAGAAACTTGGGATTAAACGAAAGACAAATTAAAGCAGTCATGTATGTGAAGGAAAAGGGGAAGATAACGAACAAGGAGTATCGAGAGATAAATCAAGTTTCTAAACCCACAGCATCAAGAGAACTTGCTATACTTGTAAACAAAAAAATATTAAGACAAGAAGGCATTACTGGAAAAGGAACATTTTATTCACTTATAAAGGGCTCATAAACGGCTCAAACGGCTCATAAAGGGCTCACAAAGGGCTCAAAACAATGATAAAAGGATTATTTAAAAAGTGGCAAAAAAACAAGCTCATCATGAAACTACACAATTGTGGCAAAATATAGATAACAATAGGATTAAGTAGCAAATTCTGCAAACGAAGACCTTTCAGTAGCATTACGGGGTCTATATGAAGCATACTTGGATCTACAAAAATTGGAGTTATATCAAGTGAAGGTATAATTGAAGGTAAAAAATAAAAATTTGCTTTTTACAAGTTTATTTTCTACACTCGAACATAAGACTGATGCGGAATTTAAACATTAGGTGAGCAATTAAGACCAAAACGGAGAAAGACAATTGCCAGAAGTTCAATCGCACGGAATACGCATCAGCTACGACGACTATGGCCAAGGGGAACCAGCGCTTCTATTCATGCCTGGCTGGTGTGCTAGTCGTAGGGTCTTTAATGAACTTGCTCAATACTGTGCTAAACAAAGGCGTACACTTGCTATAGATTGGCGCGGGCATGGACAGTCGGAAAAACCCACCAAGGATTTCGGAGCTAGTGACCTCGTTGAAGATGCCCTTGCTGTGATCAAGGCGAGCCGAGCTGATCTAATAGTGCCGGTTGCACTGGCTCACGCTGGCTGGATCGCTATTGAACTGCGCCGCAGATTGGGTGCTCGTATTCCAAAGATTGTGCTACTTGACTGGCTCGTTCTCGAAGCACCGCCGGCCTTTCTTAAAGCTCTACGATCGCTCCAAGATCCAGCACAGTGGGAGCAAACGCGCGATCAACTTTTCTCCATGTGGCTTCAAGGGCTGAACATTCCGGCGTTGATTAACTTTGTGCGCGAAGATATGGGCTCGTATCCCTTCGAGATGTGGGCTCGGGCAGGTCGCGAAATCAGCAGTGCCTATGCAAAAGCAGGAAGCCCTCTCAAGGCACTAGCCAGCTTGAAACCTCCCGCGTTGGTTTTACACCTGTATGCTCAGCCGGAAGATCCAAGCTACTTGGCTGCCCAACGCTCGTTTAGCGCCACACATCCATGGTTCCAGGTATTGAAACTCGAAGCGCGTAGCCATTTCCCCATGTACGAAATACCCGACGAAATGGCCATGACCATAGAGGTGTTCGTCGTTTGATTCCTAATTCCAGTGTCTAACTACTGCATAGAGCAGATGGCGCTGTGCACTGCACTGTTATATTGGCTGTAAGGAATCAAGGATTCCCCATGGTAATATCGTCTTAAGATCTGACCTCTTGATTTTGATTTTCAAGTTTTATATAATAGCGATATTAGTAAAAAAATGAACAAATGAACTTTCTACTAAGGAGTGATCGATGACTTTAAGTTCAGCAATCCTCGCTCATTTGCTATTCGCTTACACTCTTCTGATCGAACCTATCCTTGGGGTTCGACAGTATCAGAAACTCAAGCAACTCATACAAATAGATCCCTATGCTCGCCAGCGCTTTTACCGCCGTATCCTTATCATCGAATGGACTTTGGCGGTGATCATCATGTTGATCCTTCTTTCTGTACCATCTCCAATGCGAGCAATTGGATTGGTCATCCCACAGTTCAACAGTCTGAATAAAGGATTTCTCTTCGGAGTGACTTTGGGGTTGCTTGTTTCCACTTTGGCTCTGGCTGTGCTGGTCTGGAAGTCTCCAGCTCTTGCACAGAGATTGAGAAAGATGCTGGAATCCGTTGCAGCCTTGCTTCCGGCGACTCAAGGCGAGCGCTACACTTTTGCATTTGTCGCACTCACCGCTGGAATCTGTGAAGAACTTCTCTTTCGCGGCTTTCTGTTATTCTACTTAGCTTATTTCTTCCCGGCACTTCCGCAGTGGGGTGCAATCCTGATTTCATCAGCGATTTTTGGTCTAGCGCATGCCTACCAGGGATGGAAAGGTGTGTTGGGTACAGGACTAATAGGGCTAGTGTTAGCATTTGTATATGTGTTGACGGGAAGTCTTCTGCCGTCTATGCTGTTGCACGCTCTCATTGATCTGCGCATCCTTGTTTTATGGCAACCAACTACATAAACAAGAATCTTAAGGTGTAAACCATGTTGCTCAACTATGTTCCGCCATCCTACGAGTTCAGTGAATATCATAACATCGTGATCCAAGCATCGCCTGATCACGTGTTCACCACTGTCAAACAAATCACACTAAATGAAGTATCTTTCTTTTATGTCCTGTTTATGAAACGCGCTCTACCAACTCCAATACTCCATAAAGTTGGTCTGCCTTTTTGGGGCAAACAATCCATCTTCAAACAAGCGCTGCGGAGAATCAAGGACCATCTCAATCAACCCAACTGTGCTAAGGCTACAATGAACTTTATCCTCTATAAAATCTATAGGAACAAACCAAATGCAAGCGTACGGTAAGGGCTTCGCCAAAGTATACGACATCAAGTGGTCAGACTTCGCTAAGCAAGTTGCTCCGTTTATTCTTGATTTCTATGCGACCACACCAATTGCTCAAGAGAACAAAAGCATTCTTGATCTTTGCTGTGGTACTGGTCATTTGGCAATGCATTTTTTGGAAAAAGGATATCGGGTTGTTGGTCTTGATCTATCAGACCATATGCTGCATTACGCTCGAGAACATGCTCGTCACTATATTGAGTCAGGCAAAGCCACATTCATTCAAGGTGATGCGAGCAACTTTACTCTAGACGAGCGTTTCGGTTTGGTCGTTTCTATATATGATTCGCTCAACCATCTTGAAAACGAACAAGCGTTGCGCAGATGCTTCCAATGTGTCTATGCAGTAAGTGATGGATACTTTATTTTTGATTTGAATACACGGCGTGGACTCAAACGCTGGAACGGTATCCAAGTAGACGATAGCGATGACGAAATGCTGATCATCAGCCGCGGTATCTACGACGGGTTAAACGATAAAGCCTGGATGAAAATCAGCGGATTTGTGCGGATGCCCAATGGGCTTTATGAGCGGTTTGAAGAGACGGTCTTCAACACTGTCTTTGAAATGGAAAGGGTAAAAAAGGCCCTGCTCGATGTGGGTTGGAAGAATGTTTACTTTGCTCGTATTCAAGATTTGAAAACGCCGTCTTCCCATTTGATACACAGCAACCCGAAGCATACAGAATTAAAGTCGGATCAAAAACAGATCTCGCCCTCGGTTTCGTTTTCCTGATTCTATCAGTGCCATTTGCCTATGTCTCATACAAAACACACACAAAACTGATCCGAGAAATCCAAAAAGACATAAACTCAGCCGTGCGAACCTACAACGAGATCGCAAAAGATTTTATTTGCGTTGCCAAACTAAAGGGAGTGAATACAACAACACACGAGAAAATCTCAGGCGAGTTTTTGATCGTATCTGCTGAAAAACAAACAATGCTGTTAATCAGAATCCCAACAGCACAGGTCCTCTCGGTCGGAAAAGATAACTTCAAAAACGACATCTTCACAACAGACATCCTCACAATCCCAAAAATAAAAGCACAAATCCAAATCTCACCAATCCAAACCTATCAAAATATATCGCTGTCAAGCTTTTCAACTGGCACAGACTCGCTGATTTATCTAACAGGCAAAATTGAATTCTACGAACCAGTGAAAATCACCATACCGCTGACAAAATTCCAATTCATAAAGCAAACCTCAGAAACACGACTTGAACTCAATCACGCTCCGCTCGACTTCCTCAAATCCCAAGGTTTAGCCGACAAGATCCTTAAAAACGCTGAGATATCCATAAAATCCTTTATCCCTGTGCAAGCACCGACGCCGACGCCAGCACCAACACCAACCAACACAAGCACAAAAATCCAAACCATCGAATTCACTCCAAACGAAACAATTCAAATCCTGATCACAACAGGGCAAAACATCACAGCCGGAGAAGTGATCGCTTACAAACCCTCAGAAAAAACACAAAAAATTGAACTTGAACTCGAAAAGATCCAAAACAAAATAAACCAACTACAAAGCAAAATCACACTACTTGACCTGAAACTTGCACGAGATACAATCTCAATAAGCGACCAAATCTTCAAACTAACGCAAGAATACCAAACTATGGAAAGCCTCGTGAACAAAGGACTTAAACCCCACAGCTCAATTGAAGAAATTGCATACGAAATCGCAAAACTCCAAGGTAAAAAGAAACTAAAACAACTTGAACATAAAAACGAAATTGAAAAAATTAACACCGAAATCCAAAACCTGAAAATAAAACAAAAACAACTTGAACTCGAACTCAAACAAGAACAAACAAAAAACAGCATAACAGCGACAACATCGGGAAAAGTTAAAGACATAAAAGAAACCCAAATCGCAAACAAAAAAATAATCACTATAACATTTGAATAACGGCAAGCCAGCGAACAGGCGGGCGCTGGCGAGCCAACGCACAACGAAAAATTTTTTAAAAGTCAGCGGGCGGGCACGCCAACGAACAACAGCGAAAAAATAAATCGCTGAAATTGGCGATGGCTGACATATATAAAGACGAAGCATTTTTCGGACGAAGGGAAGAACTCAAAAAGATCATCGCAAACGCACTACTCGGAAAAAATACGCTGATAATCGGGAAAAGGGGAGTGGGGAAGTCAACTCTGATCGATCAAGCGATATCAATCTTGAACGGATCAATCCACCGAATCGACATAAGCCCAGGAGTACTCGCACATGAATTTAAAGACTTAAGACTTGCTCAGCGCCTTCGCTCAGCTTGGCAAAATGAAATCAAAACGCTGAAAATTGAACTTCTCAAAACAAAATCAACCATCTTCAACGATATAATCGAAACACTCTACAAAAACAACGACCTAAACGACACTGAAGAACTTGTCTCAATAAGCCCAGACGGAACTATCACAGTCCAAGTCAAAAACGCCCCATCAGTCGTAGTAAAATCACTCACAGCAAAAAATTATATAGTCTTCATTGACGACCTCGAAAGTGCCTCAAGCCAAATGATCGAATTTATAATTAACCTTGTCAGATCATCCATAACAGTGATCGCCACAACCTCCGAAATCCAAGACTCAAAAAAGATCAAACACCTCACTGCTCAATTTGAAAAAATCGAACTTAAAGAATTTGACAAACAAACAACCCAAGAGATGATCAACTACATAACCCAAAAATATCTACCCCACGCACCAAAAGACATAGCAACATTCCTAAAAAACGAAGTCGAAAGAATAAGCAAGGGAAACCCAACAATCATAAAATCACTATTTGCACAAGCAATCGCACAAAAACACTTAACAGAAGAAGAAATAAAAAAACTCAGAGCCCTTGAAGAAAGAGAATACATCAACCTCGGACCTTTCTTTGCAATCCTGATCGGTTCAATCACAATAGTTAAAATCCTTCAAATCGGGCTTGAAAACAGAGAAACCTACATCCTGCTGTCAATCCTATCATTCATCACTTACCTTATAATCCGAATCTTCCGCTACTTCCTCCTCTTCAAACCCCAAAGAAAAAGATAAACCCCCAACTTGACACAATTAAAAATTTTTACTATGTTATCATAAACCGAACCTCAACCAAACTATAAAATGCAACTCCCAATCTTATAATAAAATGGCGAGAAATATGATGGGTAAACTAAAATTGAATAAAAAAGAAAAGCAGGCACTTAGGGAATTAAAAGAAAAGTTAACAGAAAAATTTCCCGATGTGGATATAATCCTCTTTGGCTCAAAGGCAAGAGGGGATTTTGATCCAGAATCAGACATCGACCTGTTAATTCTGATTGAGGAGCCAATAAATAGCAAAATAGAAGAAGAAATTAACTCCATTGCTTATGAAATTGAACTGAAATATGATGTAGTCTTTGGTAAAATTATAGAAAACAAAAACTTCTGGAACTCACCATTAGCACGCTCAATGCCAATTCATCAAAATATAGATGATGAAGGAATCAAAATATGAAAAAAGAATTCATTGACCTTGCAAAATATAGGCTGGAAAAGGCAAAAAATACACTATCAGATGCTAAAAAATATTTTGAATCAGCAACTCTCGAATCAACAGTAAATAGAATTTATTACGCTATGTTCTATGCAGTTAATGCCTTATTGATTTCTAAGGGGCTCTCATCGTCAAAACATTCAGGTGTTCGTGCTTTATTTAACCGTGAGTTCGTCAAGGCAGGAATAGTTAAAAAAGAATTGGGGGAGTTTTTTAGTGAAATGTATGACAGAAGACAAAAAGGTGATTATGAAGATTTTGTACAATTTCAAAAAGAGGATGTTAAATTATGGCTTGAAAGGGCAGAGAAATTTATAGAAGAAATTTCAGAAGTGACACTAAAAATTATTTCACAGGAAGAAAAGTAAACTAGATAAAATCTTGGAATTGAACTAAGTACGGGCGTATTCCTATATGCTCCTACTTTCCCTCTCTTCAAACCCCAACGCAAAAAATAAACCCCTTATTGAGTTAAAAACAAAAAAGATTTATATTAAATAAAATTACGTCAGAATTTAAAGAAATTGATGGAGGGGTAAATGGCAGACACAACGAAGCAAAAGGTTTTTAAATTAGTGAAGGAATATTTAAAAGAAAAACCAGAAGGAGCTCGTTACTCTGAAATTATTGATTTTCTGAAGAGCCAACTACCTGGTGTTCCAGAAAATACTCTCCATGGCTCAGTTTGGAGTTTTAGACAAAGAATAGTTAACGGGGAGGAGAAAGAGGTTATTATACCAGAAAGAGGAATATACTTGCTTTCTGAGTATCAGAAGGGCGAATTGCCATTTAAAAAAGAGGAAATAAAAATAAAAGAAGAAGATTTTTATGAGAAATTCGCAGATTATCTTGTTAAAGAGTTGGAAGAATGCACAAAAGCAATTTCATTGGGCGGAAATAGATTTCAAGACAAATGGGGAACTCCAGATGTTTTAGGTGTTTATAAATTTTCTGAAGCAGAGCCGATTAGACCACCTTTGGAAATCGTAAGTGCT
>Ga0101942_100277_pt1 | contig 26209 bp, 18 predicted proteins | sample DewCreD2012metaG_4_FD_75243 | JGI IMG/M metagenome (GOLD analysis project Ga0101942, IMG submission 75243) | Hot spring sediment bacterial and archeal communities from British Columbia, Canada, to study Microbial Dark Matter (Phase II) - Dewar... ...
AGGGCTGGAGATGTGAGCCCCATGCCGTTGGGCTCGAAGGAGTCCCATGACTCACCTACCCTCAAGGCTGGTAGGTGGCTGAGGGCTAAGTCCCTACACTCGATCATGATCACATAAAATGATTGAAATGAAAGTGTAGGGACAAACGGAACCACTGACACCCCCTATATATGCTATTTCTTCGCAATTCTTACTAGCTTTATCAGTATTACGATTGATAGTATTAGTGATGATGCTGAAATTATAAAGGGTAGCTTGGGATCTCTCTCAAAAACTATAGCCTGGATCATAGGCGATGGTATTAGCGCTAGGCTCGAGAAAGCTCCCATAGATGCTAAGGCTGATGCCTTCAAACCGCTCTCCAGAGACCTCGCGATTAGAGCAGCTGTTGAGACCTCGGCTAGTTTGATCATGGCAATCCAGAATAGGTAGGAGGATATAGATATAAGATCGAATGCCACAGCTATTATTACAAGCTGCATAGCTGAAGATAGAGTCCAGCTGATAACCATAGATCTGAGGGGTCCAAGCCTATCCGCTACTACTCCATATAATAATGCAACTTGATTCTCCACAATTGTTCTTAGGAAGAATACAAATGCAAGAGCGAGAGTGCTAATACCTATATATTCTGATAAATATAGAGTGACAATATAGCTCCCAGGCGATAATACCGCAATGCCGTTAATCGGGGTTACTGTTAGTAATGCCTTTAAGACAGGGCTAGATCTATATAGTCTGAGAAGTTCTCTAAAATTCCTAGCATAGATCCTCATGAAGTCTTTGACTCCATCTCTAGAGGATCTAGCATCATCGCCACCACCAACTTTTTTAAGAGGCTCTTCTAGAAGGACTATTCTAAGCAATACTGTTATAACTGCTAGAGTTGAAGCTATCATAAGAACCTGTGTGAACGAGAGAGCAGATGCTATAACACCGCCTACGAGAACCCCCGCTGATGCTGCAACTCCTGTGATACTATAGTACAGCCCTAGACCAACTGCTGCTCTTTCCCTGCTTACCTCCATTATATAGGATCTCCATGACATGGTCGAGATAGGCTGGCCAAAGGTGTAGAAGATATATATAGCTATAGCCGATACCACGGGATCTTTGGAGAGCGATAGGATAAGAGGAGACAAGGCGATCAACAAGTTGCCTAGCACTAGAGATCTTTTATATCCGAAGCTATCGATGAAGACCCCCATGGGGATCTGAAGGATCAGTGTTGAGAGGCTTGACGCTGTATATAGGATCCCCTGAAGATATGGCGTTAGGCCTCTCTCAGCTAGTATCAGAGGTATATATAGAACCCACATTGAATTTCCAAGAACACCTGCAACCGCGGTTAAGCTAAGCACAGATGTAGCCCTTTCGATTCTAAGGAACTTTTGAAACATATTCACCAACTTTAAGCCCATGTCCATCATCTCTAATCCATAATTGCCATGTAGCCTGATTCAACTCTTTCTCCTGGAGTTCCTGCTGATTAGCGACTAGGGGACACGTAGGATCCGGGGAAAAGAGATTTCCTGTAAGCATATAGGCGATGAAGCGAGACCCTCCTCTACATTCCGTTTTAATTGCACAGCTTCTGCAGGGCTCATATAACCATTCGAGGGATCTTAGTCTATTTAAGAGAGTATTGCTAATCCACACCTCCCTGATATCGTCAACCAACGCATTGCCCGAGATAGCAACATCTCCCATAGCAGACGCCTCTTCGCTAGGAAAGATACTCCCGTCTGGAGCTATGACAAGGCCTATAAGCCCCCATAGGTTTGGATAAGGCTTTTTACCGGTAACAATGTCTCTATCAACTGCAAAAAAGATTTTCTTACCATATCTTGTGACAAGACTTTCCCTCAGCGACTCCAGCTTCTCCACATCGCTATAGGTCGGTTTTAAAAAGTGGTAATTATAAAATCCATGCCCATATCGGGCCATATGATGAACTTCCACAAGATCTGCACCTGCGTCTAAGCATTTCTCCACAATATCTTCGATCATATCTATATATGGCCTTATATAGAGGATCCCCACCTGAACATAGAAGCCAGCTTCCTTATAGATCTCTATAGCCTTAACCCTTTCATAAATAGTTCTTTTCAGCCTATCAGGATTAACAATATCAAGCATACCATGGGAGGAGACATTTATTCTAATCCTATTAAGCCCTGCCTCTCTCAGCTTTTGAGCAGTTTCCCTTGAATAGATCGCACCGCTTGTGAGAAGAATCGGTTTTAGGTTAAGGTTCGAAGCCTCTTTTACCATTATATATAAGTCCTTCCTGAGAAGAGGCTCCCCGCCACTTATTATAAAGTTATATGGTCTGAGTTGTGATATCTTATGTATTATTTTAAGCCAGTCATATGTATCAAGCTCCCTAGAATATCTTCGACTATATGTTCTGGGGACCGGCATGTTACAGGTGATAGATCTAACACCTTCATAAGATCTAGCAGGGAGAAGATCTGGCGGGTTATGACAATAGAGACACCCCATAGGACATCTATAGGTAACCTCTATGGATACAATATAAGGGGGGCTATTTCTAATAGTATCTAAGAGATCGTGGTTCGTAAGGGGTGACATGTAGATCTACCTTGTTCTCTCTACACATTTCTCGCCTATCTCATTATCTTTCTTCTTTACCAGGCCTACATATATAGCTAGATCTTTTATTGTTATGTAATAGCTTGGCGGGGTGCAGGGAGGGGGTATATCTATGCATCTATCCGCCATATTATCACCATTAAATTATAAATAATAAATAAATATACATTTTATGAAATATTTTTTACATATTGGTAACATCTTTTACTTCTTCGTTAAACTTTTGTTCTCCTGGCAACTACTCGCTTGGAATACCTTACTGGATCTCTTAATATTTCACCAAATGGCTCTTCGCATTGTTGTTTTTCAGACGCTTAGCCTTTGGATCGTGTATAGTTAAGGAGCCTACCCTTAATAGCAAGAAGAATATCCTTATCCTAATAATAAATTGTATAAGACCGCTTAGAATATATTATATGTGATGCTATGAGCTCTAATGAAAGGGAAAAAGGCGTTGCTTCTGTAGGCAGAATAGTTCTCTACATAACGTGTATATGTGGAAGGATCTTCGTCTCTGAGGATCTCGAGCCCGAGTGTCCGTACTGTGGGAGAAGGTATGAGGCTAGAATAGAGGGAGATCCAAGCGGTTTCAAGGTTAGTCTAAGACTTATTGGGGGTGAGGAGAGTATTGAGCTTAGATCTGAGGAGATCGATCGCAGGTTTAAACCTAGGACTGATCTTATAGAGACGTAGCTTAGGGGATTCATATACACACTCAATAATCCCCCGAGATCTTAGCTCTTCAACATATCTAGCCATATTCTTAGGTGCCATGCCAACACATCTAGCTAGTTTCCTAATAGAGAAGAGCTCGCCTTCTTCATAGCTTGCCATGCATATGATAGCTTTCACCCTGGGATCATCTAAAACAATGACAATAAGATCTACTATTAGATCTAAATACTCGCAGCAAACATAAGCTCCCCCAGATCCTCGCCGCTCCATATAAACACCTAATCTTTATCTTCTATATCTTTCAACTAACTAATTTATAACTGAAGGATTTGGGCCCATTTAAATAAAAATTTAGATCTGAATATTTTTAAGTACCGCAGCTATCTATCACCACCGCTTTAAGCTGAGTACAGCTGACCTCCTCTCCCCCCTAAAGGACGGGGTTTTTAGTTATAACTCTTTTAAGATTTCTAAGAAGAGAATTCAACGGCTGTGATGAGACCTATGAATAATGCTTTGAGAGATTGCAAGTCAATTATTTGGGAGCTAATCCTTTGCTGATTGTATGGTGGATAATCTTGCGATATACTTCCAACTAGATGAACGTGAGAGGAAATAATCCCAGTAAGAGGGGTAACGTCCTAGTCTCCCCGTGGTGAGAACCGCACTCTATAAGGGCAGATGGGTGAGCATGTGGAAAAGAGGGTTTGCAGTGTCAAGCAAACCCGGGATATATAGATCTTGTAGTGTTGAGGACAATGAGGGAGGTAAGTTGTATAGATCTTGCGTGAAGGGGTGGAATTCCTATACAGGATCTCTTAGATCCTATTTCCATATAGAAATCATGAATATAGGAGCGATGTGAGGTGTAGGCAATGCTCTACACTAGGCTAGCAAGTCTCTTAATACTTAGCTTGTTGTTAGTAGGCTTTTTACAACATGCAATCCAGGTAACAGTTCTCGAGGCAAAGAGCATTATAGAAGATATAGCGAGGGTTAGGAGGGAGGTTCTAATACCTCTCGAGAGAAGCTCCTATAAGCCTCTCAACTATACTCACAACATCTTGATAACCCTTGAAGACGCTACCAGAAATAGATCAGCTATATTGGGTATGGGAGCGAGGTTCTCCTCAGATGATAATATAACTAGCTGGGACACAGCAATACCTCTAAGTGATAGGAGAGTAGCGATCCTCAGGTTCGAGACTGACTGGAGTTACAGAACATGTTACATATACTACGCTCTCTACAACGACTACACAGATGAGTTCGAGAGGATCTATAGATATAGAGCTGATCCGTATTTCTGTATCTATCCAAGTCTCTATGAATGGTCGTTCTGGGGCTATTCCCTCATGGTGGGCCCTAACTACACGGTATACCTAATCAAGAGGGGTTATAACTATTACGAGCCACAGAGATTTAGGCTAAATGGATCCTCGGAGAACTTCCTAAACTGGGAGTGGGCTGGTAATACACTAGTGATTGCTAGGCTGGGCGACGAGGCGCCTGATGCAAAGGCTTTATATCTAGGCAGGTTCTCTGACGCAAGTCTAGGCTACTGGGGGGTTGAGGATAGCAACGCGATCTACATGGAATCTAGAGGAGGGCCCTCTATCTCTGCAACAATCCAGCCATATCTATATATCCAAGAATACCTATATTACAATATATTAACATATAAAACCGCCTCCTCTCGGCACGATTTCTTCGCGAGGAATGGGATAGCTATTCTGAACATGGATAACTGGAGCAGCCCAGAGGCTATCTACTTCACCATAAACACCAGTGGAAAGGGGCTTTTTGGAAAGGCTATAAGGACATGGGATAAGGGCTATCTGATAGCTGGGCTGGAAAGCGACAGAGAGCTCGAGGGAAATGCCTACTGCGATGTGATCCTCGTAAAATATACCGGCGATCTAAGGATTGAGTGGTCTAGAAGATATACTCTGAACGTTTCGGCGGTATATAGCGATCTAGGCCTTAGAGACTGGGCGAGCAACCTAACAGGTGATCTGAGGAAGGACTGTAGAAACCTAGTGAACCTACCTAGGAGTCCATCGCCAGAGCTAAGGCCGGAGCTCTTCGTTAATAGGCAGGGGATCCTCCTCAACGAGGTTATTGAGGAAGGGGTTTCCAAGGGCTATATAGTTGGTATATCGCCTTGGGGGTCTTGGACAAGCCCAAAAGGTGTTAATATGTACCTCTACGGCTTCATAGCATTTATGGTTAATAGGAAGTGGGAGATCCTCTGGAACACGATATTTTTCACAGGAGCTGGAACACAGGATCACTATATCGCGCCGATAGGCGGTGGATTAGCTGTTATGGGGAGCTTCGCTATGTGGTCTACGCCTTTTGGATGCTGCGATGACGGATCCTGGTTCTATTGGATAAATATAAGCAATGGCGAGATGTATTACTACTCGCCGCCACCATCCCGGTATACTCCTACCAAGGCCCAGAGGCCGGAGCTTGCCTATGTAACTTGGCTCACTGGGAGAGGGCTGGGATCAGCTCAGGGCAATTCAAGCGGTGTCCTCTTCGTTAGATACGCCCAAGACCGTGGAGAGCCCTACTCATATATAGTGGGATATCAAGTTAACCTGGAAATCGGGTTTGCAACCTACGATGATATTATGAGCATAACAAACTCTAGAGCTCCTCCTTATAGGATATGGTTTGTAACAGGGAATTTCAACGCTACCGAGTATAACTATACAGCCACCAGGTATAAGCCGATCATATTCAACGTCGAAGGGCCTACCAGGCTACCCGGCACAAACATCACGATCCTGCCTAATGAGAAGGCAAAGCTCCTCACCGATATAAGGGGCCCGGATAGGGTTAGCATAAAGATGGACACTATATTCAGATATCCCAAGATCCTGCTGCCGGGTCAGCTGAAATTCGATCGAGAGCCTAGAAAACCCCCATCATGGAGTCCTCTTATAAACAACTTCATAGACCTTGGAGCCGTCAGGACAGGGGATCAGGTTACCTACAGAATTGAGGGTATAAGGCTTACCCCCTCCACTGGAAGCGATCCCCTGCTCTTCATAGGGGATCCCCACATAGCAAGCAGCGCTGAAGGAGTCAAATATTCCCTCGGCAACTACTCCTCCGTCGCTCTGAAGCAGAGGTTCGTCATAGAGGTTGTTCTAAATCCGAAGGCGGCAGGGTCTAGATCCTTTGCAATCGTATTCAGAGAGAACCCGATCACCGAGAAGAGACCGTATCCGTCCACACTCTCTAAAACCATATATATAGGGCCTCACAGAGTGGATTTCACAGCCCTCGTAACAGACTATGTTCCCACGATCAACACAAGCAGCATTAACACGAGCATTAAGTTCCCACTCACAACAGTTATAGTGAATGTGCCCATAGTAACTAGGCCAGGGGTGCCAGAGAGGTATAACATCCACATAACCAACGTGGGCACAGAAGAGGCTGTATTCCTCTACGCAGTGTTCATGCCATTCTATATAAGGGTTAAAGGCGTTGTAGGGGGAGACAGCGTGTTCGCAATATCTGGGTCGGAGGACAGCGATCTAGTGGCGGCATTCGCCATCAGAATACCCCCAGGCGGTTTGAAGAGCGTGCAGGTGGTTGCAGCTGTTGAGAGGAGCCATATCTCCGAGCTCAACCCGCAGGGAGATGGGTGGAGAGGCTGGAAGATCAAGACCTCTGGCGGTGGATTCCAGGGCTACAAACCCATAGCCGTCCAGCTAGCATCGATACCTCCAGCGCTGTGGAGCAACCTGACAAGGGATCTTGGTAGAGACCCTATAAACCTCCTGGCCAAAGCGATCGACATTGGTTTGGAGATGCATGAGGAGAGGCTACGCAACCTATCCAAGATGCCGGGGGTCTCTGGAGAGCTTGAGAGGCTAAGATCTTCAAGTGATTTCGGAGGAGTTCTAGCAGACTATATAGAGAACCAGCTTTGGAGGAGGGCAGTTGTAGACCAAGTGCTACTAGATCTCACAAACGAGAGCAACGCCCAGACGATGGCGCTATCAAGCCCTCTGGAAATAGCTTCAAGCGGTTTGGAGAAGCTAGAGAGGCAGGCTAGGGAGAAGCTCTATGGAGATCTGATCAACGCCTCCAGGACAAAGGGTTTGGAGAAGCTGCCGCCCACAGTAGCATCGCTGGTTGAGGCTGCTGTGATCTATAACAGGATGATGCTCATAACGATGCTGGTGGATCCAACTTATAGCTATATCCCAGCTGAGGTCACAATAGAGAATAGAGGAATGCAGAAGACCCCAAGTGCGGGATCAGTAGGGCAGGCAGGGGGGCTTTCACAGCTAGCATCTCCAGCCCTGGGAGGCCCTAGAGTAGTTGATGGATCGGTAGAGCTGCAGAGCCAGCAAGGGTCTACTGCAGCTACTATCCAAGCTCTCGTAGATCCGGCGTTTCTCTTCAACTGCTACAAGCTAGCTGGAAAACTGGGGCTCATGGATCCCAAGACAGCGCTCCAGCTAAGGCTAGCCTCAGAGGGGAAGCTATTCTACAGCGCAGCTCTTCTAGATCTTCTTGATGCTATGAACAAAAAGGTTCTGGGCTGGAGGGAGAAGTATAAGGGTATGTCTCCGCAGGAGCTGCTTATATATGCAATGGCTAATAACGATAAAGAGGCCTTCGCATACTATAACTATCTGAGGAGCGCGCAGCAGTGGTCAATGGGCATAGGATATGGCACTGGCTTAGCACCGATACCGGGTCTAGATCTAGTCCTGGCATTGTTTCTAGATAACAGCGGTGTAGGGATGGTTTTGCAGAGATTCGGCGTCTATGCAGGTGGAGCTATAGTGGATAACTCCCCCCAGATAGAAGGATCTAGACAGGCATTTATAGCCGGCCTATTAACAGGATCTTTAGTTGGATTTGGGACGGGGCTTGTCGAGGCCGGAGTAAATCTGCCCAAGACAGCATCAAGTGTTATGGATCTCTTGAAATCTGTAGTAGGGAAGAAAGGGCTTGAGACCAATCTCAAGGCATATCAAGATATAGAGATTATAAACCCACAACTGGTTGAGATCTCCTATAACATGTACAGCAAATATCTAGAGCCCGCTATAATATCCTCCCTCGCGGGAGAGACAAAGACCGCTCAAATGCTCACCCAGGAGGCTATAGAACTTATGAACAAACAAGCACAACAACTGGGTATAGCTGGCAGAACAGCTGATATGTTCACAACCAATGGAAAGACCTATTTCTTTGGGCAATTAACAGGCCGGTTCGAGAAGCCGATATTAATAGAGACCGGAGAGGCGCTGGGGAACCAGCCAGCATATGGAGCCGTGGTCACTCTCAGCAAGAACCCAAATACGAATGCTATATACTATGGGATAGGCCACACAGATCAAATAATTCAGGCAGGGAATAAGCTAGTCTATAAAGCCGATATGCATGTGACACCCAGTAACGGATATACATTTAGCCTAGCCCAGGATACGGCTCTAGTCAACTCTAAATACCTGGGATATCCCAAGGATCAGGTTATCTCTATGTGGAAGAGTGATGAGGGGAGCAAGGGTGTCGTGGAATATCTAAACTCCCTGAAAGAACCTGTTACAGGAAGCTATGCATCAGATGCACCCCAGTTCTATGCCTTGTGGAGCAGGGTTCTTAACAACCAACAAGATCTAGGAAAACTCTCTTCGATCCTTGGAAAAGCCCCAGACACCGTTGCCGATGAGCTGAGGAATGCTATGAAAGGCGGCGACTATAAAACGATCCTTGATATGGGTGAGAAGCTGGGATATGTGAAGAACGGGAAGATAGAGAATATAAAGGTCAAAACACTAGATCCGGAGGATCTGCTGAGCAAGGAGCTCCTCAACAATGTCGATATCCATAACCTAAAGAGGGCTGGGGAAAAAGCGGAGTTAGAGAAGAAGCTCTCGGAAGCACAGCAAGCGACAACTGCACTGATAAAGGGTTCAGAAGCTGTTGCATCAACCGCAAAGCCGTCTATCTTCGTAGAGCCAGGTAGAGAGCCTCCTTCATACAAAATCGGTGTGAAGGGTCTTAGAAACCTCTATACAGGATCTAATGGGAAGAGCCTTGAAGACTGCCTACCATTCATAGCCAAGGAACTTCCGGATGACGCTCTAGTATTCCTCGGCAATATAGGTGTGGGCTTCGCCCAAAGGGATCGATTGTCATCCCCCTCTCAGAGAACCAGGATAGTTGCTTCAACAGATCCCAACCAGGTCTATGTAGAGCCGAGGGGCTTTATAACTTCCAGGGGCCAGGATCTCAGGGCGATGGTTGAGTTCGAGAACCTCGCTAATGCGAGCGCCTCAGCGATAAACGTCTCCATATCCCTTGTGGTTAGAGGGCCTGTTGATCCTGGTAGCGTCGAGCTCCTGGATTTGAGCCATAGGAATGCCTTTCTAAGTATTTGGAAGAATGCTTCAGGCAACACGGTGGTGCTCAACATAACCCTCTCAGAGATCAACCTGCCTCCCAACAAGAGGCCTCCGGAGGGGCAGGGATGGGCTCTAATAGGCTTCAAAGCCTCAAAGCAGATCTCCTCGGGAGATGCTTTGGAGGTATATGCGGATATAGTGTTCGACTATAATCCGCCTATAAGGACTAATAAGGAGATCCGCATAGCAGATCTGGAACCTCCGAAAACCACCTTAAAGAAGGTTGAGACTGGAAACGCCTCTATAAGGGTTGTTGGTGAGTGCTCAGACAGCGTCTCCGGCTGTGAATCAACGCTTTTGGCTATAAGCAAATCCTCGAGCAATGAGGTGGTTAGAAGCATAGCTATAAATACATCAAATAACCAGGTATTCGAGATAAGCATAGGGGATCTAGAACCAGGCGAATACGATATAACACTAACATCAATAGACAAAGCTGGAAATTCCGAGTCGAAGAACACACCAGATCATAAGATCAGGGTTGAGGTCACCATAGCAAAGCCAGCTACAACAACCAAGGAGCAGATAACCAGCAGAGAAACACTTAAGGCTACAACACCTCAGCAGACAAGCACTTGGACAACCACAGCCACACCCACGTCAACATCTACACCAGCTGGCGGTGGAAGCCCCATCGATACTGTGATCATAATCATTGCTATCACAGCAATATCCATAGCAATTGGGTTGGCCCTGGCCATGCGTTCATGGAGATCTAAATAGATTCTAAACCTTTTTTCCCATAGATCCGGGTTTGCCCAAAACAGAAAACCCGGTTGATATTCACCTCCGTTAAAAGCTAACAGTGTGGAATCATGGTGAGAAAAAGGATCGGAGGTAGAAGAGGTGCGAGGTTCTCCAAGCATATTAGCAGGCTATCGCTCTTCATTATATCAATATTGATCATTATGCCAATCATCTTCAGCACATCAATATCCCACGCCCAAGTCCAGAGGGATGTTGGGCTCACGATTATGCTTGAAAAGGCTAGAGCGGCTGTTGTGTTTATAATAGCTATACCTAGAGGTGTGATTATCTGGGAGGACTTCATACCAAACCTAAGGGAGGTAGGGCTTCCACCAGCTGTTGAGGTGAGCATCACAGGATTTGGCTCAGGCTTCATAGTGTCTCCAGATGGGTATATAATAACTAATGGCCATGTTGTCAACGATTTCAGATCTGATCTTGATAGGGTGAGGCCCCTCCTAATAAAATTCGTAAACATGTACTTCAAAGCGCTGGTTCAAGCCACTGGACAACAGCCCTCTAGAGATGATGTGGAGAGCCTAACGGCCCAGGTTTTTAGGGCTTATCTAACTAACGAGCTCAAGATCCAGGACTATAGAGTGGATGTATATGTAGGAGTAGGCCGGGTTGTCTCAGGCTTCGCTAATATAGGCAAGCTATACACGGCTAGAGTTGTTGCTTCAACTCCAGCCGAGAACGAAGATCTAGCACTTCTCAAAATAGAGATCAAGAATGCACCATCTATAACTGTAGCGAAGGATGATGTGGCCAGGATTGGTGAGAGGGTATGGGCACTAGGCTACCCAGGAGTCGTAACATTTCACGAGATATTAAGTGTAGAGACTCTTCTAGAACCCACCATCACAGAGGGAACTGTGAGCGGCTATAGATTGAAGGCAAGCGGTGTGAGGGTCCTCCAGTCAGATGTAAGCGTAACCCATGGGAACAGCGGTGGACCTGTGGTAAATAGTAGAGGTGAGGTGGTAGCAGTGACATCATTCGGAATCGTTGATCCTAGCGGTAGTGGTAGGGAAGTTCCTGGATTCAACTTCTTCGTCCCAGCCTCGCTTGTCAACGAGATGATCAAGAGAAACAATGTAAATAACGTTGAGAGCACTACCATGAAGCTCTATGGAGAGGGTCTCCAGCTATATTATAACAAGCAATACAGGGCTGCGATAGATAGGTTCCAAACCCTCAAGAACCTCTACCCAGGTTTCCCATTTATAGACGACTATATAGCTAGTGCTCAGCAGGCAATTCTAAGGGGAGAAGAGGCACAGCAATTCCCAGCAGACCCTTCGATCCTAGTCCCAGCTATAATCGCTGGAGGCGTAGGAGGTGGAGTGGGCTATATAGTGTTTAGAAGGAGAAGGAATAGGGGTTCGAGGCCTTCTAGGCGCGAAGCAGAATATATTGGTGGAGGATCCTTAGAGGGAGAAAGAGGGGCTGGCAGCACTAGCACAGCTACCCAGCAGGGTTCGCAGGCTCAAACAGGCACAAAAGCATGGAGCGGGCCTCCACCTGGCTATAAGTACTGCATTGGATGCGGCAAGATCATACCTAGCGAGAGCACTAAATGCCCATACTGCGGTGTGGATCAATGAGGAGATATCCTATAGCAGAGCAAATCGCCATCATAGTAGCCCTGATCATCGCGATCGCGCCGCATTTTCCAACGCAATTGCTGGAGGGCCAGGCTACATACCCATATCCCCCTGTGGAGGGCGATTCATGGGTTTACGCCTTAGGCAATGTCGAGGAAGATGGATCTTTCACGCACACCCATAACATATATCTAAACATATCTAGGGGAGCTGGTGGAACGTATATCCTTTGGGAGAGGAGCGAGAACATATTGTTAGGAGGCTATGAGAGCTATGCAAACTACACGATCCTAAGTAACTGGAGCGTGATCAACTATAGAGCGCCTAGCCTCTCTATAGCAGTAGAGTATAAGCCTCCGGTGCCATATGTGTTTCACCCGAGATCCCCGAGCGATAGGATGTCGATAAATTCATCGCTGACACTATATGTGGAAACCCCAAACGGGACGATCGTGATGAGGGGTAGCCAGTCGACGAGCTACATTGTGAATGGAACCACGTGGATAGTCTACAACAACACAAAGATCCAAGCATATGTAGTTCAGGAATACACCGAGATCACGCTGGCAAATACTGAGTATAACATATCCACAACATCTATAACCCGAGGAGCATATATAATAAATAACAGCTTCAAACTACCCTTTGTATCTGAGTTCACCACGGAGACTAGCTACTCAAGCGGTGAGCAGACCACCTATACCAATAAGATGATATTACAGAACCACAGAATCACCCCAGATCCCCTTACAACCACTACACAAAAACCCACCAGAACCGCCAACACAACGACCGTGGCGCCCCCGACTACAACCGCAACTACAACCACAGAAACATATACCTCATCTCCGAGCCCAACATCTACAACCCCTACAAATACTGTAGGTCAGATGCATAACCTTCTCATAATAGTATCGAGAATCGGTAACTACTCAGGCTCAGACATACCGGTTAAGATCAGGATCCAGAACCTGGCAACTGGAGAAACAGTAGCCCTAGTTGGGATTAATAGAACATACTCTATAAGGCTCCCCAGCTCAACATATGTGATTTCTATAGAGGAGCTAGAGGGTAGAGGCGGTGATGGGGCGTACTACTATAGATTCGCTGAGTGGAAGATCCCTGTAGATGGATCTTCAAGGACATCCCAAGACCCATCAATCCAGGTGAGACTCGACAGAGATCTAGCAATAACAATAGTAGTGGAGGTCTATATAAAGCAGCAGGGCGCGGTAGCCCCCGCACAGACACAGCCTGGAACAACAACTACAGCGGCGGCTAGAGGCAACATAACTACCGCAGCAGCCAACTTCACCAGAACACAGGCTGCAGTAGAGACCTTAACAACAGCCAGAGCACCTATATACGGCGGTGGAGAGACAGAGGCTCCAAAAACTTCTCTAGAGGCTCCAGAGAAGCCATGGTATAGCAATCCCATCATAGTAGGCTCTATAGCAGGTGGTGGAGCTGTTGCTCTCGCAGCAACTATGGTTCTCAGGAGGAGAAGCGTCTCCAGGAGGGCATATGTAAGTAGCAAAGGGCGAGAAGAGCATAGAGAGACTGATGCGCTAAACATGCCAAGATATATGCAGCCACTTCCGACCCCGCAACCTGCCACTGCTGGAACTAGCTTAAAGATCTGCAGTAGGTGCGGAGCTAGCAACCCTCTGCAAGCCAGGTTCTGCAAGCAGTGCGGGGCTGAGTTTTCAGAACCTCAGGAATTAAAGCTATGTCCACACTGTGGATCCCCCACCAAGCAGGGAGCTAGGTTCTGCCCTAGATGCGGCTCTCCCATATAGTTTTTTTAAAATTTTTGTTGCTTATTTTTCAATCATAGCTTTGTTCGAGGATCTCGCTATCTTGATCATTCTTGCAATGGTATCTAAGAATTCCTCTATATCTTCTCCCCTTACCCCTGCGCCTTTTAACATTGCCTTTAGAGTACTCAATATATGTTGCCCTTCTTCTCTATGAGATCTGGTATTAGCCATGATCACGCCTATCAATGACATAATGAATATCCTCCTATAGATCCCACATCTATCGATGAGTTCTAGGGCGTTTAGTGCATACTCGTAAAAGTTTCTGCCATCCGCATATTCGTTCAAAGCTCTACATACTGCTAGAATGGCTATATACTCGGGATCCTCTATTCCTTTTAATCTCATGAGCTCCTCGGCATCTCCGAGAATCTTTCTAGAATCCTCTAGCTCTCCAATAAGGGCTTTATAGATGGACATATCAAGCTTTATCCCAACGGCTAGATGGGGGTAGCTGTTTTGATCTATTAGCGCTGCTGCCCTCTCTTGATAGTCTATGGCATCCACCACATTACCAGCTATAAAATGTGTGCTCGCCACCTCTCTATATGCTATTGCAAGGCTATGTGCTGCTCCTAGATCGAGGAAAATCTTGGAGGATCTATCAAGGGCTTCTAGAGACTCCCTAGTCTTAAACCTAATTCTATATATCATCCCCAGCCATCCTAGGGTTAGGGCTTCTCTAAAGCGATCGCCTGATCTAGATAGCCTGGGCAGTATATCCCTAAAATAATTCTCAGAGGAATCTAGATTGCCTGTAAAGAAGCTCACAACAGCTATGTTATATAGTATCCTCTCAACAGCATATCTATCCCTAATATCTCTCGCAATTGAAAGGGCCTCCTCCAGCCTTTTCAAAGCCTCCCCATATCTCCCCATCTGCCTTAGAACTATGCTACCCTCTATCTTCGAATATACCTCTAGCCTCTGATCTCCGATAGAAGATCCTATCTCCTCAGATCTATAAAGATATTCTAGAGCCTCGCCAAAGAGACCCTCGAGCTTCTTCACTACCCCCATTGCCAGGCAAGCCCATCCCCTAAGATGTGGGTTTAATTCTCCATGTTTATCTAAAGCAACTCTCAGGATCTTTTCGAAAGGCTTCAAAGAGATCCTAGCCTGTGCCAGAGGCTCTATGATTTTGACCATAAGACTCGCCGCCCTAGCCAGGTCTCCTCCCATTATGTAGTGGTATATAGCCTCGACAAGATCCTCATCCCTTGTAGAAGAGCTGAAGAACTCAGCAGCGATTCTATGCAACTCTTCAGGATCTTCTAACCACTTTTCGACAATCCTTGCGAGCATATCATTAACATAATACTGGCTGCCGATTCTCTCGATCAGCATCGATCTCTCAAGCGATGTTACCGCCGCCCTTAGCTTAGGACCCTTGATACCGAGTCTCTTGAGCATCTGATAAGGAGAAGGTCTCCTCACTATAGATAATAGCTCTAGAACAAGTCTCTCCTCATATGGCATCTTATCTAGTATCTCCTTAGCTATATACTCCGATATATCCTCAATAATAGAGGGAATCGAGAGACCTTTCTTTACAGCCTCTGAGTACAGGATTAGTAGCTGTGGTATGCCCCCCACCGCCGCGTATACCCTCCCAAAACCAGCAGGATCTGTCCCAAGATTTGAAACAAGCTCCTTAGCTTCTTCTTGACTCATTTCCCGCACCACGAGCATGTTCTCCCTGTCTATGTAGAATTCAGGCTTCTTTCTAGATATCACAAGGATCCTAGACACTATTTTTGATTTTGAAAGCCTAATAACGAGATCTTTGATCCTATCATCATGGCTGTTATGGTAGTCGTCGATTACTATCAGGCATCTAACTTTGCTAAGAGAATCTATTAATAGTCCTATCAAGTGATCCGAGTCTTCATATCCCTGGTTAAGAGATTCTAGAATCCTCTTATCGCCCAAAGCAGCTAGAAATAGAGAGATCCTCCTGATCAGCTGGAAAAAAGTGGTGCTCTCGCTAACCATATTCCAGAGAACTGGGCCATCAAATGCTCGAGCATATTCAGCTGCCAGTGATGTCTTACCTATACCCGCCATCCCCACTGTAAATGTGACACCCTCACTCCTTCTGAGAAACTCTAGCTGGGGCTTTCTACCAATAAATAGCCTGTTAACTGGTAAAGAGTAGTAGGGATCACGTAAGGGATATATATCCCTTCCGAGAGACACAGTAATTCCCTGGGAATCTATCCTTATAGTGATCTCCTTGGCCTTCATATAGTAGAGCTTCACATTAACGCCTCCAGAAGAGACCCATCTACCCTCAACTATCCCCAACCTCTCGAGACTCTTAAGTCTCCTAGATATAGAGCTCTCTCCCACGCCCAGAACCCTACTAAGCCCCCTAGTACTAGAAGGAGAGGAGGATAGCATCACGAGTATCTTAACCGTAATATCGTCAGATAGGATCGACAGAAACTCGGATCCTTCCTCTACAGGGGGATCGCACGATCCGGGCATACTATTTAACCCATCTCCTTGATACTATAGAGATTAATCATTAGGAAAATATATATATAAAACCACCTACTGCCCTCAATTAACAAATACAGCCCCAAATAGATGGGGATCTATGATCAATAAAGATATGTATAGTTGAAAGCAGTATAAGAGTAGAAACCATAAACCATCCTGTCACAGCAAGTGGGTTTAATATTGAAAAAGGAAGGATGTCAGTTATTTGAAGAAGTTTTCCTAGCTACTGGGGGTATGTAGTCCTCTACCAGTGTTCTTGAATATTCAACCTCATGCCCTTTTTCTGCTGATAAGTAGGCTAGCATCATTAACTCCACAACTAGAAGACCGTCTCTTAGGTTTTCATATGGCGTTCTCCTCTTTAGGAAGCTCTCTACTATGTGCCTATCCTCTGCTTGATAGCCGTATGTTACTGCTTCGTCAGGTATTACAGGCATTAGCCCTTGGTCGGCGTTTTGCTTTTCTACGAATGCCTCTGATGGTGGGATCTTTATGTTTCTGCTGAGGAATGTGAATAGCTCTGGCTGGTGTGTTGATATATAGAGAGAGTATTCTGGCCCTAGAACCTCGAATGTGAGCCTAAGCCCTGCCCCCACGAAGGCCCATGATGTTCTTGCCTCTGTTATTAAGATCTCTCCAGCGTCGTCCTCATATGTGATCACAACTAGGGCGTAATCCTCGGCAGGCTCTCTCTGGAAGTCAACACCGAATCTCTTCTTAACCTCTCCTGCGTATTTCTCTTTAGCCCATTTTAGAAAGCCTATCTTTCCAAGGATCCTCTTCGGCTTCAGGGAATCCTTGCCCTTAGAAGGATCTATTAGCATATCCCTAGAAGCCTCTATACTATGGCAGGCCATGTCTAGCAGAACCCCTCCTCCAGATGAGCTGGGCCTCCAGAACCAGGGTGAGTGGGGGCCTGAATGCTCCTCAGCAGCCCTTGCTAGGTAGGGTCTTCCAGAATATCTAGCACCATAGCTCCAAACAACATCCTTACCTCTTGTGAAGGATGGCATGAAAACCTGGTTCTCGAGATACCCATGTAGGAGACCTGCCCTCTCCACCAGATCTACAACCTCTCTAGCCTCCCTATAATTCCTCGCAAGAGGCTTCTCAATAGCAACACCAACTATGTTGCCCTTACCCTGCCTAGCCTCCTCAGCTACCGCTCTAACATGCTCAACCCTAAGATCGTTTGGCGTTGTAATCCAAACAGCTTTAACGCTGGGATCTCTGAGCATCTCATATAGATCTGTATATATTTTAGGCCTCTTAAAACCCAGATCCTCGGCTAGGGATACAAACTCCTTAGCAGACTTCTCAGTCCTAGAATATACAGCAACAACATCAGCATTCCTAACACCAACCAACCCCCTTAGATGGAACCTAGCTGCAAACCCAGCCCCTATAAATCCGATACCAAGCCTGTCCAAATCCAACACCAATAGATATTCACAAATAGAGAGATATAAACTCTAATGAATTTAATAAAATAACTAAGTAGAGCTTCTGGATGCCATTTTGGGTTTCATAAGGATTGTTGTTATATTTCCACTATAGAGCCCAGATGTTGTGATGTGTAGAGACCCAAGGGGATCAGATTGATATCCAGACCCAAGAATGAGCAGGTTACCCTACGGAGGTGAACCAGAGACTTCGATGAAGGTGGAGCTGTGGGTTGGGGTTACCCCAAGCGGGTGGACGGAGATAATGTGGCATGGTTATCCAGAGGCTTGGGAATGATGGGGTGTTCTCGATATTAAGATTGAGCCCTATGTTTCTCTGAGCCCTGCGGATCCTCTTAGGATTCCTCTAGAGATCTCTGGTCTTAGGACACTTATTGGGTTAACTCCTCATCCCTGAGGTGGGGGATCTATATTCTCAGGGTTTTAGATAACTATAATAGGCTTGCTATAGAGAGATCTCCCGAAGCTGGATTCTTGGATATGGATGCTCCGACGATCCCTATGATTCCCTATGATGATATTAATAAGGCCTTCGAGACTGGGGTTCGGGTTTCATTGGGCTTGATATCTTTGATCAAGCCCTCCTCCCTTGGCTTCACTGCCCTCAGGATCCCTTTTCATCGGGATCCATATCCTCAAGCTCCATCCTCATAAGATTTATGGTTCATAGCTGTGGGGGAACCCCCGCATCCTGTGTTTCTTTCTCCTCTCTCTGTGAGCCTCTCTCGGGTCTCTATCCCCACCCGCATCGAGGGGCTCTAAAAATCGCTAACAAACCTTATAAATCAACATGAAACTCGAAACAGCTACATGAGGCGTAGTTGGAACGCCTTCCCCTTACCGAGGATCTGTCGCTCGTTAATATGGCAAACACTGTCAGAGACTTGTTCAGAGGAGTGTTAGGATCGGCTATGTTATTGTTGATGATGACTATCAGTAGAAGGGAAGGTGGAATACAATCTGGTAGGCTAAGGTTATGACCAACATGGATCCTGGTCCCAGAAGATTCCGTTTGTCCCTATGCTTCGTTTTAATCATTTTGTTTTATTCATGATCTGTGTAGGGGCTTAGCCCTCAACCACCTACCGGGCTTGATGGTAGATGGGTCATGGGGCTCCTTCGAGCCCAACGGCATAGGACTCACATCTCAGCTATCGCCCACCCTTTGGGCATAGCACACATAGGCAGGGGGCACATACCATATAAAAACAATCAATATAAAATCATTCTATTAACATGAAAAAGAATTCAGCACACACCTACCCTCTAGGGCGGAGTTTCGCCGCTGGGGTCTCTGGCTTTATTCCTCTTCGGGGTTATCTGCTGGAATAAGCAACTTGGTGGGGCATCACTACAGGGTGTTTATTAACACTTTAATCTTAATACTATCTGAGGTGCCATGGGTGGGGGTTATGAAGGCTTATAGTGGTTTGTCTACAGGTGTATGGGTTGTTATAGCCGTCGTATTACTTCTAATAGGTATTGGTTCTGGCTATGCTATAGGTACTATGATGGCTCCGCCCAGGGTTACAACCATGGTGTCTACTGTCACAGCGCCTGGGGCTCCTGCTACAGTTACAGTAGGGGGGGCTCCGACAGGTGTTCAGACTGTTACTCAGGCTGTGACGGTCGCAGCTACTCAAGCTCCAGCCGCTCAGCAGATCATGGAGTGCAGGCTAGGCTTTGCCATGGCTGTAAGCGGGCCCTTCGCTGTGGATGGGCCTGTGAGGAGGGATGCTGGGATCCTAGCTATTGATGAAGTTAATAAATATCTAGAATCCATAGGAGCTCCCATAAGGTTCAGATATGTTCATGACGATACAAAGGGTACAGCAGCCGATGCTCTAAAGGTGATCCAATCCATGTATGGGTCTGGGATAAGGGTTGTGATAGGTCCCTTCGGTAGCGGCGAGGTTAGGGGTGTTATAGACTTTGCAAACTCGAATAAGATGGTTATAATAAGCCCCTCATCTACAAGCCCTCTCCTAGCGGCTCCCGACTATGTGTTTAGAATGGCCCCCACGGATCTCTTCCAGGGTAAGGTGCTTGCACAACTCATGAATAGCCTCGGGATCAAGAAGGTTGCAGCCATTGTGAGGAACGACGATTATGGCAGAGGTCTCTTGGGGGCTTTCAAGGATGCCTTCACAAGCATTTATGGGGGAGTTGTGAGGGAGATCCTCTATCAGGTTGGCCAGCCTGACTATGCTTCCGAAGTATCGCAGCTGAGCAGGTATGTTAGAGAGCTTGGAGCCGATAGCTCCACAGCTGTTCTCATAATAGCCTTTGAGGATGACGGGCTAAACATAATGGGCCATGCTAGGCTCGACCCGGTTCTCTCTAGCGTGCGATGGTTTGGAGGCGAGACCCTTAACAGGCCTGCTGCATATCTCCCACCACCATCTGGCAGGGCATCTCCTGAGATAGCGGAGTTCCTCAACAAGGTTAAGCTCACAGGGGTCTTCGCATCACCTAAGGGGAGCCCTATGGCTAGCACTTTTGAGCAGGCATATATGCAGAGGTTTGGAAGAACCCCCTCTCCCTGGGCCTACTTTACCTACGACGCCGTCTGGCTAGCGGCTATGACAATCCTCTTTACTGGGGGTAAGTGCTATGATGCAGATGCGGTAAAGAATGCGCTCCCAATTGATGCTCAGCGCTTTATAGGCGTTACAGGGTGGAAGGCCTTCGATGCCAATGGGGATGTTGCTGGGGCTGACTACACTATATGGCAGTACAGGCTCGTTGGTGGAAACTATTCCTTCGCAACAATAGGGACATGGAGATACCCAGCTGGTACTATCGAGATAACTGGATAGCCCGCTGATAGGGTGATCCTTCTGGGGATTCTCAGGGTTGAGGAGGTAATCAAGAGATTCGGAGATCTACTGGCAGTCGATAGGGTTAGCCTCGAGATAGATAGGGGAGAGTTTGTTGGGCTTATAGGCCCCAACGGCTCGGGAAAAACTACTCTTTTTAACCTAATAACGGGTTTTCTCAAACCCGATGGGGGTAGGATATATCTCGAGGGTAGGAGGATAGATGGGCTCCCCCCTCATAGGATCTATAGTATGGGGGTGGTGAGAAGCTTCCAGATCCCCAGGATATTCTCCAACGTCACAGTTGCGGAGAACCTTATGCTAGCCCCAAGGGGACAGGTTGGTGAGTCTCCTATCAAGGCTGTTTTTAGAAGGCTATGGAGATCTCAGGAGGAGAGTCTCGCCCTAAAGGCTTCTGAGGTTCTGGAGAGACTTCAGATCCTCAGGATCTCTAGATCTAGGGCCACAGAGATCTCTGGTGGGCAGATGAAGCTCACAGAGATAGGGAGAGCCCTTATGGGGGAGCCCAAGATCCTTCTCTTGGACGAGCCCGCTGCAGGTGTTGCCATATCCCTGGCCCATGAGATCTTCTCAACCCTTAGGGGTTTGAGGAACCATGGGATCTCGATCTTTGTGATAGAGCATAGACTCGATATATTGTTCGAATATGTAGATAGAGTACTCGTAATGAGCCAGGGGAGGTTGATAGCTGAGGGAAAGCCCCACGAGGTGATCGAGGATCCTAGGGTGATAGAAGCTTACCTAGGTGAGAGGGCTTGACAAGGGTTCTAGAGGTTGAGCAGGTCACAGGGGGTTATGGCAAGCTATACATAGTTTTTGACGCAAGCCTCTATGTAGATGAGGGCGAGATACTAGCTATCGTGGGCCCTAATGGGAGTGGTAAGAGCACCCTTGTCAAGATCATAGCTGGTGTTGCAACCATACAGAGGGGGAAGATACTGCTGGGAGGAGAGGATATAACCCTAGAACCCCCTGAGAAGAGGATCTCAAGAGGTCTTGGCTACCTACCCCAGGTGGGCAACATATTCCCAGACCTCACCGTAAGGGAAAACCTAGAGCTTGGCGGTTATGGGTTGGGCAAAAGAGCCATTGAGTATAGGATTGAGGAGATCCTCAGCCTATTCCCAGAGCTTAGAAGCAGAATGACCCAGAGAGCCGGTACTCTAAGTGGTGGTGAGAGACAGATGCTAGCCCTCTCGAGGGCCCTAATGAAGAACCCAAGAATCCTGCTCCTCGACGAGCCCTCGGCTGGTTTAGCTCCCAAGCTTGTAGAGAGGATCTTCTCATCGATAAAGAGCCTAAGAGATATAGGCAAATCGATAGTTCTGGTGGAGCAGCATGCAAAGAGAGCCCTAGAGCTAGCCGATAGGGGGATTGTTATGGCGAGCGGTAGGATAGTAATGGAGGGTACAGCCAGGGATCTCCTAAGATCAGAGGATCTAAGACTAGCATTTCTAGGAAAGAAATGATCTAAGAGCTCCAGGAATCTAGATAATCAATTCAGCTTAGATCTATAGTAGCGATATCCCGAGTCCCTGTACTTAAGCTTTTATATTAGTAGCGACAGTGCCAAGCCTAGCCCTCTAGAGCAGGGTTTTCAACCTTTTCTTCATTATTAGGGTGACGCACTATCCTACAATTCTATAGTAGATCACATCGATCTATTTGTTTCTCCCTTTGTATCCAGCTCCATAGTAGATCTTGCTTTTCTAATACTATTTTTCTGACCTCCTCTCCTTTCAATCTTCACCCCACCCGCATCAGCAGGTGGGTTTGTGGCCTAACAATGTATTGCTTATCTAATTATAAGCTATCTAAGTTTTTGATCATTTTTGAGAGGCTCTATGACCTCTGGTGATGAGGGTTTGCTAACCCTTTCAATAGCTATGAGGGTTAGCCCTGAGCCGGGGGCTGTAGAGCTCCTCAAGAGATATAGGCTAGCCCTGAACTATGCTATAAACAAGATCCTAAGCCTGAATCTAAAAACTATTAGGGATGCCCACAGAGAGCTCTACAGAGAGCCTAGAGAATGGTTAGTGTCTCCATCTAGGATAGCTATTTACTGCTATAGGGATGCACTTGCAAATACAAAGGCCTAGAGAAATAATCCCCATAGGGGTAAACGTCCGAGGGTTAAGAGGCTCAGCATGTTATTGCACCCTGGATCTGGATATAGAATCGAAGATGGCTATGTGGAGATCATAGGAGGGATCAGGCTAAAGATCGTTGGGTCGGATAGGAGGTATGATCAATACGAGAGCAGAAAGGCTAGGCTCGTCTACAGGGGTGGAGAGATGGTACTGTGGATCTCTAAGAGGATTCCTAAGCAAAAGCAATACAAGCCAAGAGATGCCATAGCCATAGATATCAATGAGAAGAAAATAGTCTATGGAGATGACAAGATAAACAATGATAAAGACACAGCTATCGATAGAGCCCATAGATGAAAGATCCTTGCGGAGAGCCTTCAGAGGAAATACTCCTCTCCAAAGTATCCTGCGTGGAGGAGAGGGATATATTTAACAGGATTAGATCCTATCATAGGAAGGCTGGGAATATCCTTGAGGACTGGGCTAGGAAGGCATCTCTTGAAATAGTGATAATGGCTAAGAGGCTTGGATATGCAGTCGCTAGAGAAGATCTAATAGGACTGATAGAAGCTCTCTGGAAATTACCTAAGAAGCACGGGGCACCGCTAGCAATGGTGGATCCAAGGGGTACATCCTCACAATGCCCACAATGTGATACAAAGCTGGAGGAGAACGGCTATAAAAGATTAAAATGCCCTAGATGAGGCTTCGAAGCAGATAGAGATGTTGTTGAAAAGCTAAACATTAGAAAGGGGGCATTAAAGATACTGGGGATCAAAGCAAATTCTTGGGGAGTTCTGGCCCCCACACTGCCCCCAAATGACAGATATTAGCCCGAATAGATGAGGAACTAATAAAACGTTCCATAGATATATTAGAGTTGAAAGCAATATGTAGTAAGACCACAAACCCACCTGTCACAGAGAGTGGGGTGAAAATTGAAAGGGGAAGAGGTCAGTGAAAGCTTCGCACTTTTAGGGCGAGATGGAAGCTTATAGGAGGGGGCTATCGATCTATAGGGAGGTTTTGTTTAGGGATCTCGTTAGGCTGCCTAGCACCACCTATGCTACCCATGGGCTGTACATGTATCCTGCCAAGTTTATCCCGCATGTTGTGAGGTATGCTTTGGAGAGGTTCTCAGGGCCTGGGGACTGGGTGTTCGACCCCTTCGCTGGCTACGGATCTGTGGCTGTCGAGGCTAGCCTAACTTGTAGGAATGCCGAGCTGTGGGATCTAAACCCCATAACCAGGATCCTCACCTTGGCATCTACATGCGATAGAGACGTTAGTCTCGGGGATTTCCACATAGACTGGGGCTATGATGAGCCTTTCAAGCCCGCATGGGAGAACATATTCTATTGGCATCCCAGGGAGTTCCTAGAAGCCCTTTCAAGGGCTTGGGGGTACTGGCATCATGTTGTTAGGAGGAGCCTCTCTGAGTGCCTGGCATACCTAGTTGCTATCCCCCTGCTAAAGGTTACAAGGTTCTTCAGCTACTCCGACGAGGAGATAGCCAAGCTCTACAGATCCAAATACGCTGAGGAGAAGGTTGGGAAACTCCTATCCACAGACTGGCGATCCAAGATGGAGAAGATGTACTGGGAATATGCTAGGGAGGCATATGAGAAGGTTAGAGAGTATCATGCTCTCAAGCCCAGGAAGGTCGAGGCCGTGGTTAGGACGAGCTGGAGGGAGGGTGGGAGGCTAGTGGTTTTCGACTCTCTTAGGGAGGAGCTGGATAGGGGTGTGAGGCTGATGATAACATCGCCCCCCTACCTACAGGCTCAGGAGTATATCAGGAGCTTCAAGCTGGAGCTAGCATGGCTAGGATTCACAGGAGCAGATCTAAGGGCCTTGGCAAGCCACGAGATACCGTATAACAGGCCACCAGATGTGGAGGTTAATAGCAGGCTCTATAGGGAATACAGATCTAGAGTTGCTTCAATGAGACACCAAAGGCTGTTAGAGCTCTACGAAGCATACTTCAGATCACTAGCCCACTTCCTCAACATAAACAGCGGCAGAGTAGAAACAATAGCGCTATTCGTAGGCCCAGTAAAGATCAGGGGGATGAGGATACCGATAGACGAGATACTGAGGGAACACCTCGAAAGCCTGGGATTCCACCACCTAGAGACATTGATAGATAGAATCGTCTCTAGAAGGCTATTCAACTCAAGGATAAACCCAGCAACAGGACTACCAGACGAGAGAACACAAACAGAGCACCTACTAGTTATGAAGAAGAAGAGCTGAGGGTTTAAACATCTGACCTCCTCCCCGCCTTGAAAGGGCGGGGTTCCCGCCCTCTTACCGGCGGATCATAGGTTCTCCCCATCTATTCGGGGCTACATCTGTCATTTAGGGGGCAGTGAGGGGGGCCAGAACTCCCCCAGGAGCCCATCATCCCGGGCTCCAAAAAGATTAAAACCTAGAAGGCTTATAAGCCATAGCCATCCCCGCCCTAAAGGGCGAGGCTTTCGGGTTTCTTGTAATTGCTTATTGTTTCTATAGCCTATCCTTATCCACCCCCTATGTGTTCTAACCTCTACATAGCCTTCTCTCAATCTCCAATCCTGGGAATCAGAATATGTTATTGTTATACTCCTTATCTCAGGCCTATCTCTTTCCGCTTGTCCTTTTTCTTAAGCTTTTTGAATGACCTAGCCCTTCTAATGGCATCTCTATAGCACCCCTTGATAATCCTCGTGGGAAGCCATGGATATTCCTCTCTAAACCTGTTATAGAAGATCCTATGCAGTGTGGATTGAGAAGCTCTATGCTCTAGAGCATAGCAGAGCATCTCACCCAGCATCTCCCTATATGCATCCCCAACCTCTCTAAGAGCCTCTTTACCAATACTGTTAGTCCAGCCTTCTAGGATTATTATTCTTTTAAGGGTCTTTAACTGCCTGCTCGACAGCCCCCACCACCTTCTTGTACTTGTGGCTACGCTTACCGTAGATCTTGCCAGCAAAACTCGCTAATCTTATATAATTTCTCCATTTCCCATCAAGTAATTAGAAGTAACTGAAAGTATTTAAATTTATCGCTAAACCGGCAACAGCCTTCAGCCAGGGTCTTTCGGCAACCCTAGAGCCAAAGCGGATCTATGGTCCCAGCCATCTAGGGCTGTGTCTCTGTTTACCCTACACCTATTTGTGAGATAAGAGAGCCACCTCATGTATTTTAACAGTGCTAGAATAATAGGGAATGAGGATGCTAGAGTTCGGCCTTCATCGTGACTATTAATCACTCGGCCTCATCACTCCTCTTCTTCTCCCCATGCCTAGGTTAGGGAGTATGGACTCCCAGCCACGACATGGGGAGTTTCATTGGGTGCCTTCCTCCACCTCGCGACTGCTCATCGACTTCATAGTGGCACCCTCCGATTTAATGT
>Ga0101942_100282_pt1 | contig 25936 bp, 23 predicted proteins | sample DewCreD2012metaG_4_FD_75243 | JGI IMG/M metagenome (GOLD analysis project Ga0101942, IMG submission 75243) | Hot spring sediment bacterial and archeal communities from British Columbia, Canada, to study Microbial Dark Matter (Phase II) - Dewar... ...
CCTCTTCAACCCATCTCATGGGTATGTGTAAATGGAAATCAACCACCATCAAAAGACACCACTAAACATATACGCCAACATACAACTTAAGCCATGGTACCCGTTTAAATCTTCATCAAACCTGACCTCCTCCCCGCCCTAGAAAGGCGGGGTTTTACTGCTGGGTCTCGGGCGTTACCCTCCTTCGGGGGTTATCTCTTTCTATGATCATCGGGCTGGGGGTAATAGGTGGGGATCCTCCTCCCACCGGGCCATCTGAGAAGCTAATTGACCCGCCAAACGCCCAAGCCCAAAGAAGTACTGCTTAGCAAGATAAACCCCCGCCCCTAGAAGAGCTTTTCGAGAGCACATTGGAAAGTAATGGCGGTTTATCGTATCAAGCTATATCTTACCTGCTAACTTTAACATCCACCTGGGTTTTTCTGGCAGGCTGTGTTCTTTGACGCTCGTTATTCGGTAGTGTTCCTTTAACACCTCTATGAACTCCTCCCAAAGCACGTCAGCTACTTTAAGCCATTGCTCAAGATCGTATCTATCTAAGAATTCAAAATAAGGCCCAGAGCTCCCTAATACTTCTGTGAAGTGCTGTGGAAGAATTTTTGCTAGTTTTGCGCCGCACAGATACCTCTTAGATGTTATAATCTCTTCGACAAGCCTATGCTCTTCAGGGCCTCTATTCATGGTTCCATGCGAGAACAGCTTTATGAGGGGGTTATAGAACTCCTCAATCCTCTTCTCGAGGTGCCTAAGCCTCCTATCCCTACGGATCTCCCTGATGGATAGGAAGGTGGCTACAGCTAGAAGAAGGGTTGCTGCAGAGGTTACAGCCTCTATAATCTGGGCTATATCCAAGACAATCACCCATCCACTATATACCTAGACTCTTCTATATAGAACCCACAACGACAGCCCAAAAGCATTGGAAAGAAGTCTGGGCATAAATTCTGGGGTTATGGTTATAACCCCCAGCGGTAGAGCCTAGACTATACACTGGCACACACGCCTGCCGGTATCATGGTTTTATAATAAATGCTATAGAGAACTATAGAGATGTAGCAACTTAGTGTTTCTTTGCGGGTGATAATAAAACCAATAATTCCCAATCCTTCATATGAAAGCTAGACCCGGATTTAGATTGGTGCCAAGTGTTCTGTTTCAAACGTAACTCATAACCATGCTTTTTCTAAGCTCCTCTAGAGCCCTTGGGTACTCTTGATCTGCTTTCTCCAATAGGTTCTCATAGGCCGCCTCTGATATCGATAGCTCTCCGAATCTCGATTGTATGAACCTGGGCACATCCTTATCTATGGCTCTAATGAGGATCCTCCAGTTGATCTTCCTCAGCATCTTTGGGAAGACAAGCCCGTGCTCCCTAGCATATTTTGTAATGGGATCCTTCCTCCTCCTGGCATCCCCAGGTATTTTGTTAATGTCTATCCACATACCCATGGCCACATCCGAACATGCTTCCATATCTTATCGCTCTTTATATCACACACCATATTACACATATTATACCCCCTAATATTTCATTTTCCCTCGCTGGATCGTGAAATAGCTCGAGCAACGATCCAAGATCCCGTGTATACAAATTGGATCCCGAGGATCGCTTATTTATAAATGAGGATCTTTAGGAGCAAAGATCTTGGTGCGGCGGCCGGGATTTGAACCCGGGATCGCCGGCTCGGAAGGCCGGCGTCCTAGACCAGGCTAGACGACCGCCGCCATTATTATTTCTCTATAGATTGTTTTTAAGTTTTCCATGGCATGTCTGATCTTCCATTTTATCTCTAGAGCTAGGATCTTCGGTGCTGTCCAGGGTTTTATAACATTTAGATCTGTGTATGCTGGTTTCTTTTATTGTGTTTTACCTTATATACTTTATTCTATTCAGATCACTTTTAATTCTTTTAATGCTATCTCCTCTAGCTCTCTATCTCCTAGTGGTTCTTTTGCTCCGTTGTTGTAGAGCTCGATTATTCTTTCATATATTTTCTTCACTATATCGCTATTCTTGCTCACATTGATCCCTAGTGATGTTTGGAGCCAGTATGCTATTCCAGATGTTCCTGAGTATGGGCCTATGAGGATCGATGGTTTTCTCCCAACGATCGATGGATCGTACGATAGATATGTTGCTGGGTTCTTCATCTGGGCATCAATGTGTATCCCAGCCATTGTTGAGAATGCGTTCTCGCCCACTATTGGCTGATATCTCGGTATTCTATAGCCGATCTCTGTGAAGATCTCTGATATATATCGTATAGCTCTAGGATCCATACCCCCGAAATCGCCCTTGATCCTTGAGTATAGGATCACCAGAGCCTCTATGGGTACATTGCCAGATCTCTCACCAATCCCTAGGAGGGTTCCGTTATTTATAGAAGCCCCATAGATCCATGCGGCCATTGCATTAGCAACACCCAGATAGTAGTCACCGTGACCGTGGAACTCTATCTGACCAGGCTCTAGACCAACAACCCTCCTAAGAATCCAAACTATCTTTGGGATGGACTGGGGTAGGGATGCATGTGGATATGGGAGACCAACACCAGTGGTATCCGGTAGCTTGATAACTATATCAACCCCATATCTCTCTCCAAGCCTTAGAAGCCTCCTGACAAAGGGCACCACAAGCCCCGGTATATCAGCTCTAGTTATATCCTCAAGGCTACATCTAAGCCTAATACCCATCCTCATAGCATGCTCAGCAGCATCTAGATACTTAGAAACAGCCCTATCCCTCGTTAGAGAGAGCTTATATTTAATATGTATATCCGAGATCGACATCAGCATAACCATCTCATCCAAACCAGCCTCTCTAACCCTCCTAATATCATCTATAGAAGCCCTACCCCACCCAATAACCTTGGGATAATCATGACCAAGGCCTTTAACACTATCAACAACTCTTCGATCCCTCTCGGTATATAGGAAGAACTCGCTCCTAGAGATCCTCCCACTACTATTATCAAGCCTAACAAGACCATCAAAGATCTTGAGAGCCTCGCCAGCAGATAAAGCCCTGAAGGACTGCTGCCCATCCCTAAAAGTGGTGTCTGTTATGAATAGCTCATCAGGGATCATTGGATCCACAGCTATACCATCGAACCTAATCTTCGGCGGAAAGGGCCATGAGATCTCCTGAGGATCTAGCTCGCTGAAATCATCAACACCCTCAGACCTAGCGAGCCTGAGGAACAACTCCCTAGCCCTAGGATCGATGATCTCTTCAATAAAAGACCACCAAGCCATATCACTACCAAACCTTATAAGCCTTTAGTCAATAGTCGATAGATCCTAGGGGCTTCTGTCTAAATATTATTAGAGGCATCCTACCCACCATAGCTATAGATATTGAAAACATTTAAACTAAAGATGTATTATTACAACAAAAAGTCTTGCCCTTTAGGATAGTATAGAGGATTATAAAGCCCTGGAGTTGTTGTTACCAGTGCCAGGCTATACAACAACCAAGCCCCCAGCATTAGCAATAATGCCTCAAGAATGGGCTAGCACAACAAGAACAAGTAACAACCCAGGTCTCTTGGATAGAGATGAACACGCCTCCTGGAGCATTAGGAGATCATGGTATATGACCCCTCCCCCATCCTTAAGGGTGGGGCTACACCGCCGGGGTCTTGGTCGTTGTCTCTCTGGGGTCATGAAGACCTTGGCTATGGTTATGCCGCTACCTTAGTGATTTCTCATAAATCCTATGATCTCCTCTATTCTAGAGATTATAGAGCTTATGTCATCCGATGCCAGAGATCTCTCCTCAAGCATTATCGCAAGGATCTTTCTCGCAACCCTTCTTATATTCCTAGAAGCGATCTCGCTCTTAATCTCTTCCTCAGATACTATCTCTCTAGCCCTAGAAGATCTAATGAGATCTCTAATGGATCTTATTAACATATCATCAGCACCCCTCATCTCAATAGCCTTCACCAAGGCTCTATATATCCTATCTATAGCCTCAACCCTCGCCCCAATATTATCCGAAACTAGGTTCTTTATATGATCTGTAAGCCCCTCTGAGCACAATATCAACGCTGATTTAGCATCATAGAGGTGCTTCACCATCATAGCATCATAATAATACTGAGAAGGGATCTCAACCAGCAGGGGATCCTGCTCGAAGGCCCCGCTCTTTACCCACGCTATTATAGATCTCGTATCAAGCGATGATCTTATGTACCTATATAGATCATCTAGAGATGCTGGCAAAACAGGCTCTGGATAGTAACTCCACCCTATCTCCTTAGAAGCCTCGAAGCCGCTTATAAGAACCCCATCATTCCTCCTAGCAGCTACTAGGTATAGCCTATATTCCTCGGGATTCGGCGCTATTGGATAGGGTGGAGCCGTTATGGCGGGTTCAGGACCGACTATGTTAAAGATAAATGTCCACCCCTCTCGTCCTGCAAGCCTTCCATATAGATTCTCCCTAAATGCTATAGAATCGGCTAGAGATACTAAAGGGTTGCTTATCTCGCCATATCTATCAATATTTAGAACACCCCTTGAGAAGTACATGTTATGAAGGACATATCTTGTAGAGAAGATCCACCTACCCAGTATTTTATCATAATACGCATTAACCTGCCAGCCATCAACCCTCTTAGATGCATAGAGAGGCACTATATCCTGGGATATGATTCCTAGAGCCCCTTGATAATCTATAGCCTTTGGAATCGGGTTGGAGAGAACCTCCAGAGGCTCCTCCCCCCTGAATAGAATAATAGTTCCCGTAGCATAGAGAGATACTGGGAAAACCCTGAAGCTCTTCCTCCTATTCCATGAATATATACAGACAACATATTGAGAGCCCGCCTCAGAACATCTCTTCTCAATAAACCTAGAGAAAACATCGGAATATCTAGCCTTGAGGGCATCAACCCTTTTAACAGGAGTGCCAAGCATTTCGCCAGTCCTCCTCACACTACCCTCATCAACTCCGCCCTCTCGTAGGAGCCACATGATCCTCTCTACATATAGTATAGGGTTCTCCACCAGTAGTCACCCATAATTTATATTATAATAGAGGCTTTAGATGAAACATTATAACTAGCCAAACTACTTCCAAACAATTATGGGATAAGATCCAAGGTGTTGAGGGGGAAGCCAGCGCCCAAAACAATCCTAGGCAACCCAAATAGCTAACCTATCCAAACTAACGGGCACAGGCAATCACCTATATTAGTTAGATTTATAACCAGGAATAGATGCTATTTATAAGCATATGTTAACAGTTTCTGATAAGTTGTGAGGTTTGTATATTTTGTATACAGAACTAATTATAAGCCCACATCTAACATAAAGATCCTGCCCCTAAATGCTGATAGATATCCCGAATGGCAGGCAAGATCCTCAAGAGCAAAAGACTGGATTCAAGACAGTTAGGCAACTAAACGCGTCCCTCAACATCTACCTCAAGATGTTTCCCCACATCCGCAGCACACCACGGGTGTGAGTTGGGGTTATCCCGCTAAAGGGAAGAATGAAAGGGGCATTACCCCCGTGGCTCTGGTGAATCCCAAGGGCTGAGAATAGAATGATCTTCAAAATCCAATGAAGCCCAAACCCTCAAGATATAGAAGCTTATCTTTATAGAGGAGATCAGTAATTAGGGCTGCTGGGATGAGGAGAGCTACTGATCTAAAAGTAAGAAATAGATTCGGGGAGGAGTAATGGGTATAGCTGTGATCGATACAAGCGCTTTCCTACTATTCTTTGACAGGAGGTTCGATGTGATAGACCATCTTGAGGAGGTTCTAGAGGAGAGAATGATCTGTGTAACAACAGATTCTGTAATAAGGGAGCTATATATACACGGATCCCGCTTAAAGGCTCAGGAGCTCTTTGGAACGTATATTGAGAAGATATTTAGCAGATGTACTGTGATCTCATTAGCAGAGGATTTTGAGAGAGAGGATGCTGATCACGATCTAATAAGGGCAGCAAAAATCCTGGGCGGATATATAGTAACGCTTGATAAGGAGATAAAGAGAATAGCAAGGAGAGAAAGTATTCAGATTATGATATATAGAGAGAGCAAGAGCAGACTTGAGATCGAGTGATCTTTGTTATTTTAATTGTAATTGATGGATTAGCCTTAATAGTGTTCCACCATTATAACTGAAAGCCTCGTCCTTTAGAGCTGAACTGATTGCTTAAATATTTAATAATAATTTATAAGCCAGAGGCAATATCATTATTATTGTCGGGTAGGCGATCGGCTTGATAATACGTAGAGGTAGAGCTATTTTTAAAATAGCTAGACATAATGCAATGCTCGAAATTGTCGTGATACTCTTACTTATTATACATTAAGTAACTTTATACTATATAGATATCGGTTGGGGATAAGGTGGTCTGGGATTCAATGAGGATCCAGGATCTATATAGGAGAGTTATTATAGATCTAGGTCTGGATTTGGATCTAGAGTGGGACGCCTCAGAGATAGCATGTCTAGTGGCTAAATCTATAGATGTGAGAGACCCCAGCGAGGTTCTTGGAGAGATCTCGAGATATATAGTTAATAGAAGGGTTTATGTAATTGGTGCAGGGCCCGGTGCTCTCAGCCGAGGTGTGAAGGATTATGAACACTCCATCATTATCTGCGCAGATGGAGCCTGTGTTCTTGTTCGAGAGCATGGATTACCCGCTATATCTGTTACAGATCTTGATGGTGGTATAGAGCCTGCTGAAATCGTTTACAAGCATGGGGGCTACATAGTTCTCCAGTTCCATGGGGATAACTATAGATATCTAGCATCGCTGATCGATGTGTTGAAGAGGTGGAGAGATAGGCTGGTTATTGGAGTTCAGATAGCGCCTCCATGCTCACATGTTACCGAAATCCCTGGTTTCACAGATGGAGATAGGGCTTATCTCCTAGCGATATCTATGGGAGCCTCTGAGATTATTAGCATTGGCATGGATCTAGACTCTGAGCTCACAACTAGCCTTTCTAAGAGCACATATTCTGGGATCGCTTTCGCGCCCATCAATAAGATCAGGAAGCTTAGATGGGCTAGAAGAATAATAGAAGATCTATATCACATGTATCTATAAACTCTTACTTCTTACCCTGGCGGGATTGTCTTAGATCACCTATAAAGGCTTTCGCATCATTAGAAATCACGCGGTTAACTGAAACCTTTGATGCTTCCTCACCCAATGCTAGTAATATCAAACCCTGACACATCAACAGCAAGTCTCTCTAATGACCTCTAATTTATAAGCTTCCTAAGAATACTATAATTACACGTAAAGGAGTTGGAAAAGATGGAATCGAATCCGAATCCGGTTGTGAAAGTAAATGAGTTGAAACCAGGTATAGAGAACATAAGTATAAGGGGGAGGGTTATATCAGCAGGACCCCCAAAAACAATACAAACAAAGAACGGTCTGAGAACTATAAGCGAGGCAGTAGTAGGAGACGAGACAGGAAGGGTTAAAGTGACTCTGTGGGGAAAACATGCTGGTACGCTAAAAGAAGGGGATGTTGTGGAGATAAGAAATGCATGGACATCTGCATATAGAGGAGAAGTCCAGGTTAACATTAGCTCTAAGTCAGAGCTCGTTGTTGTTGATGACAAGACTATACCAAACACTGAGGATATACCAGAGGAGTTCGTCAAGGCCCCCGAGGATTACAGGCCTAGGAGACAAGGCTTTGGCGGAAGAGGCCCGAGAAGAGGCGGGTTTAGGAGGGGTGGTGAGGAATGATAAGCCATGATATGAAGCCCCTAAGACAGGGAGAACATGTTGGTATGGAAGGGGAGAACTATATAGTAGCCCTCAGCGAGGAGGAGGCCTACGCGCTAAATCCTGCAGCATACTATATATGGACATTATGTGATGGGGTTAGAACCGTTAATGATATCATAAGCAAAGTTGCAAGTGATCTCAAGTTAGAGGTCTCAGAAGTGGAATCGCCTGTTGAGACAATAATAGAGGCCCTCTTCCAGGCCAAGCTGGTCACGATGGGAGAGACTGGGGAAGAGCAGAGAAACATAGAGACAGAGAGCCCGGATGTTGAGAGCGAGGAAGAGAGTTAATCTGTATCATATATATTATGCTCGTATATGAAGCTTTTTTGTTCTAGATTCTGATTACAGACATATTTCAATCTATAAAGGGGGCATCTAGGACTTTCGAGCTTATATTCTGGCTGGATATATATATAACGAGCTCTGTTGAGGCTTGATGAGAGACATCCTATATTTATCTCAATAGTGTTCAACATAGTTTCTGTAATCGCTAAGCTCATGATCTTTAGCAACACTCTATCTAGGGCTGTGTACTCAGAGATCTTCCACTCTGTTGGTGATTCTCTTAATAGCGTAACCCTATTCATAGGAGCTAGAATATATAGAAGCAGACCTTCTCTGAGGTATCCTTTTGGTCTTGGAAGGGTTCTATATATATCTAGCCTCTTCTCCTCTATAATACTCTCTGGCTCTATATTCTATATGATCATAGCCGAGAACCTCAGGATCTACTACGGAGATCGCCAAGGAGATCTATATTTATATGGCAATACATATTGGATCTATATGCTTCTCCTAACAGTATTCGATACAATAACCATGTTTCTTTCTATAATGATAATGACATCTAGGGAGGGGCCTAACCTTGTTCTCAAGCCTCTTGTGTTGGAGGATATAATGGGGATCTCTGGTAATGCTATGGCCTCTCTCTCACTGCTTCTATCAAACAAATCCCTGGATCTTCTTATATCCAGCATAATAGCTTTCATAATACTGGGTGGATCTATACACATCGGTTTTAGAAGCATAGAAGCATTGATAGGACACTCAGCCCCTAAGGAGATCGTCGCCAGAATCATAAAGATAGCCCTCTCAATCCCGGGGGTTGTTGATGTTAATGATATAAAAACCATGATAATAGAGCCCGGGAGGTATCTAGCAATAGTCCAGATCGAGGTTAAGGAGGCCATGACTATAAAGGAGGTTGAAGAAATAAAGGAAGAGATTATTGAGGAAATAAGGAGGAGTCTCCCAGAGATAAGATATCTAATACTAGATATAGTAAAGCCTAGAGAGCCTGCTAAGAGCTACATATCACTATTAAAGGAGCTGAAAGAACTATAGATGACCAGGAATAGATAGGATCCCAGAGTGGCCAGAGATCTCTTATTATTATAGCCAGAAGATATAGATTGGTGGACCCTGTGGATAAATACATATGCCCCCTCGAATGGCGATACGGATCTAAAGAGATGAGAGCACTCTTCTCATTATCAAGCATTGTTAGATCATATACCTCAGTCGAGGTTGCAATAGTTGCTGGGCTTGCCAGGGCTGGGCTTGCCCCCAAGGGTTGCGTAGATTCTATAGCTAAATGCGCTGAGGAGCTAAAACCATGGGAGGTATATGCAGGGGAAGAGGTTCTCGGCCACGATATAGCGTCGCTAGCATATATACTAGGTGAGAAGTGTGGTGAGTGCGGGAGATATGTACATCTGGGTGCGACCAGCTATGATGTTATAGATACCGCGTGGGCCCTGATCCTTAGGGAGGGGATTGATATTGTTAAGAGAAGGCTTAGAAGGATTCTCAGTGCTCTTAAGGAGCTCGCGATCAGGTATAGGGATACTATAATGGTTGGCAGAACCCATGGACAGCACGCGCTTCCAATAACCCTTGGCTTCAAGCTGGCTAACTATATATATGAGCTCGCTAGAAGCTATGAGAGACTATGTCTTCTAGAAAACAGACTTATTAGGTCAAAGATATCTGGAGCAGTAGGCACCATGGCCGCCTGGGGGGATAAGGGGTTTGAGGTTGAGAGAGGAGCCTCCGAGTATCTGGGTTTAGAGCCTCATGCAATATCAACACAAATAGCACCAAGGGATGGGTTTGCAGAGCTAGTGGCGATCCTAGCTATACTTGCCAGCCAGCTTGATAGGTTTGCTCTAGAGGTTAGGGAGCTTTCTAGAACAGAGATTGCGGAGATCTATGAAGCCTCTGAGAGGGTTGGCAGTAGTACAATGCCTCATAAGAGGAACCCCGTTATATCTGAGAGAATATCCGGCCTAGCTAAGGTGATGAGAGGTCTTGTCACCACTGCTTTGGAGAACATACCGCTAGCCCATGAGAGGGATCTTACTAACAGCAGCAGCGAGAGGATCCTTATACCCCATGCAATGCTAGTGATAGATCAGATGCTTTTAGATATGGAAACACTTCTAGAGATCCTTCACATAGATCCTAAAAAGATGAGGAGCAACATAGAGCTAACTAGGGGAGCTATAATGACTGAGTCTATAATGATAAGGCTTGTCGAGAAGGGTGTCCCACGGCATGTAGCCCATAGAATGCTGATCGATATAGTTAGGAGAAGTGGTGATAACGATATTAAGAATGCTATAATGGATAGCAAGGATATCTCGAGCCTATTATCTAGGGAGGAGATAGAAAGGGCTATGGATCCTGAGAAATACCTTGGAAGCTATAGGAAGCTTATAGAGAGGGCAATAGAGCATATGAGGAATACTGTTGAGAAATGCTAATAGCTAGCAGCAATATATGACCCCGTCCCCGCCCTAGAGGGCGAGGTTCGCTACCATTATTATCACAGGATCTTTCCCTCATAATATCCACACCTCTTGCAGTAGCTTCTCTTCATTCTACCCCCACAGATCTTACATACACTGCTGGAAGTAGCTCTCCTGAGTTCCCCCTTTATATCGAGATATCTAGAGATCAGATAAGCCTGATCCCTACTCCTGGGCTTGATCACCTTGGAAACCTTCTCAACAAGATCATCTGTTGCTAGTGAGGACCATATTGTGCTCAAATATATAGATCCGCTCCCACTCTCAATAGGATCCTTGGTTCTCCTTGAAGAAGGTATAGATAGATCCTCTAGGAGTGTTCTAAGAACTTCCTTACCTCTAGCTGTAGATGGGCAAGAAACCTTACATTCAGGGGGTATTTCTACCGCGATCTCTATAACCCTTCTTGATGTCAGAGGTGGGAAGACCTCTATGCCGAGCTTCCTTCCGATCTCTATTGATGAGAACTCCATATAGCTTGATAGATCTTCTATATATTTCCCCAACTCATCGAGTCTATATAGATGCATATAGGAATACCCTGCGAATAACTCGTCACCAGCATCGCCTGTATATACGCATCTACACCCCATCCTAGAGGCCTCTTCAAGAGCTATATATACCGAGACGTCATTCCTAACCTCTACAGGATCGAATGTATCCATAATATCAACCACAGCATCAGTAGCCCTTAGAGCATCATCAATGCTGTAAACCCTGTATATAATCTCCATTCCTAGAGCCCTTGCAACAGCAGAACCCCAAAACAGGTCTCTTGCCACGCTGCCCTCAAGCCCGACTATGACTCCTCTAAGGCTTTGATTCAGGATCTTCCTAGCTATAGTTGCTATATAGGATGTATCTATGCCGCCACTCATTATAATACAATCACACATTCTAGATAGCATCTCCTCCGAAACCATTCTTGCAAGGATTTTTGAGATATTCATGCAATCGATCCGTATAATCGAGACCATCCTCTCAGAATTCTTTGCTAGTAGATTTATTAAGCTTCATGTTATCTGCGCCATATGTTTTCTAGAGATCACAATCGATCTTATGTCCTGGATGTTTCTTAACTGAAATTACCATAATAGCTCTAGTTATAATAATATATGGGTAGCCGATGGTAACAAACCTACCCCCGGAGGCTAGGGCTAAGTTTGCAAAATACCAGGAGGCCAGGACTCCTGAGGAGAAGCTCCAGGCTCTTCAGGAGTTCCTATCATATGTTCCTAAACACAAGGGAACTGAGAATCTGGTGCAGTGGGCCAGGAAGAGGATGGCAGAACTTAGGGAAGAGATCGAGGAGAGAAGATCTAGGAAGGGGGGTGGGAGAGCATCTGTGTTTACTATTGAGAGGGGTGGTGCTGCACAGCTAATAATGATCGGCTTTACCAAAGCTGGGAAAACAGCCCTTCTTGCTAGGCTGACTAACGCTAGGGTTGCCCCATCTGATATACCCTACTCGACAAGGATCCCTGTTCCTGGGATGCTTATCTACCAGGATGTACAATTTCAACTTGTAGAGGCTCCCTCACTTATTAGGGGTGATAGGGATTCTAGGTGGAATAGAAGATCCCTAGGCCTTCTGAGGAATGCTGATGGGGCAATTCTGGTTATAGATTTAACTCAAGATCCTAAGGGGAACTATAGAGATCTCGTAGATATGCTTGAAGATGAAGGAATAAAGATCCTAAGGCCCAGGGGGCTTGTCCATGTTGAGAAGGATCAAGGAGCTCCAGGAATAAGGATCATATACCATGGAAAGCTCATTGATGGAAGCGGAGAGGATATCAAGAAGATCCTAGAGGGGTATAGGATATTCAGGGCGACAGTGAAGATCTATGGAGAAGCATCCCTGGAGGATGTTGAGAACGCCGTTATAGGGGCTAAGATATATAGACCGGCAATAGTTATTGGCAACAAGGCCGATCTGGATAGAGGTGATGGATGCCTAGAGCTGAGAAGAGCCGTCCCACAGGAGATCCCTGTAATATGCGGATCAGCATTAACAGGATCAGGGCTTGATATCTTAGGAAAAGCTATCTTCGAGAGATTAGAGCTTATAAGAGTATATACAAAACCCCCAAACGGCGAGCCTTCCAAGAAACCACTTGTGACCAGGAGGGGGGCTACTGTTATAGATGTTGCTAAGGAGATTCATAAGGATCTATATAGAGGCTTTAAATACGCTAGAATATGGGGATCTTCGGCAAACTATCCAGGAGAGAGAGTAGGGGGAGATCACGTGCTCGAGGATGGAGATATCGTAGAAATCCATTCAACTATATAGAGAACAAGTAATTTGAGAAAAATAAATCTATACTATCGGCTAATTCTAAATCACATAGACCCTAATGCACGTCTATAAATCCCATCCTTAAGGGTGAGACTTTTAGATGTAAGCTCAAACTATTTCTCTTTAGAGCTAGAAGCTAGATTTCAAGGATATATTGAACTGTCAGCGTGAACTATAGGCATTCACCAATCCTATGCTGCCCGCTTCATCATCCACGTCTTAATTCTTATAGGAGATAATAAGACTTATCATTATATTGGGAGTTATAATGATAGTATTAACCCTATCTTAGAGGGCAGGATCGTATTTTCACTATATGATCATTGATACTCTCTTATCTGCTGATCATTTTATCCTTTGACCCGAGTTGTTGATCCCTATATCTAGCCCTTTCTCAATATAGTCCATGTACCATCTATAGGCTATCTCGTCATCCCCAGCCTGAATTGGTGGGTGTTTGAACAGATAGGCACTGGGCCCAGCTATGACCCCACCATGACCCCTATCCATTGCGAGCTTCGCAATCCTTATAGCGTCTACAAGTACTGCTGATGCCATTGATTTGTCATCAACAGCTAGCTTTGCTTCTATGGTTACTGGAGCTCCCCCGAAGGATCTACCCTTTATGTATATATAAGCCACCTTTGTGTTCCCCAGGAAGGGGACATAGTCGCTGGGTCCTATCCTAACCTTTCCGCTTCTCTCGAGCTCGTCACCATATGGTATAACGCTTGTCACAGCCCTTGTTTTGCTGATCCTCTTAGAGTATAGTCTATCCTCATCTTTCATATTCAGAAAATCTGTATTGCCCCCCACATTCAGCTGGTATGTCTCCTCTATCCTAATCCCCCTCATATGTAGTAGCCTAACAAGCATTCTATGAAGGATCGTGGCCCCAACCTGTCCCTTAATATCATCCCCCAAAAGTGGGATCCCAGCTTCCCTATATAGCCTATGCCAGAGACCCTCAGGGTCGCTTGCTATGAATACTGGTATGGCGTTTATAAAGGCAGCCCTTGCCTCAAGAGATGCTCTGGCGTAGAATCTAGAAGCCTCCTCACTACCTACTGGGAGTAGGTTTATGACAACATCTGCTCTGGAGCTCTTAAGAAGATCCACAACGTCTTCTAGATCGACCCTTCCTTCTATAGGGTCAAAGAGATCCCTCATATGGGGTGCAACACCATCTAGAACAGGGCCTGGAGAGACAACAACACCTAGCCTTCCAACATTGAAGAACTTGGGTACAATATTTGGGTGTTCAAATATAGCCTCGCCAAGATCTCTACCAACCTTTCTCCTAGATATATCGAGTGCCGCTACAAACTCTATATCATTAACCCTATAGCCCCCTATATTCTCGGTCATGACTCCTTCAAAAGAACCGGTTGATTTGTACATCATTACTGATTGGACAAGCATTGAGGCTATATTGCCTACACCAACGATCGCAACTCTGATCATGGCTCTCCCACAAAAATAGATTTGGGGGAATATATTTAATATATTTAAAAATAGATCGTGAGAACCATGCCCTAAGAGCTTTAGAGAACCTATAGATCATATTATCAACATAAGCCAGAAACCTTAAGAGAACCCATAGGGGCTCTGCCCTAGAGCTACAGATCCAGATCTTATGGGCTTCTGAGTCTCCTATTATACTCCGGTTTGTATTCATATATGGTGGTTCTATGTTTTCAATATCGATCGTCTGGGGTAGTGGTGTTCTCTTAACTGTTGATGGAAGAGCTCTTGATCCTGATTATCGCGAGCCGAGAAACTATAGGGTTATAGTATACTCTGAAGACGGTAGGGAGAAGCCATTGGCCCTTATTTCTGGCTATGGAGATGAATCGATCCTCGAATCTGTCTTCCAGATAGTGGAGGACGTCTTCTATGAGTGGTTCGATAGCGTAGGCTCAAAAAGCTGGAGAAACCCTGGAGATACAGAGGTTAAGAGGCTCATCTCAGAGGTTGAGGAAAGGATTATGGAGAGATATAGAGGTTTGAAGAGCTTTGGTGTAAGCCCCAATACCCATATATCCATTGGCACAGTAACCCAGGACGGCTCTCCAAGGCTATACTATATAGATGGGAGAGGTCTTGCAACACCGCGACATAGTGCTCCTGGCTATATTGTGCTCGGCCCTCCTGCTAGTGTCTATATAGCCGAGGCTATTCTAAGGCTTCTCAGCTATTCTCCCCAGGAATCTGGAAGGTGGAATCTGGGCCTCCTATCTGCATTCGTATTACAGATAGCATCAGAGGTCGATCCCAATGTTTCTCCTAATATCGGGGATTCTCTGTTTATGAGATACGATCCTAATGAGAAGGATATAGTTGTTGGCAGTATAAAAGACCAGGCGATCTCAAGGATGAGGGATAGGCTGGAGAGGAGGAAAGAGGCGTTTAAACTGCTGTGGAGATCTATGGATATCCTTGGGGATGATAGGGAGGATAGGGTTATCAGGCTTCTTAGAAACATGGTTGAGGGGCAGAAGATGGCCGAGGATTCTCAATTCTGATGAGCCAGACCCCTGTGTTGGTGTGCTGATTTATAGGCTATAGAGTTTCCCATATATATGCTCTAGGCTAAGAATTAATGGTGCCCCACATGGATCTCGTTAGGGAGGTATTCTCACCAAGATCCCAGGCTCTCAATAGGGCCACCAATGCTATAGTAACATATAATGAGAGAGCTATTGAAGAAGCCCAGGTACTCTCTGAGAAGGGTTTAGAGGTATATCCAGTAGCTGTTAAGGATGTTATAGAGACTAAGGGTATTAGAACCACTATGGGATCAAAGCTCTTCCAGGACTACATACCAAGGAGAGACGCTGTAGTTGTTAGAAAACTCAAGAGAGCAGGCTGGATTGTTGTTGGAAAGACAAACACCCACGAGTTTGGTATGGGGCCCACAACAACATCGAGCATATTCGGGCCTACTAGGAATCCCCACGACCTCTCAAGAATAGCTGGTGGTAGTAGTGGTGGTTCCGCAGCAGCCGTTTCAGCAGGCATTGTGCCAGTAGCCCTTGGAACAGATACACTCGGCTCTGTGAGGATCCCTGCATCGCTATGCGGAGTCTATGGGTATAAGCCTTCCTATGGGTTAATCGATAACGAGGGTGTCTTCCCACTATCCCCTTCTCTAGATACTATAGGCTTTATAGCTAGGGATCTCTCCTGGGTTTATAGGATAGCATCAACCCTCATATCTAGAATGAGAAGGTCTGTCAAACCCTATGAGAAGCTAAGGCTAGCGATACCCAGATGGTTCAGAGCCCCACATGATGTGAGGACAGGCTATGAGGATCTTGTGGATGATGTTGAGGGCAAATTCCTAGATTATATATCGAGCAAAGCCTACGAGTATGAAGAGGTTGAAATGCCACTTGCGGAGAAGAGCACGTGGAGAGAGACCATGGTTATAAGATATAGCGAGGGCACCCATATTCATATGAAGTACAGGGATAAATGGGATCTATACTTCCCTGATGTTAGAAGGCTCGTCGAGAGAGGGCTTCAGCAGAGCTATAACGCTCTCGAATACCTAAAGGCCATCTCATCCAGAGAGGAGACTAGGCAGGAGCTTGGGAGGATATTAAAGAAGTACGACGCGTTAGTAACACCAACAACACTAATACCAGCTCCAAAGATAGAGGAGGTTCTTGGAAAAGAGGATGGCCCTGTAAGGGGTGTTCTAACATATGAGACTATATATGCATCCTATGTGGGGGCGCCAGCTATATCGATACCGGCTATCACGGTAAGGGGTCTTCCGGTTGGTGTTCAGATAATAGCCGGGTTCAATGAGGATCACAAGCTTCTAGAGATAGCTAGAGCAATTGTTGGGTAACATTTCGTGCTATTATTTTACACCTTTTCTTATAGTTGCGAGCCTTGTAATTAATAGTCAATAAGATGTTTGAATATCTATTGGCCGAACTCATGGATCAGTTGCTATAAAAATTTCAAGCATAACCATACATGATCCCGTAGGGATCGATGGTCAAACAAACTCTTCAGATAGGTGGAAACTATATCCTAAAAAGTATTTTAAGATATAATTCTAATACGGGAAGCGTTCCTCCTCGGAGCCCCTCGCAGAAGAGGCTCATCCCTCGGATCTATTAGCCTTTCTGAGCTCTGACCTTTTTGAGCAGTTTGAAACCATTTAAAGTATACACACTTTGCGAAATTGTTGTTATATATTTGATGTAGAGGTTGATATGGCTGGATAGCTCTATGGGGTTATGATTATAGTGAAGGTAGTTAATGACGCAAAAATCGAAAAAGTTATTACACTAGTGTTAAGCACAACTATAATACAAACACAGAAAAAACAAAAACCAGAGAACCCAAAACCAACCTAGACCTTTCAAGACCCATGCAGGCCAGGGCAGATTGGAGATTGTTTATCAAAATAATTAGTAGAGAAGACATTAGTCTAGCTACTATAGGTAGTCGCTCTCCGCGCAGCCTCTATAAAGATCCTAGCTCTCTCAACGTCCAGAGGGGCTCCTGCTATGCCTTCTCTCTTTATATATGAGCCTACTATGACTCCATCAGCCTCCTTCAAGATCTTCTCGATATTATTGGGCCTTGCACCGCTTCCCACTAGAACCGGTTTCGATGAGTATCTTTTAACAATCTTTAAAAGATCTGTTGGGGGAGGCTCTCCAGTCCTTAAACCGGTTACTATGAGCCTATCTGCTCCCCCTCTCTCTATATGATCTACTATGGCTTCCCTTATATAGTCCTGCTTCATTCCCCGCGCAATCAGAATAGACTCAGCCTCTATAATTCCGAGTGATGTTGCTAAACCTACAGCGTGTTTTACGAATATATCTGCATAGACCTCTATACCTGGGTGACATGTCCTCAGGATCCTTAGTCTGGGTGCCTCAGGCTCTATCAATCCTGAATCGCTAATAATACTCTCTGAGAGCGCGTTAACCCTTATAAAATGGGCTCTCGCAGCGACAGCTATCGAGTACGCCTCTCTACCAGAGTTTCTCAAGAGGTTAACGCCAACCCTCAGGCTTGTGGTTCTCACAACCTCCCTTGTGGTGATGGCCATCACAGATATTGTTACGGGGTCTCTAACCCTCTTACTATAGGGTTTATCCCCATAGTTCTCTATAATAACCCCATTATAGCCTAGCTCCTCTAGAGTTCTGGCCTCCTTAACAGCGATCTCCACGATCTCCTCCACACCCTTATCACCATTGGAGTAGGTAGTGGGCAGCCTGGGTAGGTGTATAACGCCTATAATATCCTTAGACATGGAGACCCTTGAACAAGATTCTCTCAGAAATATAAACCAACTAGCTATATGGTATGAGGTGCTGGTAGCTTAGCTCTAAAAGTGCTTGATCCTAGCCACATAGTGATCCCTAGATCTATGTTCTTCAAATAAATGAGGGATATTAGCGACTGTCTCTGAATTCTTAACATCTATAAAATAAGGCTTCCAGATATATTAATAAAGCACCAAGATCTAACACCTGCTAGGCATCTTCGATGGTAATACTATATTATGGATAGAGCAAATATGTTGGGAAATCTACTTATACCTCCTTCATTATCATCATAATTAGTAGGGGTCAGGGCTGTCTAGGGAGCATATTATATATGCTATCGATGATAGAGACGATGAGAAGGTAGCTAGCCTGCTGAGACCCTATATAGCTAGGTGGTTTAGAGAGAAGTATGTTGCCTTCACCCCACCCCAGAGGATGGCTATACCGAGGATAAAGGCTGGAGAAAATGTCCTTATCTCAAGCCCTACCGGCACTGGAAAGACTCTCGCAGCCTTTCTAGCCATAATAGATACTCTATATGAGTATTGGGAAATGGGGGAGCTTGAGGATTCCATCTATACTTTATACGTATCCCCCCTAAGGGCTCTTAATAACGATATAAGGAGGAATCTTCTAGAGCCTCTGGGCGAGATAAACTCTATCCTATCCCTAGAGTCTAGAGAGGCTCCCAGAATAAGGGTTGCTGTAAGGACTAGCGATACATCATCATATGAAAAGCAGAAGATGTTGAGAGAGCCGCCTCATATACTGATCACAACCCCCGAGAGTTTCGCAATAGCGCTCTCAGCGCCTAAGTTTAGAGAGCTGCTTAGGAGCGTGAGATGGGTTATTATAGACGAGATCCACGAGCTTGCCTCCAGCAAGAGGGGATCCCATCTAATGCTCAGCGTTGAGAGGCTTGTAGAGCTTCTTGGCAGGGAGCCGCAGAGGATCGGTCTATCAGCAACAATATATCCTCTAGAGACTGTTGCCGAGTTCCTGGTAGGCTACAACTCCAGCGGTATTCCGAGGATGTGTACAATTGTTGATGCGAGGTTCGCCAAGCCTATAGATATAAGGGTTCTATGCCCTGCTATAGATCTTGTAAAAGCTCCTGCAGATGATATCAATAAATCCATCTATGATCTTCTAGCAGATATTATTAAGAAGTACAGAACAACCCTTGTTTTCACAAATACTAGACACTCCACAGAGAAGGTTGTGTATAGGCTTAAAAAGATCTTTGAGAAGGATCGAGAAATTGATGTTGAGGACATCGAGGCACACCACAGCAGTCTCTCAAGAGAGGTAAGGCTTGATGTTGAGGAGAGGCTGAAAAGGGGGGAGTTGAAGGTTGTTGTTTCATCGACAAGCTTAGAGCTGGGAATAGATATAGGATATATAGATGTTGTTGTCCTCCTATCAAGCCCAAAGAGTGTCACAAGACTTCTTCAGAGGGTTGGTAGGGCTGGACATCATATAAGGCAGACAAGTCTTGGAAGGATTATTGTGGTTGATAGAGACGATCTTGTTGAGTGCACTGTTCTTGCAAAGGCTGCTATGGAGAGAAAGCTGGATAGGGTTAGGATCCCGAAGCGCCCGCTGGATGTCCTTGCACAGCATATAGTGGGCATGTCCCTAGAGAGAAAATGGAGAGTTGATGAGATGTATAAGGTCATAAGAAGGGCATACCCATATAAGGATCTAGATTACGAGACCTTCGAGAGGGTTTTGAAATACCTATCCGGCGGGTATGAGATAGATAAATTCGCAAGGGTCTACTCAAAGATATGGATGGAGGATGGAGAGATTGGAAGGAAGAGAAGCTCGAGAATGATCTACTATTTAAACGCAGGGGCAATACCAGATGAGGCCAAGATAAGGGTGCTTGCAGAGGGGAAGGGATATGTTGGAGATCTGGATGAAGGCTTTGCAGAGATCCTAGAGCATGGAGATATATTTGTCCTCGGTGGGAAGACATACCAGGTGCTGAGATCAGAAGGGGATAAGATCTATGTTATACCAGCAGATGGTCAGAGACCCACAGTGCCTAGCTGGTTCTCTGAGATGCTTCCCCTAGCATTCGACTCAGCCCTGGAGGTTGGTAGATTTAGAAGAACCATTGCTGAAATGCTCAAGAAGCATGCTGATGATCCCTCTCCTGTTATAGATTATCTAATGACAAACTACTCACTTGAGAGACATGCCGCCATCAACATTATTGAGTACTTCCTCGAACACCTATATTACACAGACGGGATAATGCCTTCTGACATGTTGATCCTTGTCGAAAAATGGATCGATCCTGAAATGGGGAGCGAACACATAATATTCCACAGCCTCTTCGGGAGAAGAGTTAATGATGTTCTATCAAGGGCATATGCATACTTCCTAGGAAAGGAATACGAGGAGAATGTAAGAATAACAGTGACCGATAATGGATTCATGTTCACATTCCCCAGAATAGTTGGCGTTGGAAGAGAGACTATAGATAAGATTATGATATCTGTTACTCCTCAAAACCTCGAGAGAGTTCTAAGAGAGGTTGTGAGGAGGACAGAGATGTTTAAGAAGAGATTCAGACACTGCGCAGAGAGGAGCTTCATGATCCTCAAAAGGTTTAGGGGGAGAGAAATAAGCCTTCAAAGCAGACAGATCAATTCAGAGGCGCTTATAAAAATCGTCGAGGAGATGGATCGATTCCCTGTTGCTGAGGAAACATATAGAGAGATCCTCGAGGATTACATGGACATAGAGAATGCAAGGCTCGTTATAGAGAAGATACTCAGCAGAGAGATAGAGGTGAAATACTTCGAGAACCCCGTTGGCGCTAGGGCTCCATCGCCCTTGGCGCACTCTATAGTCGCTGCTGGTATAAGCGATATCGTGTTGATGGAGGATAAGAGAAAGATCCTTGCTAGGTTCCATGAAAATGTCATGAGCCTATTAAGGGAGAGAGGAATAATCCTCAGAAGTGCTGTGTCTCCTCAGAAGAGCACCGTTGAGGTTAAGCAATAGCCAGTAAGTCTTTGGTGTGCTGGTCTCCCTTCTCCCCAAGGTTGCTCGCTTGTTTGTGGTTTGCTGCTTTCATTCTTGAATTATGGCTGGTGGTTTTTATCACTCACTTATCACTCATTCTGTTTTATTTATTAAGTGTTGAGGTGTGTGCTGATTTTAAGCTGGTTGTTATTCATGGTTAGGGCTTGCCTGCTCTTAGGGTACTGGGGCTGGGGTATTACTTATTTATGAATCCATTAGATCTGTTATGATAACCCTTGTGTGGGTATCTATATAGTCTTCTTCTAATACACCCACAAATTTGGGCTCCCAACACAGAATGGCTGGGAGAAGAGCTCCCTCCTTACCTTATTATCACGCAATAGCCCATCAGCATCTAATCCCACAACATCATCCCTATTAAGACCCCACCCCCAGCCCTAAAGGGTTTAAAACATGCATATATTAAAAACCGCCCTAGAGAGCTGGGCTTGTTGCCGTTGTCGGGTCTAGCATTGGTAAAGCTACAGCCTTCGAGTTATAGATCTCAAGCCCCAGATCTATATTGGTTTTATTCCTCTAAACCAATGATATCTTAGAGGTTATGAAGGCTGTGGAGAAGTTGCCAGGAGATCCTGGGCAGTATTTAGCTGAGGATCCAAGCAACCCCGGGCTTGTGGTTAAGTGGTTTGGAAGCACTAGGAATATCGATATAAATCCAATATGGGTGTTCGAGTATATCTTGAGATATGTTGTGCCCGAGGAGAAGAACCCTCCAACATATCATAGATGGATTCATGAGCTACACGCAAGCAAAACACTTGGTTCCTACATATTGAGAATATATACGAATGAGGGGGCTCTCATAGATGTGAAGAACCTGGGCAGTCTTGATGAGATAGATATTGGAGAGACTCTCTATAGGCTCTCAGAACTATATACGGTAACATATAGAGATAGACTTAGATCTCTTAACGCATATAGCGAAGAGGCTTTCAATATATCCAGAACACTTGAGAAGCTATATACTGAGATATATAGAGCAAAGGTCTTCCCCCTAAGAGTAGTCCTGCTAGAGAGTATAAGGGATCATGGGGAGGTAAAGGAGCTAAACCAAACAGTACTACATGTAAACTGGATCTATGTGATGATGTTTGAATAGAGCACGAGATCAAAATGTTACTCTTTAGGATAAACCCTGGAGACTTTTGTCATTATTTGAAGCTCTATGTCTACCTAACATACTCAATTAAGAATACTGAGAAAGAAGAGACAAAGATTCTCCTAGAGAGCTATAGAGACCTCCTACAGAAAGCCCTGGGCTGGCTGTAGGAGGGGACGAGGGTGGAGAAGAGAGAAACCAGTGTTAAAATAACGCTACCAAAGAAGATGGAAGCGTACAAGGCTTTGAGGAAAGAGTTAGAGAAGAGTAACAAACTAGCTCCCCACTATGTTGATAAGACCATTAATGACGCTTACTCGATTCTGGAGAGCTGGAAGAGAATGGCTGAGAAGGGTAAAGCTTTACTGAGGAAGCCAGCGCTGAGAGAGTATATGTCAGGGTTAAGTCAACACCTAGGAAGGTTGAGGGTGAGACAGTTAGGATAACTGTTAGGCTGTTTAAGTATATAACTTTCTCTTGAGGAGTTAAGAGGAAATACTCTCATCGTGAGAGGAACCGTGTTAGGGATTATGTCCATAAGCTCGTGAAACACCTGCTGGAGATGTATCTCTCAACGCTGCTCGCTATCGAAAAGCTAGATAAGCATGAGATGCTAAAGAACGCCTTCATGAGCTGTTTCAGTTTTCATGTTGATTTATAAGGTTTGTTAGACATTTTAGTAGAGCCCCGCGATGCGGGTGGGGATAGAGACCCGAGAGAGGCTCACATAGATACCGAGAGAAAACCAGGATGCGGGGGTTTCCCCACAGCTATGAACCATAGATCTCTATGAGGGTGGAGATGTGGGTCGGGGTTGCCTAAAGCGGGTGGAGCCTGAGGATATGGATCCCGATGAAAGGGGTCCTGAGGGCGATGATGCCAAGGGAAGGGGGCTTGGGCAAAAATATCAAGCCCAATGAAACCCAAACCCCAGTAACTCCATCTCAAAGAAGATCTCAAAAACTGTTTGGAGAACAATCCACAAGATATTGAAGTACATAGCCTCCCTTCACGGTTCTTTTGTAAAGAAAGTGAGCCCGTACTTCACAGCTAGATTCTGCCTCAAATGTGAATGGATATCACGAAAGATCAGCAGGATCTTTAGGTGTGAGAGGGCGAGCTCAGGCTGAATAGATAACTAAACGCGTCTCCCAACACCTGCCTCAAGATGTTTCCCCACATCCGTGGCATACCAAGGATGTGGGTCGGGGCTATCCCGCTAAGGAGAAAAATAAACAGGGCAAAGCCCAAAAACCATGATGAAGCCCAAGAGCTGAGAATAGAATAATCTTCAAAACCCAATGAAGCCCAAACCCCCTAGGATAAGATATGCTCTACATTCAGGATCTAATATCACATGCAATTAACACTCTTCCCGAGACGAGCCTGGACAATCTATTTAGCCTTCTCGATGACAACCTCTTTCTCGGATATCTTCTCCACTACCTGAATTAATCCATACCTAGAAAAGAGATCCAGAGCCTCGCTGAGCTCCCTAACCTGAGTGTCTGATGCGCTGAGCCTTAGCCTATCTCCTTTTCTAATCTTTCTTAGATTTGACAATATGGCTGCAACAACCCCACCACATCTCTTAGCCTCCTTCTCAAGATCAAGAATCCTGATCTCAGAGACAGAGATGTAGCATCACCATATGTTGAGATATCTAGAAGACTTATATTATTGCAACCGAACTCCTCACCACTATAGGGACTAGATAAGAGCTATAGATTCATAGGATGGTAATAACACGATCTATACTTCAGAAGCTAATCTAATTATATGCCGACAGGTGCTAAGATCTATTGTCGTTTGCTTCCACTATTTTGTTATTGGTCTAGGAATGTATAGTGTTGTGCCTGCAATAGGGAACCTTCATCTAGTCCAGCCAGAGTTCATGGTAGATCACTCTGGGCTTGTGGAGCTTAAAGCCAAAAGGCATTGGGCTTACTGTGTAAGGATAATGAAAAGGGAGGCGGGGATAGAGGCTTCTGAGAACCCTCCTGGGGATTGTTATAGTGTCTATAGTAACAGCCCTTGCAACCTTGATCATCACCTCAGCTTGTTATCAGTCTAACTAGAATAGCTCCCAATCTCTATGAATGCTCCTGTCCCTGGTCTATCGTATATGATTCTCTATCCCGCTCTCAAATATAGTCAATATAGTAGTAGGAGCCTTAACAGCTCAATCTTGCTAGTAAATCCATCTCTCTAACTTTATGAAGCTAATCCTTAACATCATACAAACTCCCTCTAAGCTGTGAGTAGGGTAATTTAATACCGCAATAAGCTAATAAAAAGTGGATGAGGAAGCCAAGGCGCTTCTGAGCGATGATGTTGAACCCCAAGCCGAGCGATTAGATCTATACTATACTACTGTGATCTATAATATCAAGCTCATTTTAGGAGTCTCAGCGATGATGCGCTCGCTACTCCTTTGCATGTGCTTATAGTTCGCATCTTCTTAGATCAATAAGCATAGCTGTGAACAATCGAAACACCCCCAAAGGATGAGGCTCTTGACTCTGAATTCCTCCCCGCCCTAAAGGGTGAGGCTTTCAGTTGTAAATTAGTATTATGAATGTTAGCCTTATCAATAAAATAGGTTTGCATAATTAATCCCGCGGATAATATGTCTATTCTTATATCTTAGATAACCTTTAGATCGGGGGGCAGGCTTGGATGATATTGACAGCTATATAGATAATCTAGTTAGGGAAGCGAAGGCTATATACACTGTGAACGATCCTGAGAGGCCTCTTATTATTGTTGATAGAGGCGGCAAAGGACTCGTCATGATTTACCCCAGCTATGATCCTGGACATGAGGATAAGGGGGTTGCTGTATCTTTTGATATAGCTGCCTAGGTTGAGATAATTTTACAGGAGGATCTTGGAAAATATTTTGATCACAAGATTATTCTAACAATCCTATATGGTGATCCCTTGGCCCCAGAGAAGTTCCACTATTCTCATGTATGGGATATCTCGAGAAAAAAGGAAGGTAGGAGAATATACTATGAATACTCGAAGTTTCACTATATACTCTAGGAAGAATAGTGCAATGCCTAGAAGAATACCGGCTTCTATCAGTTGTACTAAGGATCTTCACAAAAAGAATTGACTCCGAGACCAGTCTACCTATAAAAAAGCTCAGAGGATTTCTGATATTATGTAATTAGAGCTAGGGAATAAATATTAAGGAGGTAGGCATAGACGAGCTGGTGGACGCATTTACCACAAACCCGGTAGCAGGAAAGAAGATCCCCCACGAACCCGCTGTAGTATATTGCTGTAGAGAAACATGCGTATCACCAAAGAGCTAAATAGCTTCACATAGAAGCTAACAGTTCCTTGTAAACAGTGTATTTTTATATCTTTGGAGGGAACCAATTATATCCTCTAGGTTGGGTTAGTGGTTATCCCGCTAAGGAGAAAAATAAACAGGGCAAAGCCCAAAAACCATGATGAAGCCCAAGAGCTGAGAATAGAATAATCTTCAAAACCCATATAGACCAAACTCCCTGAAATATCTAGTAGAGTTATTGTTATTAACTCTAGGTCTAAGGTTATAACTAATAGGG
>Ga0101942_100275_pt2 | contig 25871 bp, 22 predicted proteins | sample DewCreD2012metaG_4_FD_75243 | JGI IMG/M metagenome (GOLD analysis project Ga0101942, IMG submission 75243) | Hot spring sediment bacterial and archeal communities from British Columbia, Canada, to study Microbial Dark Matter (Phase II) - Dewar... ...
GGGGGTTCTGGCCCCTTATTGCTATAATAACAGATGTAAGCCCGAATAGGGGAACCTATGATCCGCCGGTAAGATGGCTGTGCTCCAGCCCTTTCAAGGCAGGGGTCAGAGCATATCAGACCCCAAGAAGTACATAGAGAAGATAAAGAGGAGCGAGGGTAGGACGGTATCCTATGTTGAGCACAAGAATGGAGTGTGCTGAGCCTTCAACGACGACATAGGGAAGGTGTTGTAGGAGTTCAACGCTAAGAAAGTGAAGCCAGAGGATCTACCATCGTACCCCGAGGCTAAGGAGCTGTACTACTGCGGGCTCATATGGTTCGATAATGCTACCAAGAGGTGGAAGACCTAGTAGCCAATGTTTTACGCTTAGTGAAACGTTGTAAGACAATGCTCTAACATGTGTATGCTGGCTGGATTTAGAAGATCCTAGTCGGGCCTAGCGTGTGCTTCGCTAGTATCCAGGCCATCCTTATATGCCAGCACTACCCGCCCATGGCCCAACCCTGGTAGCTACAGTTCGACTGGACTAGTTCCCCGCCTTTAACCATGAGGAACACATCGTACTAGATCCCGCGAACCTGGAGCTCTCGCATCTAGTGTAGGCCATCAAAGTGTTAGAGTCGAGCTCCTTAATGGATCTAATCACATAATAGTGTTCGCCCATCCAGAAACTTTAACTCTAAATCGAGCAGGGAGATCGTGGGAAGAGTTAAATAACAAAGTGGAAATACCCCAAACACGAGTTCCCCTGGTAATGGCGTGGTTTAAAATTTGAATTTACAGAGTATGTATTACGTAAACTAGAGCTTCCAACCCACGTGAAAATCGGGAACTTGCGACGTATATGATCGGGTCTTCGGAGCCAGAGGTTCGGGGTTCAAATCCCTGCGGGCCCGCTACATATAGGCCTCCTAATATACGCTTTATTCTCTTAAGATAATGCCAAATCGTTTGGGCTAAAATCGGTCAACCTATGGCCCTTGAAAGCTAGGGGCGACCTTTAACCATGGCACTCGTTTGAAGTCCTCATCAAAACTGAGTATGGTGTCTACACCGTAGTGCTTGCAAGTTAAAGCTATGATAGCGTCGCTTGGCAGTAGCTTTAGGCTAGTAGCTACATTCATCGCTTCCCTATATTCAACATTTTCTACTAGGACTTCTACTTCAAGATCCTCTAATAACCTACTTACTCCGTCAACGATTAGTTCAGGATACCCTTTGGCTGCTATTATTCTTCGTAAGTCGTAAGATCCTCTAACTTCCCCGGTAGCCTGATAGTATTTTCTCGTAGCGATGTAGAGCAGCTCGTTTACGACTGTCAAGCTTGTGTGGAATTTATTGTTCTCGAATTCCTCTAGGAGCTTCCTAGCTGTTTGTGTTAAACTCGTCTTGAACAATATATTGTAGAATATATTAGTGTCTATAAATACGTTACTCACTGTGCCTGGGCCTCCTCCTCGTACTGCTTTAGCTCCTCAGCACTAGCCTCTCCAAGTAACCCAATGTACTTGTCAAGAACATCCCTCACCCTTCTTTTACGGATGAAAACTACTACCTCTTCTCCATCCCTTAAGTCTATAGGCTCTAGGGGCTTGAGGACACCATTCTCGTACCTTACACGTACAACCTTGGACACTTAGCTTCACCCAACTATTACGTATAGCTTTGAAAGGTTAAAGCATGTCGCAGTAGAATAAGCCTATCTTCGTAGAGTTACTAATCGTCTTTCCTGAAATGTTGCAGACACCATATGGTTTCATTTGACCTCTTCCTCTCCTTGAAAGGGCTGGAGCACAGCCATCTTACCGGCGGATCATAGGTTCCCCTATTCGGGCTTACATCTGTTATTATAGCAATAAGGGGCCAGAACCCCCTTAGATGCCCATCATCCCGGGCTCCAAAAACTAAATTAGAAAGCTTATAAACACCACCCCCGCCATAAAGGGCGAGACTTTCAGTTGTAAGGCTTATAGATCTTAACGATACCTATAACATACCCATAGAACGGGCGCGAGAAGAGCTTAGATAGCCCGTGGCGAGAGCTGCAGGCCAGCAGAGAATTTGCTTTGGTTGTTGGAATTCTTAAATGTCTATATAGCTTATCTATAGTGAGGGTTATTCTATGGATGCATGGCACATGTTTTCTCCTAGCCTTCATATATCTTTTTTCTACAGTGGATCAGATGCCCAGCGATTCTCACGATCTCAATTCTAGAGAGGTGATTCTATGGCGCCCAGAGTATGGCTTGTTACAGCATCTATATATGTTCTTGAGAATATATGGGGCTTCTACGCTAGGGGTGATCTGGATGGTGTTGAGAAGATCATTGTTGTTGATGAGGGCGACGAGATTACTAGGAGGAAGTCTCTTGAGATGCTCAAAGGGCTTGATATAGAGTTCCACGGCCCCAGGGAGAGGGAGGGTTTCTTTAGATCTAGATATGGATCCTCGCATGAGAGATACCTCTCCCTAGTGCCCGAGAGATCCCATGCAGAGACTAGCTATGGCTTTATGCTTGCATACGAAGCTGGTGCTGATTATGTCATAGAAATAGATGACGATGTCTACCCGGAGAATGGCTACAGCCTAGTTAGGGATCATATTGCATCCCTTAACCCATCGCCTGGGAAGTATGTTGAATCACCTGGCAGGTGGATCAATACCGTGGATCTCCTCATCCTAGACCCACAAATAGATCTGTATCCTAGAGGCCACCCATATGATCCATCAACAAGGGTTAGGAACTATAGATATCGAGACGCTGAGGGCTCTTGTGTACTCAACATGGGTCTGTGGACAGGTCATCCTGATCTAGATGCCCTAACAATACTCTACCTAGGGGGGATAGATGGGAGGGCTCCTGTGAGCTCTATAGGTGTTAGGGAGAAGAGGGTTATCCCAGAGGCTGGTAACTACTTCTCTGTATGCTCTATGAACACATCATTCTCAAATAAGATCATTCCGGCTTTCTATCAGCTGTATATGAGGTATATGGGGATAGATAGGTTTGACGATATATGGTCCGGGATCTTTGTTAAGAGGATAGCCGATCGGGTTGGGGATAAGCTCTGCATAGGATCACCGGCTGCTAGGCATATGAAGAGACCTAGATCCACATGGAAGGATCTCAGGGCAGAACTCGAGGGAATGATCATAAACGAGATACTATGGAAGATAGTGGATCAGGTTGACATATATAGCAAAAACTATGCAGACGCCTATCTAGAGCTTGCAGACGGTATCGAGAAAAGAATCGGGGAGTTCAGAGACGATAACCACAGGAAATTCATCGAGACACAGGTAAGCAAGATGAGAATATGGGTTGAGGCGCTCGATAAGATAGGCTGAATAAAGGGCTATGGAGACGATCACAGTGAAATTAAGAAGCCTTGCCCTTTAGAACGGGTTTTTAAAGCCCCATGAATACTAGTTCCTCTCCTCTAGGAGGAGATGTGCAGAACTTGAAATCCTTTGGCTGACCTATGCTGGATCATGGTGTGGGCAAGCATGGCAGGATAGACCCGCACATGCCCAGAGCTGGCAGAGGGCTCTGAGCAGTGATATAGATCCCGTGAGGACACCTAAGCTATGAGGAACACCCCAGGTATTGAGAAAAGAATCGGGGGTGGATCAGAACTCCCTCATGACGGAGAGCAGTCAGCACTCCAAAGAGTAAGGACTTTAGGCTGTAAGGCTGATGATCCTTACCTGCGGGGGCTATGATTAAGAAAGATCTGGCGTGGATCCTTCCGACTGGCTATATTTAGCCTATGTCTAACTGGGTTGATTATAGATATAATAGCTGTCTGAGATACAGTGATTCTGAGGAGCAATTATGTCCAGAATCCTTGAGGAGGTTAGGAAGAGCTATGGCTATCTGCCTAACTATATAGATGGGGAGTTCATATATTCTGAATCGCCTAGGAGGCTTAGCATCTATAATCCAGCTTTGGATGAGGTGATTGGGGAGGTTCCCATATCAACTAGTGATGAGATCTCAGAGGCTATTGATTCCGCTTATGAGGCCTTCCATAGCTGGAGCAGTATCCCTATAACCAAGAGGGTTCAGTACCTCTTTAAGATCAAAGATGCTCTTGAGAGACATGCTGAGGAGATCTCCAGGGTTATAACACAGAACCATGGTAAAACAATCCACGAGGCTAGGGGTGATATGAGGAGAACTATAGATAATGTTGAGGCTGCTATATCAGCTGCATATACCCTTGCAAAGGGTGAGTATATGCAGAACATAGCTGAGGGTATCGATGAGTATATGGTTAGAGAACCCCTAGGTGTTTTTGTGATAGTAACCCCGTTCAATTTCCCAACAATGATCCCCTTCTGGTTCATTCCATACGCAATAGCTACTGGCAACACGGTTGTTGTAAAACCAAGCGAGATCACCCCAGCGCCTTTCCACTACCTACTAGAGATCCTGCATAGAGAGGCAGGCCTTCCCAGAGGTGTTGTAAATGTTATCCATGGTGATGGTAGCGTTGTTGAGGAGCTTGTTAGGAGTAAGAAGGTTGTTGGTGTAGCCTCTGTTGGGAGTAGCCAGACGGCTGAGAGGATCTACAGGCTTGCTGGTGAGCATGGTAAGAGGAGCCTCAATGGCGGCGGTGCTAAGAATTTCGTTGTGGTTATGCCTGACGCCGATCTTGATAGATATATGCCAACCATAATATCATCCTTCTTCGGAAACTCTGGGCAGAGATGCCTCGCAGGATCAAACCTCATCCTGGTCGGGGATATATATGACAAAGCCCTCAGAGCCTTTATAGATTCAGCATCTAAGCTCAAGCTAGGCTACGGGCTTGATGAGAGCGTAGATATGGGGCCCCTAGTAACTAGGAGGGCTAGGGATAGGGTTGTTGGCTATATAGAGAAGGGGTTAGAGGAGGGTGCCAGGCTATTGCTAGATGGTAGAAAGACCCATGCTCCAGGCTATCCAAGGGGCTATTTCCTCGGCCCAACAGTGTTTGAGGGCGTATCCCCCGATATGGTTATAGCTAGGGAGGAGATCTTCGGCCCTGTTGCGAGCGTTATTAGAGCTGATAGCCTTGGGGAGGCTATAGATATGATCAACAAGAGCGAGTATGGAAATGCAGCAGCGATATTCACAAGAAGCGCTGAGGCTATGAGGAGATTCATCCATAGCGTTGAGACGGGGAATATAGGTGTTAACATAGGCATCCCGGCGCCAATAGCCTTCTTCCCATTCGCCGGCAGAAAGAGATCATTCTATGGGGTATTACACCCACAGATAGATACTATAGACTTCTTCACAGATAAGAAGGTGATCATATCGAGATCGTGAGACAATATCCTTTTTAGCTACATAGCGCTATTTAGAGAAGGCATTGGTTTTTCTAGAAGGGAGAGGAGTCATAGTAGCCCTGGACACATGGGATCTAGAGCTTATAGAGAAGATCGTTGGCGCGACAAGCAATATAGATGGGGTGGCTGGATATAAGATAGGATTGATGGCATCGCTAACACATGGTCTGAAGAAGACTGTGAAGACTATAAGGAGGATCACTAGCAAGCCCATAATATATGATCATCAGAAGGCCATGACAGACACACCACACATTGGGGAGGGGTTTGCAAGGATCATGAGGGTCTCTGGGGTTGATGCTGCAATAGGCTTTCCCCACTCAGGACCAAGGGTTCTTATATCATGGGTGGAGGCTCTCAGGAGGGAGTGTGTTCTCCCAATAATAGGGGGCGAGATGACCCACGACGGCTTCCTAAGATCCGAAGGTGGCTATATATGTGATGACGCTCCCCTATCGATATACATGGCATCGTCAGATCTGGGAGTTGAGCACTATGTGCTCCCAGCTAGCAAGATAGCGAGGGCTTTGAAATATGCTGAGATCATATCAGCCAGGGTTAATAACCCGGTTTTCCTTCTACCAGGTGTTGGACTTGATGGAGAAATAGATCCTCTGCTCTCTCAGATGATTTCTAGCTATAGGAATGTCCACCTAATACTGGGGAGAGCTCTTATGAGGAGAGATCTGTCTAGGGATCATGTGGAAAGAATCATAAGGAGGCTTGGCCTCAGATGACTTTCTCCAGAGAGATCCTAAGGAGGTTCTCCAGAGAGCTATACATCTCCGGAGGGCTTTCATTTGGGAGCTATAGGCTTAGATCGGGTAGAGTTAGCCCATACTATATAGACCTAAGGATAGCCATATCGAGACCAATCCTTCTAAGGCTATCCACAGGGCTTCTGGTGGAAACAATATCGAGGATAGAGCCGAGGCCTACAAAGATATGCGGAATACCAATGAGCGGGGCTATATTAGCATCTGCTCTATCAGCGACGAGCGGGGTGGCCGGGCTATATATTAGGAAAGAGCCGATGATCTATAGGGAGCTGGCTGAGAAGATAGAGATCCTGGAGAAGAGATGCCCAGAAGCTGTTAGGGAGATCCTGGGCGAAGTTAGGAGCAAAGCCCACGGGATCTCGAGGATGGTTGATGGAATCCTAGAGGATGGCGATAGAGTTCTCCTAGTAGATGATGTAATAACCACTGGGGAGACAAAGCTCGAGGCTATAGAGATAGTTAGGGAGGAGGCCCGCAGAAGAGGCATCAGGGTTGATGTAATAGGCGTGGCCGTGCTAATAGATAGAGAAGAGGGGGGCTCTCGAGAGCTTGCTCTGAAGGGCTATAGAGTGTATAGTGCATCGAGTATTAGAGAGATAATGGGAGCTCTACATGAGGAGGGTCTTATAGATAGATCCAGTGTGGAGGCTATAGAGAGCTACATAGAGGCTGTATCCCATGAGGGGAAGACCAGCACCGGCTAGGGTGATGTGGGCTGAGTCTGATGGGCACTATAGATATATTGGGATCATAGCTGGAGATATAGCTAGGAGAGCATATCCAGGTAGTTATGTGATGATCTGGGTGCCCGGTTTTGATGAAACACCAATGGCTATAGCAAGCGCTTCTGAGGATCAGATAGAGATCACAGTTTCTCCTCCAAGAAGGGGTGCTCCATCACCGCTCCACAACCTATCCCAGGGAGATCTTGTTGGTGTAAGGGGGCCCTTTGGGAATCCCATACCGCTGAGAGGCTCTAGAGTGCTTCTTATAGGATCATCGCATGGTGTATCCTACCTCAAGTTCTTCTCGGAGAGACATAGGGATAAGATCTACGGGGCGATCCTTGTGGATGATGGTGAAGGGGTTCCACACTTATCGAGACTTGAGGGTCTTGGTATAGATGTTAGGATTACCAGAGGTGGAGATGATCTCCTGAGAATTGTTTCAAGCTCTATAGGAGCTATAGACCAGGCTGTTGTGTGTATCAGAGAGGATATAGGCAGAGAGGTTGCCAAAATAATCTCGAAATCAGGGGTTAATAGCTATATATGTGTTGAGAGACCTATAAAGTGCTCCCTAGGGCTCTGTGGATCATGTGATCTGGGGATCTATAGAACATGCCTCGAAGGGGTTTTCATGGATATCAACAAGATCCTGGGAACTGAGTATGGCATATGGAGTAGGGATAAGAGCGGATCTAGAGTCCCAATTAGAGGATCAATAGATAAGGCCCCCGAACTCCCAGAGAGAAGGCCTGATTTAGATCCATCACTATCTATAGAGATAGCTGGTCTAAGGCTCCCAAACCCGCTTATGAATGCCTCAGGCTGTGGACTCTCAGGAGGGATCCTATATAGATTCGCCATAGAGGGGGCTGGAGCTATTATGACGAAATCAATAGGGCTCGAGCCTAGGAGGGGCTATAGAGGCCCAGTACTTATCGAGTACATTGATAGACTATACATGAACGCCCTAGGACTCCCAAACCCTGGGATCGATGGTTATGCCTACGAGATAATGGATGCAAAGAAGGCAGGGGTTCCTATTATTGGTAGCATATTCGGCAGAAACCCCGAGGAGTATCTAGAGGTTGGAAAGAAGATCTATGGGTATGGAGTTAGCGCTATAGAGCTCAACATATCATGCCCACATACAGAGTTCGAAATGGTTGAGGATATCCCAGAGCTTGTGAGAGATATTGTGAGAAGCCTAAAGAGGGTTATAGACATACCAGTCTTTGTCAAGATATCAGCAAATACGGACTATGTGGAGGTGGTTAGAAAAGCCGTAGAGGGGGGAGTAGATGGAGTTACAGCAATAAATACTCTCAGGGGCTTCGCATATGACCATATATTCTCAAGACCCCTCCTGGGAAGTCCTAATGGGTATGGAGGGATCTCAGGGCCTTTTTTGAAACCTATAGTGAGAAGGGTTATAAGGGATATAAGGAGTGAGTTCAACATACCCATAATAGCCTCAGGCGGGATAGATTGTGTAGAAGACATAGTGGATCTCCTTCAGCTGGGCGCCAGAGGCTTCCAGATATGCAGCGCTATAGCCTATAAGGGCTTCTCAATATTTAGAGAGATTCTCAGGGATCTCAAGAGGTATATGGATGAGAAGGGGGTTAAAAGGCTTGAGGATATCATAGCAAGGGGATCAGGATAGCAGGAGATCCTCAACCTTTCTGAAAACCCTCAAGATATTCCCCCTAGTGATCATATATATAGTACTCTCACCTGCTCCCATGGATGCTAGCCTCTCAATAGCTTTATCATATATCTCAAGGCTTCTAATGCCAGAGAGATACGGATGCCCAACCTTCTCATGTGAGGCGTGGGGCGCGTGATCCGTCTCGAGGAAGTCTATAGCTCCTGAAGATGACATCTCCGCAATCCTCCTAGACCTCCCAGGATCCCTTATCGGTGGGTTCACCTTAAGCACAACACTCTCAGGGGTTCTCATATGGTCTGTGTCGAATAGAATATGGTGCGGTGTGACGCCACACACAATTCTATAGCCCTTCTCCCTCGCCCTAGCTATGATCTCAACAGCCTCTGGGGTTGATATGTGGACAAAATACAGCGTTCCCCTAAAGCCGGCCTCCCTAGCAAGCCTTATCTGTTTATCAACACAGCTAGCCTCTGCCTCCGGCGGTCTAGCCGTGTTCCACGTGTAGGGTCTCATGGGATCCCAGGCATCCTCCCTAAATAGATCTTTTTTCTCGCAGTGAATCGCTAGAACCCCTCTGTAGTCCAGAGCCTCAAGGGTTTTATAGATGATAATCTGCTCATCCTCGTCTAGGGCTTCTAAGCCCTTCATGGGGGCTGTGTAGAGCTTCAACCCAACAACCCTTGGGATCTCGTTATAGGCTCTCACTGCATCTCTAAGCTGGCTCTCGCTTGGTGTTGCTGCTATGTAGAGGAAGTAGTGCCTCTGAACCCCATGATCCTCCGCTGTTTTCAACCTCCTAAGAGCCTCGCTATATCCAAGTATAGGAGGTTCTGTGTTTGGCATATCGAAGACAAAGCCTATACCCTTTGAGAGGGCTTTTCTAACCACATCTCCTATGGTAGCCTTATAGCTCTCCCCCCAGTCTCTGCAGTGCACATGGGGATCTATTCTCCAATATCTCTCAATAGCCATGATGCTCACACCGCTTTCCTCTGTGGAACCAGCTCGGCTATTCTATCAAATTCTATAAGGGTGTCGCAGTACTCACACTGGAGAGCCTTTATACTGGCTAGAACCCTGTATCTGGGCTTGATAGGCTCCCTTGGGTTGTTGGTTATACAGCTTATTTCTGGGCATCTGATCCTGCCAACAATCCTCTCAGGGATCTTGGGTTTGTACTTCTCAACCTTCCAATCTGTTATATAGTTCACAGTGGCTGTGGGGTATACGAGGCATATTATGTCAGTCTCCTCGTGGGATATGTGGTGCTTGTATATCTTTATAATATCCTTCCTGCCATACTTCCTGCTAGGGACGTTATGGAGGATCACTAGGGAGATATCACTCCTCCTAATATTCTCAAGATCTATTAGCCTAAGAACACTATCAGCCTTCCAGGGTGGTATGTGGTCTATAACAGTACCCATATCGATCTTCCTGACTAGGAGGTGCTCATCCATAGAATCACCCGAGAACGAGGCTTAGGAGAGCAACCCTTGTATTGAGCCCCCACCTAGCTTGGTCGAAGTACCAGGCGTTGGGTGTGCTATCAAGCTCTGGCGAGAGCTCATCAACCCTTGGCAGTGGGTGCATAATCCCTAGCCCCTGCTTAGCTAGCACTAGTATTTCTGGCGTCACAGTATATGATCCCCTAAGCCTTTCATAATCACTGGGATCTGGGAATCTCTCCTTCTGAAGCCTGGTTACATATAGAACATCTATCTCCCCAAGAACTCTTCTGATCTCTGTTGGGTCAGAGATCTTTCTATACCTAACACCCTTCTCCTCTAGATAGACCTCAACCTCTCTCCTAACCTGGAGGGCTTGGGGAGCTATGTAGAGGATCTCGATGTCTTTGTATAGGGCTAGTGCATAGCTGAGTGAGGGCACGGTTCTCGAGAACCTTAGATCCCCTAGAAAGCCTATTCTAACACCATCTATAGATCCTCTCTTTCTATAGATAGTATATAGATCAAGTATGGCCTGTGTAGGATGCTCCCTACTACCATCACCAGCATTGATCACGGGGGCGCTGCTCACCTCAGAGGCATATAGGGAGGCACCTCTGCTAGGGTGTCTTAGGATTATAGCGCTAGCGCCATAGGATTCTATCATCTTTATAGTATCATGGAGGCTCTCACCCTTAGCTATAGAGGATACTGAGGGATCCCTGATCGATATAACCTCGCACCCAAGGATCCTTGCAGCTGCCTCAAAGCTGTGGAAGGTCCTTGTCGAGGGCTCTATGAATAGCAGGGCAACTGTGGATCCTTTTAGGAGGTTTTTAAAGGATCCAGGGCTTTTTTCATAGTAGTCCGCAAGCCTGAATATGGTCTCGAGATCCTCCCTAGAGAGATCCCGGGCAGATATTATATCCTTACCCCTGAGCCCTCTATATGTGTGGATCAGATCTATGGGAAACTCTCTACCCAGAGCCCACACTAACTAGCGCTTGGGGGGTTAAAAGCAATAGGTTTATACTATCTCTATAGCCTCGAGAGATTTGATCTTGCTAAAGTATCTGAAGTGCTCCCTCAGATCCCCATATACAATAACAATATGGTTGCCCAGGGCTTTCTCAATGAGATCCCGTGCCCTTCCATCAACCCTAACCTCTATCTGGGTCCTGCATAGATCCTTTCTCCCAAGGTCGCCGTTCACTATAGTCCCTGTTCCGAATAGTATCTTATCCAGATCCCTACCCCCTATCCTTACAAAAGTCACCTTCTCCCCCTCCTTAAGCCTGCCCCTAATAGCTACTGTACGATCTGTCTCGTAGTAAGAGAGAAGCACAGAAGCCTTGGGATCTATCATCGATATAGGCACTGTACAGTGTGAGAACACAACGGCATTCCTGGGGGAATCGATCCTCGTCATGTTAGCCATAAAAGATGCCCTCCCAGTCATGTAGTATACTATGAGCTTTGTTATGATGGCATCATGCTCCCCCTCATAGTCCGAGGGGATCCCGTCATCGCTTAGAAGGGAGACGCCGAGGTATGGGCCCCAATCCCTTAGGGAGGGATCCAACATATCCCTAGCCTCAACAGCTGCCGAGGATATGGAGTACTTCCTAACAATATCCTTTAACCCGAAATAGATCCTCACAGCCTTCTCCAGATCATCATCTCTCCTATCAACCTTCCCAAAGAGGCTCTTAAGCTCCACAACTTTCTCCATAACAGCCCTCCCATCGGCCCTGAGACCCAGCTCGAACATCTCCTCCCACCTGATCTTAATCATCTCTAGTCCAAGCCTTCTCCTAAGCATCTCGGGCCCCCTAGATATAAGGATCCATGGCTCCTGCTCGCCTACCTGGGCGAACCTGGATCTTGTGAGGAGCACGCTAGCCCTGAGAGCCCCTAGGAAGGGCGACACGAAATCTGAGACCTGACCGAGCTCGCCATAGCTGACCGAGATCTCTATGCCATCGTTTCTAAGAGCTGCTATAGCCTCCCTAACAGATGCTAGCGAGTTATGGGCCGGGTGTGCATACACCAGAATAGGCTTTCTGAGCTCCCTCCCAATCCTATAGATCATCCTATCTGTGCCGCCGCTCCAAACAATAACAATACCTCCATCAACCCAGTCTCTATATCTCGAGGCATAGTATTCAGCATGGTCAGCGCTAGTTATAAGGGGCGGGAACTCAAAGAAATCACCAACACCCGAGATTCTCCTCCTAACATCCTCATACATCTCCTCAGCAAATCTCCTCTGTATATCAGATAAGGGTGAGGCGACTGTAAATACAGCAACCCTAATAATCCCACCAACTTCTATAAGCTAAGAGGGATTAAAAACCAAGCCTAAAACCCAGTGCAGACACCAAAGCTCGACACATGGGTACATTTAAGATTATAGGTGTTTGAAGAAGCATAGAATACCCTTGAAAATGCTTAGAGGGAGTTAAATGAGCATTAATAGGAGTAGGGGTTCCATGAAGATTAGGGAGCTGCTGATAAGGAGTAGCTGTTAATAAAGCTGTAGAAGGTTCTCGAGAGACTTAGCTAGGGTTTACTAGGGTGTTTATTAGGGTAATGATAGGGAATCAGTTTAGGTGTTTATAAACACCGGCTAGGGATTCAGCCTACATAGATTTTAAGCCTATATAGGCCTTGGGCTCTGTTAGGCTAGGCTAGTTCTGGGCCGGGTAGGGATCCCTAAGGATCTTTCTATCGTATAGGGATAAACAAGGCTAGCTCTGAGCAGTGATACAGATCCCGTGAGGAACACACTAGTGGGACTAGAACCTCCGCCTCTCATAGCGAGGAGCCGCCCTCTGTCAGCTCTGGGCATGTGCGGGTCTATCCTGCCATGCTTGCCCACACCATGATCCAGCATAGGTCAGCCAAAGGATTTCAAGTTCTGCACATCTCCTCCTAGAGGAGAGGAACTAGTGTTCAGAGGCCTTCTAACTCCTAAGATCAATGCTCAAGGATGGGGTTATCATGACATTGCTGATCAGTTTTTAATAATAAAATAACTTCTCCTATGTGGAAATAGCATGGGAGCTCTATGAAGGGGAACCCCTCCCTCGCTGTATTTGGTGACTGGGATGCTGATGGTATTATATCGTCATCTGTAATTATAAACGCCCAGAGGCACGGAATGATCTATCCGATAAGGGGTCAGGCTATTATCGAGTACGAGCCTGCGGAGCCCGTGTATCTCTCAATAAGGCTTGATGAGATCGGGTGCTTCGATGCGATAGCTATTCTGGATGTCCCTGTTATTGATAGGCTTCTAGAATCTATGAGGAGCTATAGGGCTAGATGTCCTTCATCTAGGATCATATATATAGATCACCATATATCGACCCACGAGAAGATCGAGGATCTCTATGGCGTGGTTGAAGAACCCCTGGTGGGCTATGTCCCAACCTCTAGGATTGCTTTTGATAGAGTGGTTTCCCTCGGATATAGGCCTGGTGATAGGCTCAAACTATTTGTAGATGCTGTGGATCTTATGGATCGAGGAGCAATGGTTCCCGAAAATATGAAAGGCCTTCTAAAGATCGTGTCGAGTATCTCGAAGGCTCTATCATATAAGAGGGATCCTGCTCTATGGAGAAGCGCTGTAGACTGGATCTCATCCCCAGTGCCTCTAAGCAGTCCAATAGCTGGCGCCTCAATGGAGGAGATAGCAAGGCTTGCAGCAGAATCTGAGAAGAGGATCAGGGATGAGGCTAACATACTAGCTATATCCGCTCAGAAGCTGGGGGTTTTCAGATATATAGATGCTAGGAGAAGGTGGATGGATAGGGGAGCTAGCGCGCTAGCATCAATGCTGTATAGAAAACTCAGAGCCCCAGTGATCCTCTGTGTTGCGAGCAGGGATAGGAGGCATGTGCTCATGATAATAAAATATCCTGGGAAAGCCTATAGGGTTGTCAAGATGCTCATGGAGACAGGCATTGCTGTGAGCATAGGTGGGCACTCATCGCTTGGGATAGCGAGAATCCCTGTAGAGAGGATCTATGATGCTCTTGAGATGCTTAGAAGCTCTGCCATCTATTGAGGAGCTACTCCCTGCTATACGGTATTCCCAAGGCTCTGGGGAGTCTCCTGCCCTTCACAGCTATTGCCACTACCAGTAGTGTTACTATATATGGGAGTGAGAGTATGAATTGATAGGGGATCCTCTCCTTCATCCCAGGCGTAACAGCTATTGCTGGTGCAAGCGAGTCTGCTAGACCGAATATTAATGCGAATCCAAGGGATCTCAGGGGATCTAGGTTTGAAGATATAACGCACGCTAGAGCTATAAAGCCCCTCCCCGCTGTGAACTCCTTCGTTATTGCTCCGAAGAAGTCTAGGGGCATGAATGCTCCCCCCACACCTGCTAGGAAGCCTCCCATTGTGTATGCTGCTATCCTTATCCCATTAACACTATGTCCAGCAGCGTCCAGCGCCTCTGGGGATTCTCCTGAGGCCTTTATCCATAGCCCTAGATATGTTCTATTGAGTATGAGATATAGAGCTATCGATGCTAGTATGGCTACTATAGTTACCACCGATAGCTGGAAGCCATATATATCTATCCTGTGTATGAGAACCTCCCTTGGGGGTAGGTGGAGACCTGGAAAGCCCCACACAGCTCTTAGGAGGAATGGTGTTAAGCCTAGCGCAACTATGTTGAGACCCATGCCTATTATAACCTGGTCGGCCCTGCCGTATATTGCTATGAGTGACATTATAAGCCCTATAGAGGCTCCTGCAAGCCCTCCGACTAGTAGCCCTATATAGCCGTTTCCAAAGATCTCTGCAGCATATACCCCAGCGATAGCTGATATAGCGAATATACCCTCAATACCTATGTTAACCATACCAGCCCTCTCATTTATAGCCTCGCCAGCCGCTGCCAGGGCTAGCGGTGTCATTGCCAGCAGTGCTGCCTGTATAACCGCTTTGGGGCTTATACCGGCTATATAGAGCACTATTAGCAGCGATGCTAACATCGAGATATATAGGGAGAGTCTCCACAAGATCCTCGAGATCATCTCCTAACGAGCCTCCTAATGATTCTTAGAAGCTCTGGCACTGAGAGAGCTATTACGAAAAGGCCATTTATAGCTCTGACGAGGTCAGAATCTATCCCAGCCTGGTATTCCATATACCTCCCCCCATTCTTTATACCACCATATAGGATCGATGCTGCTAGGATCCCCAGAGGGTTGTTCCTACCAATGAGGGCTACCCCGATCCCTTCGAATCCATAGCCCGAGACGTTTCCAAGATCTCCGTAGATGGCATATGTGGGAGGCTTTGCTATTACCAGGAGTCCTCCAGCTATGCCGGATGCTATTCCTCCAAGTATAAAGCTATAGATCGTGATCTTCCTTATATCGACACCAGCATATCTAGCAACATCAAGCCCAGATCCCTTGAGAGATAGCTCGTAGCCCATAACTGTTCTCGAGAATATTAGATGGTAGAGGAGAACAATAGCTATAGATATGAACACCCCCTGGGTCAGAGTAGTGCCGGGGACTATTGTGGATAGCCTGGCGCTCTCGAGCACTGATAATGTTTTCTCAGGCCTTCTGGGATCTACTAGTATGTTTGTAGCTATATATATTGTGGAGTAATATGCTATCCAGTTGAGCATTATTGTTGAGATGACCTCGTGAACCCCTCTATAGATTTTGAGAAGGGCTGGGACTAGGGACCAAGCGACCCCTAGGATCGCTGATGATCCTATGGCTAGCAGTACATGAATATAGCCTAGGGGCCCTATATAGAGACTCCCCACAGCTACTGCAGCTATAGCCCCCATATAGATCTGGCCCTCAGAGCCTATATTGAAGATCCCTGCCCTGAAGCAGGCTGAGAATGTTAGGGATGAGAGGGCTAGGGGTATAGAGTAAGATATGGTCTCAGCCAAGGAGTAGAGGTTTCCATAGGCTCCGAGGAACATCGCCGAATACCCGGCTAGCGGGTTATACCTATAGATAGCTATTAGAAGGGCACCAAAACCGAGACCTATGGATAGAGCTAATAAACTCTCAGTAAGGGGTCTTAGGGCTTGATATAGTGTCTCACTGACTTTCAACGAGACCCCAGAGGCTTTTAGCAATCCATGGATATAAATAATAATTCAAGTTCGCGTTAGCAATGCTAGCATATCCTCCTCTATATGGGAGGGCTATATATTAGCTTGAGAACCCCTATAACCCAAATATCCAGCCTTTCTCATCATATCCCATAGTGGCCCTGAGCCTGCCACATGCTGCGCTGCAACATAGCATGCTCTCTCAAGAGCCTCAACCATGTCTCCCTCTCTATATATTATGCTGAGGAACGCTGCGTTGAACACATCGCCAGCCCCTTTTGTATATATAGCCTCTACTCTGGGATGCCTGCACGAGATGCTTCCCCCTTTCCTATAGAGCCTAGCCCCTCGAGAGCCCATCTTAGCCACCACCGTCTCTGCCCCTAGGTTTAATATCTTATTGATAACCTTCCCCAGTCCTCCTCCTATGGATGACAACTCTCTCGTGTTTCCAAATACAATATTAGTTTTTCTAATGATTTCTGAGACTATGCTCCAGGGTATCTCTGAGATCCTTGGGAACAGATCTATAGATACTATCGTGTCAGCCCTCATTCTCCTTATAAATCCCAGAATCTCTGTATATGGGGCTAGCTCCATTATATACCCAGAGAGGTGCGCTATTCTGGATCCCGCTAAATCTATATCTGGGATCTCGAGCCTAGAGATCCTCGGTCCCTTTGTTGTATATGCTCTTCTAGAGCCCCTTGATGATACTATATTAACCACAACACATGCCGTGCCGTTACCAGGAATTCCTATTACCTCTACACCCGTTCTGCTGGCTAGATTTTTGAGAATATGATCTATATGATCTCCGGATGATGGATATAGCAAAGCCACCCCAACACTAGGCTCGAGAGCTTTTAGGGTGATAGCAGTATTGCCGGCAGATCCTGATGGAATTATTGCTATCCTCTCTATCTCAACCTGTCTAGATCTCCTTCCAGGCTTTATATCTATATCCAGGCATAGGTCGCCTATAACTAGGATCTCATAGGATCTCATTAAATCCTCCCCTAACATTCTTCATAAAAGATCTATTACTTGAGAGATCCTTCCTACTCTTGCTACCAGCAATATCCAGAGATGTCGCTGCATCAACAACCTGTGGTCTAACAATAATGTTCTCTGTGGCAGCATTATCAGGATTCAAACCCCCAGCCAGTATAGTAGGTTTAGCAATACTCATAGCAATCTCTCCACTAGTACTCAAAACACGGATACTCCCAGCACCTCCTATGAATCCTATGAGGAGAGGTGATGGAGGCTCCTCACATGTTTCTAGCAGCATATAGTCACTATATTTGGAGCAGAAGATGCTCGCCTCGAAATTCCTCCCCAAACCCGCCGGGATGGGTTTGAACACCTTAATCCCATGGATTCCAAGCACGCTAAACACTTCCATATACCTATCCCTTGGCAGGTGTTCCTCATAGCTGGCTATCTGGGTTATGTCTCTGAGCGCTAGATCCAATATCTCCATGGGATCATAAAATATTGGGAGAGCAACACATATCGATTGACCCATTCTCGAGGAGCATATCCTCCCACCAAGATCAATATCAACTGTATAAGGAATAGCCCTCTTCGAAACCATCATACTAACATGATCAGCATCCAGAGCGGCGACAGCAATAGCATCTTCAACAGAAACCATAGAATGGATCTGAGCAACACCCAGTCTCATAATAACAGAAAGCCCCTACTACTCTATGGTGTGTAGATAGAGAATTATAAGCTTTCCAACCACCACCTGGCATCAGCAACAAGTCTCGCCCTCTAGGGTTTGATATGGCTTTTAACTATATATGCTTTAAATTTTGTGAAACGATATTTCCTCAACACACTATGTGCCAGGAGAAGGGGAAGACCCTGGCTAGGGATAGTGGTAATGTGCCGAAGGCCCAGCCCTTGGTTTACCTCTGGATGAATGAAGCTGGTGTACGTATATAGCACCCGCCAGTAATGAAGCAAAGAAGATGAAAACAATAAAAACACAAACCAAAGAAGCACCAATAAGGGAACCCCCATCATCTATAGTTGAGAGGAAGTCAGAGGATTATACAACCTTTACAGGAAGAATCATTAATTAAGAAGAAATAGTGTTGAAAAATGTATATCACGACCGCTATAGGTTCTCTATAAACCATATCATAACATTAACGTATTCGCTAAAATCTCTCTCAACATTTAAGAGTATGTGATCCACATCTCTAGGTTTGGGGTCTTTCCTATATAATAGACCTAGTGAGCTTCAGTACTCAGTTGCGTGGAATATACATGGGATCTTTCCTTTACTATCCACTAGCCTCTTATATAGGAAATAGATTGTCTCTAAAATACTGGTCTTACCACTAGCATTAGGGCCGACCAGCACGTTGCGTCCTGGCTTTAATGATAGCCCTAGTTTTATGTCATTGAAATTCTCTACAGCATTCCTCAATGGATTTCTAGATTCTAAGATCTGAGAAGGTTGTTCTAGTGTGAGAAGGCTTGTTGATGGCTCTTGAGCTTTTAGGGCGTACTCTATGCTAGTTAGAGATGCTGGGGCGAGGAAGCTCATGACATGGTATGCTAAAAATCTACAGTATGCGATTGATTTAATCTGGGGCAACATAGAGTGGAGGTATAACTTCAAGAACTACGGAAAGGTCCTTTGCTCCAAAGTCAAGATCCAGATTATCACAGGGAGCTTGGGTTTAAGAATATGTTGAGGGTAGAGCTTATAAATAATAATCTACACGCTAGCCGCTATTTTGATGCTGCTATCAGAACAGAGTGTTGCTGGCTATGTAGTTATTGGTTTAATGGTTCTCTAAGGATAAGAATGGACTCCTGAGTATATTTAGAGGATATATTTAGAGGCTCTGTCTCTATCGCATCTAAGCGCTAAAGTACGATTCTATAGCTCGCATGTTCTGCATGATGGGTCTATATATCCTTCTACGGTGAATCTAGGGATTCTCATTGATCTGCCCCCCCTTATCTCTTGCTCCTGATGCTGTATTGCCTGTGTCTGTTCTGTCTTCTCTTCTCTCTTCTGCGCCTTTTCTCTCGCTCTATCGATGGTTTTCAGCCCGAAGTATATTACTTGTCTGCTCTTGGATCTATCCCTATATACTGTTACACCCTTTATCCCGAGCTTCCATGCAAGCATGTAGGATTCCTCAACCTCCTCCTCAGTGGCTTCCGATGGCATGTTTATGGTCTTGGAAACTCCGGCATCTACCCACTGCTGCCATGCTGCTTGGTGTAGCAGGTGGTATTTGTGGTCAATATCATGGGCTGTTCTGAATAACTCCCTAAGGGTTTTCGGCATGAATGGGTTGTGTGCTATCGACCCTGTCTCTGCAACCGCCTCAACCACCTCTGGCGTGTCGAGCTCATATCTCCTTAGATAGCCTAGGAATACTCTGTCGAGCTCTATGAATGTCCCAACAGCAACTGATCTCACGAATGCTAGGGCGAATATAGGCTCTATGGAGCTTGATGTCCCAGCTATAATCGATATCGTGCCTGTGGGGGCTATCGATAGAATCTGGGCGTTTCTTACACCATGTTCTAATAGCTCCTGCTCCAAAGATCTGGGATCAACATCCATAGCCTCTATAAGCCTCCTAATCCTATCAGATGGAGCCCCAAAGATGCCCGCTATCCTTAGTAGATCCTCAACAGGCTTAGAGAACTCCCACGCAGGCCTATATAGCCTAGGTATAAATGCTGGGAAGGGCCCCTTCTCCCTAGCAAGCTCTATAGATGCCTTGAGGGCTTGGTAGTATATGAACCTGGCTAGGTGCCATGCTAGGTAGATCGCATCTATGCTATCATACCTAACACCAAGACCTATTAGGGCGTGGGCCCAGCCCATAACGCCCAAACCTATCTTTCTAGTGAGCTTAGCACCTCTCTCAAGATGCTGCAGAGGCCATCTGGCTGCATCTATCACATTATCTAGGAACCTAACAGCCGTCTCTATATCCCTGGCTAGGGTCTCTAGATCTATTGTTGCCTCGCCATCCCTATAGCTAATATATCTCGCAAGATCCAGGGATCCCAGGTTGCAGGGCTCCCAGTCAAGGAGTGGTTCCTCCGAACATGGATTTGTTGCGTTTATTTTCCCCACATACCATGCTGGGTGTCTCCTATTCATAGTATCTATGAAGACTAGCCCTGGATCTCCTGAGTCCCACGCCCCCCTCACGATCTTCCTCCAAAGCTCCCTGGGATCTATCCACCTGACTATAGCCCCCTCCCTCTCGGCTATTGCTAGTGCCTCCTCCCAGGTTATGATTCTGGTTTCGTCTAGCGGTACGGAGCCTCCTCTCTCCTCTAGCTCCTCTATTATTGCCTCTTGAACCCACTCCTCATTAACACTATGCCTTGCCCTCACAACTGCGTAGTATCTAGAATCGCCTGATCCAGGCCTCAGCTGCGTCTTCCTCGGGTTTATAAGGGGGTATTTCTCGCCCTTCTCGAGGGCCTCCATGAATGAGTCGTACACGCCGACGCTTATGTTGAAGTTCTGCAGGTGGATATCCTTCAGCTCCCCCGTCTTGCTCACTATGAACCTCTCGATATCCGGGTGCCATACGTGGAGGATGCCCATGTTAGCGCCCCTCCTCTTACCCCCCTGCTTGATCACATCCGTGTTCACGTCGAAGAGCCTCATGAAGCTCAGTGGGCCTGAGGCGACTCCAGCTGTCGAGCCCACGACATCCCCTTCAGGCCTTAGCTCTGAGAAGTGGAACCCTGTGCCGCCGCCCATCTTCTGGATTATAGCCTGGGCTCTGAGGGCATCCATTATGCCCTCGCCATCAGGTGTTACCAGCGAGTCCCTGACTGGGATCACGAAGCATGCTGAGAGTATCCCGAGCCTTGTGCCGGCGTTCATCAAGGTCGGGGTGTTTGGTATGAACTTCAGCGATGACATCAGCTCGTAGAACCTATCCTCAAGCTCTCTAACCTCCCTATCTGACTTGCCGTAGAGCTTCTCAACAGATGCTATAACCCTCGCAACCCTTCTGAAGAGCATCTGAGGCGTCTCTATATATCTCAGCGTCTCCGCGTCTTTCAATAGATACCTAGCCTCGAGAACCTTTATAGCCTGGTATGTTAGCAGGAGATCTCTCTCATTGAACGAGCCGTCCCACCTATCTCCATAGACATCCTGGTATATCCTTGCAAGGGCATATCTCTTGGCCGCCTCGAAGAACCTCTGATCCCTGACGCCCAGCATCATGAACCTCTTCTCAATAAGATCTGCTAGATCTCTTGAAGATATCTCACAAACCTGCTTTCCAGAGCATCTTCCCTCTATCTCGCTATAGATACCCTCAACAGCCTCTTCAACATACTCCGAGCCCATCCCAGCAGATCTCATTGCTATAACAACAGATCTTGTGAGTTTTTCTAAATCCAGATCCTCTCTAGAGCCGTCCCTCTTAATAACAATAATCCTAACCTTAGAGATCTCACCCTCTAGGGCTTCAGCTGTTCCTACATTCTTCTCAGGCTGAGGTGCCCTAGCCATATACCTCCACCGCCCCATTGCGTCAAATACAATAAATGCTGTGCTTCGTATAAGTAGTAGAGTCATTGAGATCATCCAGCCCAGGGTAATACAGGTAATACCATGTCTCGCTATATAGCCTCATAAATTTATAGCCTCATCCTCACCATGGTAATATATAGTATTACAATAATATATTTATAACCTACTTATAACCCCAGTTCATATATCGATCTATAGGCAGAGGGTTACGGATATTAAAATCTACAGAGACAATATCTTGGGAAGATAATGCCAAGAAAGAGGGAGACAAAAAAAGAGGCCGAGGCTGGAGAGAAGGGGGAGGAGAGACAATCCAGAAAAGCTAGGCGGACTTCTAGAAGGAAGTATGTTGATCTAGAGGACTGGGTTGCTGAGAGGGTTGACGAGATCTCCTCAAGGCTTGGGCTAGATCTGCTGGGCCTATCTCGAGAGGAGATACTAACAATACTCACAAAGATCGTGGAGATCGTTCTGGGAGAGTCGAGACCAGATATAGATACAATAGTTAGAAGGGTAAAGAGGAACGAGGATAAGATAAGGCCCCTCATAGCCTTGGGCATATTAGAGCTTAGAGAGAGCCTCACAGAGTATCAGATCGAGTATGTGTTCTCAGCAATAGGGCCCTGGATACTAACACATGCTGGAAAACTATATAGAGAGTCTGTGAGACTCGGAAAGACAGACTATCTAGCCCAGGCAAGGCTTGAGTGGAACAAGCAATGGATCTCCCAGAGGGATAAAACACTACCTCCAGAATGCCCCGTCTGCGGCTTCAACTCCCTCATGCCTGACTATACATGCCTAGTGTGCGGATCTTCCCCCAGCATAAAAACCCTAACAACCTACTATAAGGTTGATGAATACCTAGATACTCTAACCAAGAGAGGAGATGTTGAGGGGCTTAGAAGAATACTTGAAACAGGGTATATTCTGATCTCTGCAACAGGAATAAAGATCCCTGGAAGAGATGAGAAGGAGAAGTACGATCTCGAGATCCACCTAACAGAGGGGATGAGAGGGAGAATAAGGAAAATCCTGGGGATCCAGTAAATACATTATTTCTTCTATTCTAATAGTAGTCTAGCTCTTCTCTAGAAAGGGTTCGAGCAAATAGATCGGTTCTATCCCGAACTATGACAAAGCCCCCTATCTAGAACCCCCTAGTATTCCGCCTGAGTATATCTCTGCAATACTCTCCACAATCCTCTTTTCATCAAAATCCCTCAGCATCATGAGAGCAACCCCAGCCATGTGGTTTATCCCCATAAGGGCTATTGCGAGGGATTCGGGGCTATATGTCTTAAGATACCCTGCCAAGGCTTCTTTAGCTATTCTCTCTGCATATGATCTCATGAAGGGCTCATAATATGTTCTGGCTATCTCTAGCTTTATGTATTCAGACTCCCTGACGATCCTATATATGTTGCCATTAACCCTTATAAATCTTAAAAAGCATGCTGTGCCCATCACCTCTCTCTCTACAGGATCCTTAGCATCTGATGTGCATATTGTGAGATACCTTCTCAAGGTCTTGCTTATAACGGCTATAAGGTCTCTTAGGAGTTCTTCCTTACTTCTATATACCTTATAAAACATGCCAACAGAGTAGCCTGCCCTATCCATGATCTCATAGATCTTGGTATCCTTGAAGCCCTTACTCCCAAGTATCTCGATCGTTGCCCTCAGGATCTCTTTCTTATTATATGGTATCCCCAAGATTTTATAGATCTCATCCTCCCTAACGATATCTGCAAGCCTTGGAGGAGGCTTCACAACTATTCCTGAAGGCTTTGAACCGGATCCAATACCCTTGAGCACTAGATCTCCCGCAACCTCTATATCGAGCCAAATGCTATCACCAATCTCGAACACCTTTCTAAAGAGATATATGAACTCAGAACTGCCTATTACTGATAGAGATACTATGGACTCATCTATAGATCCACCTTGAAGCCCTTCTCGATCTATTGTATTATTACATATAGCTATGAGCCTCTCATAGTATTGCGACGCTAGATCCTTTCTTAAAAACTCAACCTCCCTAAACACTCTGTGAAAGGCTATGAGCCTCTCATCCTCACCTAGTGTTGATAAAAGATATATCAATCCTCTGATCCTCATGGGAGTTCCAAGGCTTGTCTCAATATATCTCTTTATCATAATATCTAAATGCTCCAGGGAGTAGTCTATGTAGTATCTAAGCATATCCTCTTTTGAATCAAAGTATGTGTAGAAAGAGGCTATAGAGATCCCAGCCAGCTCAGAGATCTCTTTTAAAGATATATCCTGGTAGCTCTTCTTAAGGGCTAGCTTTGAGAATGCTTCCAGTATCTTCCTTCTATTCTCTTCCTCTTCGTTTGCCATATAGTCTATCACCCTAGCCTTCTAATTAGATGAATATGCTTCTAAAAATTTATTTTAACCCGAGTATTTTGTTAATTGGTGATTCACTATTGGACTATAGGTATGTGCACACATATTTCCTAGACATGGCGTCTACAGCATCCAGGCTTGATCCCGACAAGATAGCTGTGATCGACTACTCTTGGGGTTCTAGAGAACAGTACACATATCTAGACATGAATAGATTCTCAGAGAATATAGCGATTATGCTTGATAGGCTTGGCATCAATAAGGGAGATCGAGTGTCTGTTCTCTCCTACAACAATGTAGAGTATCTCGCAACATATCTGGCTATGCCTAAAAAGGGAGCAATACTAGCGCCCCTCAGCTGGAGAGCCTCATATAGAGAGCTTGCCTTCATGATCGATGATGTTGAGCCTAAGGTGGTTATTGTTCACAGCGACTTCCAAGATCTCCTCAACAAGGCACTCGAGATCAGTAGGCATAAGCCTAGGATAGTCAATATAGAGGAGCTCAGGGGTTTGCATAGAGAAGAGCCTGTGGGACAGTATAGGAGAGCCTCTGTGGGTGAAACCGATATAAATATGCTCTTATACACAGGTGGAACCACTGGGGGCTTGAAGGCCGCTATGATACCCTATAGGCAGGTCATCTGGAATGCCTTCAACACGATAATCAGCTGGGGGCTTGGCCCAAGTGATATAGCCCCTATATTCTTCCCATTCTTCCACACTGGGGGGTGGCATGTTACAACAATACCTCTCTACATTGTTAGAGGCACTACTGTTCTAACAAAGAGGTTCGATCCCGATGAGGCTATCGAAATAATAGAGAGGGAGAGATGCACAGTAGTAATAGCAGTGCCAACAATGTTTCATCTGATCTCGAAATCCCCTAGATTTAAAGAGAGTAGCTTCAAGAGCGTTAGGTTCTTCAAGAGCGGCGGGGGTATGAGTCCTCACAGCCTCGTTAAGATCTATTGGGATAAGGGTGTTAAATACTTCCAAGGCTATGGGCTCACAGAGGCAGGGCCGAATCTGCTATACACACCTGAGAAGGATATGCTGAATAAGCCAATGAGCGTCGGCAAGCCCGGGTTCTTCGTCGAGATAAGGGTGGTTAGAGATGATGGCAGTGATGCACAGCCTGGAGAGGTTGGGGAGCTCCTTGTAAGAGGCCCTCTTGTTTTTTCAGGGTATTGGAGAAGATCTGAGGAGACGGCCAGAGTGTTTACACCTGATGGATGGCTGAGGACAGGAGATCTCTTTACAGTTGATAAGGACGGGCATCTCTATTTTGTTGAAAGAAAGAAGTTCATGATAAAATCAGGGGGAGAGAACATATATCCCTCAGAGGTTGAGGAAGCTCTAAGAAGCCATCCTGGGGTTGAGGATGCAGCTGTATTTGGCATCCCAGACCCCAAATGGGGTGAGGCTGTGGCTGCTGTGGTGAAGCCTAGAGAAGGGATCCACATAGATCCAGACTCTATCAGGGAGTATCTTAGGGGAAAGATTGCTAGGTATAAGATCCCAAAGTATATATGGGTGGTGGACGAGATCCCAAAGACCGCTGTTGGCAAGACGGACTATATGTGTTTGAAGAAGAAGTACGGTGATGCCACTCAGAATGTATAGACTCCAGGCTGTTTCTGATTTAACGAAACATTTAAAACTTTCGTCGTATATGATTACTTGATGGTATATGGAGAAGATGTATAAGCTTAGCGAATAGGAAAGTGATGGGGGTAGTTGAACAATCAGCTGAAGATCCTTAGACTTACAATGATTCTAGAGGGATAGACTAGCATGTAGAATGATCAAGCCCTCTGAGAGATTACTGTGGCTTGTAGGAGCATCCTACAGGAGAAATGACTATGCTGCGG